>PPYF01546222.1_pt1 | contig 10362 bp, 15 predicted proteins | sample 1559871 | NCBI WGS metagenome assembly PPYF01 (sample SAMN08240021, study PRJNA423297) | Human gut metagenome, whole genome shotgun sequencing project.
CCTTTTTTGCCAAGGAATAATAATATTCCAATGTCTGCAACGCAAACTTATCCTTCCCTACCAGGGTAAACAATGGTATATCGTTTTTAAGCGCATTGCGGGCCAATATTACTTGATCTCTCATTTTTTATTCTTGTTTTGATGAATGCTATTCTTCAACTTATCTAAAAATGACGAATATAGTTCATCACTTCCATGTCTTGGGAATTTGCTTACTCTTCTCCGGCTGGTCGGGATGGTATTTCTCTTCCTCTTCCATCTGAAGCCGGACGGCAGCGGCCATGAGCTGTGACAGTGGGACAATAGTAGTCCCGAATACCGCAAATGGCTCGTATTCTCCTTTATCATTCTGGATATACTTTCTTTCCCCTAAAACGAAGTATCTCTCCTTTTTCCTTGCTGCTGCTTGTCTGAGCATCTTTAAGGTCTTGTAGCCGAAGGAAAGGGTACGCATAGGGAAAGACTCTATTCCGGTTGCAACATCCAGTTCCAATTTGAATCTGTATTTATTCTCTTCTACTATCATCTAAATCCAATCGGGTTACGTGGTTTCTCTTCAATCCTCTTCTTGACCTGCAGCTCGGCCATAAAGAATTTATTGTCGATTGATTACACTAATGCATACCTATTGATTATTCCAATGAGATTGTTCAAAACTAATATAATTGAGGGAAATACCAAAAAGATTTGACTCTTCTTGGCTGCTATTTACTTTAGCTGCCAGAATTTCATCCAAATCGCACCGGAGCAGTATCCATTCTCCACTTCCTTCCGCTTTCCAGTAGAGATGAACCATTGGCATACAATATCCTATTCCATTTGAAGTTCTAGGCATTTCTCTCTTTTGTGGGAATCTACATGGCATGCTCCCTTTCCAGAAACGGATTGTCGGCTGCAGGTCAATAGACATTCGGCCAATCTCATCCTGCCACTCATTATCATTCACTGTATTTGTCTTCTTTGAAGACGGACGATAGCAGTGCCCGGTATAATCAAAAGTTCGTTCCCATACAGCCTTTATCTCACCTTTCAATGGAATTTTCCCCCGATTGGACAGAACATAGGTAATATTGAAATTACTGTCGTATGGTCGATTATGTATCACTACTCCTGTATTGGTCTCTTCCTCCACCTGAATCATACGAAGAGCCGGCAAATCAGTCTGCTCCTTAATGGTAAATGTCATATCCTCCCTGGTTACTTTATCAAGGTGATTGGCCTTCTGCCAAATTGTCTCCCCTTTCTTCCGGAAAAGCACGCCAAGTTCATAAGTCCCTGCTGGAGCCGTTACATAGGATCTTCTTGCAGTCCCTTTCATCATGGCGCCATTTTCAGCAACAATGGAACATGGCTGGAACTTATCCACTATATTCCCGGTATTGTCCATGAGCACCATACGGAAGTCCCCTTCCCATGTATCCGGCATATTCCCGGTTTCCAGATCCAAGCCGGTCCAGTATCCGTAGAATCCGAACATAAATCCCTCATTCCGATAGATGTCGGTACCATATGATACTTCTCCAGGCTCAATATCAAACCAGTTACCTTCAGAATTGCCAAGGACAATATCATCAGTTTTGCCAAAAGTGCTCCAATAGCCTACATCAATCGGAAACTCCTCCAAGTCAATGGGGCTATTATATCCTCCTTTCAGCGTCAATGTATAGGTATAGGCTTTTCCTGCCTCCCATTGGTGACTTTCGGGAATGTCATAGACACGTTCTTCTCCGTCCACAACAACTGTAAGGGTTATTCCTTTTGCGGAGTTTACCGGAAGCATGATCGTTTCAACGGGTATGGGGTCTTTTGTGTCATCCAGGTAATAGTTGCCACCTGCCCGTAAGCTTCCTTTGCTTCCCATCGGAGTGGTGGTATTGTTTGCAGCGTTGTACTTTGCAGTGGTATGGATGCCGTTCCAGGTTAGGGATTCAATATGCCCATCTCCGATATAATTGTTTTTCTTGATAGTTATCCGAACCAAGGAGAGCAGATGTTTCATCTTGACCTCCACTTCAGGCTTTTCGGCTCCAACCGATGCGGAACCAGCCAAGTAATCTGTCTGGGAGCCAATGTCAATAGGAATCTCTCCGCTACTTTTGATTACAGACGAATAGGGATAGTAACAGATAATATCCTTCATCTCATCAGCAAGTGCCACTTCTCCCCCACTCCATATTTTGCCATCATAAACAAATCTTCTGTTTACGCATGTGTCATTATAGAATAGCCCTATCTCGCTGTCCGGTTCAAAAGAGGAAACAGTGCCCCTGGTGGTCACTTCGTTCAACATCTCTATGCTTGTAGAGAAGCACAACATCGTTTTAGGCTTGTCCGGTTCCGGTGCAGGCTCAGGAGTAGGCTCCGGTTCCGGCAGAATGGGGTCATTTCCCTTGTCGCAGGAAGCCAGGAGAAGCAATGTTGCCATAATGCTGGGAATAATCAGTTTTTTCATATTGTTCATTTTACTTAAAATCAAAATTATAGTCTTCATTCATAGATTTTTTTCGAGCCAGTTCCTTCTCCATCCGTCCAATGGCTATGGAAAAAAAGAATTCCACCATGGGGGCTGTGTTACGCTCATCCCGGCATGCTTTAAGAGCGCCGATGTATTTTTCCCTATCTGTACTTTCAATGAGGAGCATAGGATATCCTAATTTGACTAAGATGAAGTTCGACAACAACCGTCCAAGCCGCCCATTCCCATCCCGGAACGGATGCAGGAAAATGAAATACTTATGGAACTGTGCTGCAATTTCTATGGGATGTACCGGCAATTGTTCCATTGCTTTCTGTGTAGCTTCCATTAGCTTAGGAACACGGGCAATCAGTTCTTCATGATCGCCAAAAATTGTATCACCAGCTCCCATGTCAGTATTGGTATATTCTCCTGGCACTGCATCTTTATATCGGTATGTTAGCGTATGCTGGGTCAGAATCCGATGTGTCTCCTTAACTAACTGTTCTGTTAGTGGCAGCTCTGTTTGCCCCATTAGAAAATCATACGCATTGAAGTGATCCAGTATCTCAAATGCTTCAAAGAGAGTTTTGCCTTGTGGTATCATTCCCAGCCCTTTTTCTTTCAAAGCTCTTGTGTCATCTACAGAAAAGGTGTTGCCTTCGATTGCACAGCTATGAGCTGAGAAGAGTATCTCATTGTACTCTTTCAGATCCTCCACATTGAATTTATCAATGACGGTGGTTTTATACTCTCTCAATAAGGTATTATACCTTTCAATCTCTCTTTCAAACATAACCATTCTGTTTTATTTGTCCTCTATGAACTCATCCTCATACACCCAAATATGTTTGCCACTTCCGCAAATCTCCACTTCCCACTTGGTATCCCATTTCTCGATTAGAATAATGTTCCGGTACCCTAAGTAGGGTTCAATCAATGTCGCTGTTCTCATTTATATAGCTTTATTAGTATTACTCTGCAAAGATACAAATAAAAAGAATATAGGCAAATATACCCGTAATAAAAATTACCGATATATGCTATGTTTTATAACACACTAGTCGCTAAATGGGTCTGAAATCAATTTCAACACCTAAAGCATCACCTATACGACTCAATATTTCTAGACTTGGGTTATATTTGCCAAGTTCTATTTTTCCAATGTTAGATGAATCTATTCCAGTTAGTTGCGCTAATTTAAATTGCGACAACCCTTTCTCCTTCCGGAGTTCGGCAATTCTTTTCCCTATACGCATCTTATGATTAATTTCTGTTGCTTCCATATTCTAAAGTAAATTGGTTATCATTTCTGTGGGCAGTCAGCCTTGAATCCATTTTATTCTCCAGTTGGTTAATACGTTGATTGATGGAATAGCCTTTCAAAAGGTATTCTTTCAACACCTTGTTGGCCCACTGTCTAAATTGAGTACCCCGTTGACTCTTTACCCGATATCCGACAGATATAATTACATCAAGATTATAATAATCCACTTGATAAGTCTTACCGTCAGAAGCAGTATAGGCAAATTTTGCCCAAACTGAATCCTTTATCAATTCTCCCTCTTTGAAGATATTCCGGATATGTTTTCCAATGACACTAATATCCCGGCCAAACAAATGAGACATTTCATCAATAGAAAGCCAGACCGTTTCATTTTCCAAACGAACATCCAGCTTTATTTCTTCGTCCGGCTGGTATAATATGATTTCTCCTTGATTCCCCATTATTATATCTTTCCTGTTATTGGTTCATATAATTCAAAAGTAATTCCTTATCTTCCCTACTCGCTCTTTCCCAAAACTGTGACCAGTTCTTATAATTGCCATATCGGTCTATATTGTTATCGCTTACTGTGTGTTCTTATTTTTAATGTCGTTAAAATTCGACTGATAGGGAATAACTAATATTCATAGGTCCGGAATCCAATCGGGTTACGTGGTTTCTCTTCAGCCTTCTTCCTGACCTGAAGCTCGGCCAACGTCTGGTTGATCATTTTCAGTTGCATTAGGGTATCCTCGTTGATGTCGTTGTAATCAGTGAAAACTTCTTCCATGTAGGCTCGAAGTTTCAGCATTTGCTTTTCCAGTTCCCCCACTCTGTCTACCGGTGGATTGGCTATCAGCTGGCGAATGGCGACGAAGGCACGCATGATACTCATATTGATTTGTATAGCTGCCTTTGAATTTAAAACACTGCTAAGCATGGCAACTCCTAATTCCGTAAAAGCATAAGGAGAACGTCTCATACCCATCTTTATAGAATTGGACATCACAATTTGTGATTTCCAATTCTATGTTTCTTCTTTTGTCAGTTGAAACATGAAGTCCTCCGGGAAACGCTCGATATTACGCTTCACCGCCTGATTGAGAGCTCGTGTTTCCACCTCGTACATTTCTGCCAGGTCAAAGTCCAGCATTACCTTCTGGCCCCGGATCTCATATATCCTGCTTTGGATTAATTGCAGCTCGTCCATAATTGATTTTTTGCACCTCAAAGATTCTTATACCTCATTCTATCTTGACAGCTTCTACGAACTTTAATAACACAGCGACTCTTTCCGTATGGAATGAAAGCTGATTGAATAATTTGTGTGTCTTAAGCATCTCAATGGCAGCATCAGCTGTAATAACCCCCTGCTCATAGAGCCTGATAGTAGCATATAACTGATCATTTGCGACAGGTCCCATTACCAACTCATATTCTTCTGTACTTTTTCCTTTACGGTTGTTGACAACAAACTCCAACCATTCTTTTGTTGCGCCTGCGAAATGGCGAACAACAAATTCTCCTTCAAGGATATTATCAGGCACTTCATAGACCGAGACAATTGCCTTATCGCTTTGTTCCCTGTTCTTTTTGAGCAAAGCCCATTTTTTTGCCTGCTCAAAGTTAGTTGTCGTATAGAATCCTCTTCCGAAATCCGTAGCTTTACGGCCTTTCTGTATATTAGGACGTTTTACGAGAACTGTTGAACCGTGATATAGTCTCATTTCTTTTTATTGATATAAGTTGTTATAGTATCTAGTATATATTCTGTATCTTGGGTGTGCAGCATTTCAAAATTGTCATTTAGAAATTCAAGAACCCCATGATTGGAAAACAGCAGAAGGATCTCTTCGGCACTTTTCTTTTTTGCTTCCCTATAACCTTCTATACAGAACATTTTAAAAAGTAGGACTTTGGACTCGTCACCTTGTATTTTCCTTTGCTCCGTTTTCTCTTTCTCTAATGCTTCATAAAGTGATAATGTGCTTGAATACCACAGTTTAGTATTCAAATCCAATAAAGACTTATACAGTTTGGAAGAATAGATATAATATAACGCATCTCTTAAAGGCAACATCTTTTTCTTCATAACCATATTGACCAAATCACGCATCACGAATGGAAGCATGGCATAATCCAATTGATTTTGATCGTTCTGAAGCATATTTGTATTTTTATGTTATCTACTTATATGATTATCCGCGTACTATGAGTGGTGGTACGATCGCGGATAATCAAAATCCATTCAATTCTTTCAGTTTCTTTTCCAGATAGTTAATCCCTTTCTCATTCAGCTTGCCATCCTTCATGTACTCATCCAGGAATTTGCGGATAGCTATGTATGCAATTTCTCTCATATCAATGTCATGCTCTAGTTTGATACGTCCTAGATCCTTATGCGTATCTACATCGAACCATACATTCATGGCCTTTTTTCGCTCCACCTTTTGAGCAGCCTTTGAACGGTCTTTTACCTCTCTGTCCTCTTTCGGTGCAGCCATAGGTTGTTGGTCTTCCTTTTCAACCTCTACGCTCAATTCCGGTTCATCAATCCTGTTTTCCGCTTTCTTGCGGCGCAGAATTTGATTCTCTTCTTTCTGGCTCTTTACCATTGAGCCTATTTCGCTTAAAAAATCGACTTTTTCGTTTTTTCCTGCCATACTGTCAAATGTATTAGTTTTCATTATCATCTACCGGGCGTTCATCCGGATTTTTCATATACCATGCTTCCAAAGCGCGACGCTGCCAATCCTCAGGCCTTCTCTCGCCGGTAATCTCCTCTGCAAGACTCATGTAGTCTTCGGCGCCATTGCCTTCCGGATCATGTTCAAATATAGTCCTATGCCTTAGGGGGCTTTCGTCGAAACGGACACTTTTACGTATTTTTGTTTTGAATACCTTTCCAGGGAATTGACTTTCAAAATACTCTATTACGCTTCTACTGATACGAGTATTCCGGTCATACCGTATAGGCAAAAAGCCTAGTATATCCAAGTCCTCATTAAATTCATCATCCTTGACCTCATTTATGGAATCCATCAATGTCTGCATGCCTTTCAAGGAAAAGCCGCTGCAGTCTATGGGGACCAACACCCGGTCACTAACTACCATTGCATTGAAGTTTACGATACTTTCCTTAGGAGAACAGTCTATTAATATATAATCAAACGCATCCTGAAGCGGTTTCAATTTACGTTTTAAGATACGCTCCCTGGCCTTTCGCGCAGCCAGCATCATATCGGCATCGCGGAGTTCTCGTGAAGAAGGAACGTAATACAGACGCTCCTTTCCATCATATCGATTGTCTATCGCGTCATATCTCACATACACCGGCACAGGGCCTTCGTCGTTTTGCCGCATAAACCACTCGTTAAAGGTCTCGTCTCCCGCAGCGCCATCAAAACCCAGCAAAAAAGTAAGGTCACATTGTGGATCAGTATCTATCAGAAGTACTCTCTTCCCTAGAATCCAAAGCGCCGTGCCCAGGCTGGCCGTTGTGGTGGTCTTTGCTACCCCACCCTTGTAATTTAAAACACTTAATATCGTTGCCATATATTCAGATATGTAATTTCATGTAACAAAAATACATTATTGCCTTTTAACAAGCAATTTTAAACATGTAAATATTTGAATATTTAAGTTTTCTTATACTTGCATGTTTGAATGTTTGAAAGCTTTAATATTTGAACATGTAAGCATTTAAACGTTTACATGTTTATAGATACAAATATTCAAATATCCACATGTTTAAACATCTACATATACAGACGTCGAAATATTTGAATGTTTTAGCATTTACACACTTGTGCATTTGAATGCATAGATACCCAACGCATGGAATATAAATATTCAGACATCAGAAAGTTTAAATATTTAGACTCTCAAACATGTAAACGTTTACATGTTTATATATTTAAATATACAGACATATAAATATTCAATTATACAGACATTGAAATATGTGAATACTTTAGTATTTGTGCGTTTGAATACACAGATATTCAACGCGTAGAATATAGAAATTTGAATATCCAAACTCTTAAACATATAAATATTTAAATATGTAGGCGTTTGAATATTCTAGTTCATGGCAAATAAATTACGCAATCAAATTGTTGTACAAGCTACCAATGCTAGGATAGTAATACAAATATCATCTTTCCCTGCTTGTTCAGAACTTTGTACTATTTTTGCACTTCAATACAGAGCGAAGAACGAATGGATATTACAACAGCGATAACTAATTTCGAGAAAGAACTCCGCGACATAGGGTTTAAAGGAAGTGACGCTTTATTGATTCAGATAAATATAGGTGGTGAAAACTATATTAAGTACAGTGGCAACTTGAACAACCTCGCCGGTCCACAGATAACGATAAGGGAAAAGAGCGACAGCCTAATTGAGTTTATTAGCAAAGAAATAGCTATTGCCACAGTCAGAGAGAGCACCAGAATCCTGCATCAGGGCACCCAGTCTTTATTGACTGACTTTTCGGCTGACATTAAACTCCAGGATGTCACGAGTGAGTATTTGCAAAAGCTGGAAATATACATGAGGGAAGAGTGCGAACTTTCCATTAATACCATAGCCAGGCATATGAAAACGCTCAAACGTTATATTAATGTAGCACGAAAGAAGGGAATAATAACAGCATATCCGTTCTTAAATTATACGATAAAAACTGAACAGTCACATCGCGATGCACTAACAGAGAAAGAACTGGAGAAACTGGAGAATTACAGAGAACAATTGAAGGAGCCTAATGAGACATTGAACGCTTTTCTCTTTAGCTGCTATACCGGGCTACGGTATTCGGATATATGTGCATTTACCAAACAGAACATACGGACTATAAACAGGAAAAAATGGATTGTACTCCGTATGATAAAAACTAACAAGGAAGTTCGTATCCCCCTATCCACAATCTTTGACGGTAAGGCACTCAGGCTGACAAAATCAATAGCACGGCCACGTGGACCGTTGTTCCACATGGAAAGCAATCAACAGGCGAACCGGATACTTAAAAGAATTGCCAGACAAATCGGAATCAAGAAAATCACATTCCATACGGGAAGGCATACATGCGGCACATTATTATTATATAGAGGTGTCAGTATCACTACTGTACAAGCAATACTTGGTCATCAGAGTGTGAAAACAACTCAGATATATAGTGCCGTTACAGACCTCACAATCGAAAAAGAACTGAAGAAAGCAAATGGCAAAAGAAATAGAGTAGGGAAGGGGAGAAGGCAAAAAAAATAGAGGCATGCAGTTCTCCTTTTGCTTCCTTGCACGCCGTGCCATAAAAAACAGAAAGAAGCAGTTCGAAAATATCTGCATTTCAAGACAAAGGGAATTACGATACAGCATAATTTTGAACTAACAGAACTCTAACAGCCAAGTTCACCGCTACTGTACCACTCTTCTATGTGAAATTTACCGATGAACAGTTTGATGAACGAGGTGGAGTAGATGCCGGTACGTTACAGATTATGGGTGAAGGGGAAGCAGAGAGACATACAAGCACCTCTAACACTCTTATTTATGCCCTATATGACGATGGAGGGCACTATCCCAATCTCTATATAGAGAAAAATTCAAACTATGAATTTGTAGGATGGTATTATGATGGCTCACTGTTGTCTTCATCTTTGGAGTTGTCGGATATGGACCTCTATGTAGCCAATATTACGAAAGGCGCCACAATTCTGGCCGCTTTTAAGAAAGTGAGTGGAGGAGGGAAATATACAATTACACTTCATGCAGATCATTATGATAATGGAAGTTGGGTAGGAACTGTTGGCAATTATGTGGGATTTAACTCTAATGACATAAATCATAAAACGATTAGCCAGGAATTTGAGTATGGTACACGAGTCACCGTATATGGATTGGGAAGAAACGGAAATGATGACAGTGATTGGCAAAATGCACCTTGGTGGTATTATGTGAATGGATTCTACACGGCAGGAGGAGCTAAACTAATAGGTTTTGACTTCAATCATTTATCTGCATCATATACATTCACTGTAACCAAGAATATAGACATATATGCAGACTTTGTTTATTACCAAAGGTAAATTGAAGAGACTATTCTTCTGAATAGTCTCTTTATTCAAATTCATACTATTGGCAGATAGTTAGTATGTTATCGTACAGATTGTGTTTCCTCCTACATATCGGTAGCTTTCATCAGACTCATTGGAGAAAATATAATTCATCTAATAATTATATTTTTTCCAATCTGCTGATATATCCATATTCCTCGTTGCTGTAAAAGTATAGCTATGCAAGCGTTCAATATCAGAGAACGTTTTTAAGGCTACGCCTGAATCAAGGTAGAATCCTGTACAATAGTAATGGGTTACATCATAATCACCTACGATTTCATCTCCTTCAGCGTAGATAGTTACTTCCTCTCCGTAATTCACGGTTTTGGTCTGCGATAGGGAAAGGTTGCTTGGACTAAAACCGACTTTTCCTTTCCCTCCTGTAATGCTGCCGGAACTGGAATACAACTTTATGGTAACTTGTGAGGGAACACCAGCAGGATTTCCACTAAACGCGGCACATATATGCGCCCCCCGAAGGTAGTCTATATCTTGGTCAATAAGTTCCGGACTGCTGCTGAATA
>PPYF01603474.1_pt1 | contig 10361 bp, 8 predicted proteins | sample 1559871 | NCBI WGS metagenome assembly PPYF01 (sample SAMN08240021, study PRJNA423297) | Human gut metagenome, whole genome shotgun sequencing project.
AGCTGATGCTAACACTGGCTGATATTCCTTATCAGTTCGTTGATGTCAGTGGTTTTGACCACGAGGGAACTTCACGCGAGTTATTGAAAACCCTGAACCCGTTGTGTCAGATTCCGACACTGGCGCTGGAAAATGACGAGATTATGACGGAGACAGCGGCGATTGCATTGATGGTTCTCGATCGTCGCCCGGACCTTGCGCCACCGGTTGGGCGCGCCGAACGTCAGCAGTTTCAACGGCTATTGGTCTGGCTGGTTGCTAATGTCTATCCAACATTCACTTTCGCCGATTACCCTGAGCGTTGGGCTCCTGACGCACCTGAACAGTTAAAGAAGAATGTTATTGAATATCGTAAATCGCTTTATATCTGGCTGAATTCACAATTGACCGCTGAACCTTATGCGTTTGGTGAGCAACTAACGCTGGTGGACTGTTATCTTTGCACTATGCGCACATGGGGGCCTGGGCATGAATGGTTTCAGGATAATGCCACGAATATCAGTGCGATTGCTGATGCTGTATGTCAGTTACCGAAATTACAAGAAGTATTAAAAAGGAATGAAATTATTTGAGTGGGATACCAGAGGATTATGTTATTTATTATTCAGTAACTTTATCCACAATGATGGGCGTAATTAATTAAATTCATGTTATGTTTTTTGATTTATATCACTCTCCCCTTCATTCAGCTTGTCTATTTCATTTCCTCTGAAAAGAAACTAACTATTCACATTGTGCAGATGTTTCACTTGTTATCACAGGTATTCTATAATCTCAAAAAGTTTTTAATGATGGATATGCTCGGAGTTGGAGATGCAATTAATATTAACACAAATAAAAATATCCGGCAGGTATGCTAAAAGGATAAATGGCGTTCTCTGTATTTATTCGCAATTATCTGTAGGACAAATATGGAGAGCTTGATGAGTCAGAGCTAAAACAGCAATTGATAAATAAACATGTTGATTTATTCAAGAAAATGGATGTATTTTAAATATTGATTCTTAATATAACCTAATCAATAGATTATCACGTGAGAGCTGCACATTATTGGCGGGGCCGGGGAAAACATCATTTTGGGAACAATGAATCAGGTACTCTTACCACTGAAGCAAGATCATCCGGGCACCTGGTGGTGGTGCAGTGCTTTGGAAATGGTCCCCTCGGGGGAATTGTCATTATTTTCTATGCTATTTTCTTATGATATTCATCAGGTGAATTTAATAAATTCCTAATTTGAAATATCCACTATTAAGCCAGTGTTTAACGACGTTAAGATGGCAATGTGCAGATCATGTTATCAGGGTGGGGCGGTAGCGTATATTCCTTATACAAATCATCATTCATTTCAATGATTGTTATTGAATTATTTATTGTTGTGAATAAAAAGACATTATGAATATTGGTTTGACTTTGCATATCAGGTTTTTTATTACTCGCTGTAATGTACGAGCCTGTCGTGAATAACGTCGAGAACCCATCCGTTGCGTTTGTGATTATTTTGTTGACTAAACAGACACCCGTTTCTCTGAAGTAAAATCCCAGACTAAATCATCACATAACTATGACATTTTTCTGATATTCCCCGGTAACGCCAGATGTCGACTCGCTTATCTCATCCGCCCGACATGTTGTACATGCAATATGTGCGGATTATTATTCATTTTCACGGAGGTTGCTATGTCAACCGGATTACGTTTCACACTTGAAGTGGACGGCCTGCCACCGGACGCGTTTGCGGTGGTTTCCTTTCATCTCACCCAGTCACTCTCTTCACTTTTTTCCCTCGACCTTTCTCTGGTCAGTCAGCAGTTTCTTTCCCTTGAATTTGCGCAGGTGCTGGACAAAATGGCCTACCTGACGGTATGGCAGGGCGATGACGTACAGCGCCGGGTGAAAGGTGTGGTGACCTGGTTTGAACTGGGGGAGAACGATAAAAACCAGATGCTGTACAGCATGAAGGTATGCCCACCGCTGTGGCGCACAGGGCTGCGCCAGAACTTCCGTATCTTCCAGAATGAGGACATCGAAAGCATCCTCGCGACGATCCTGAAAGAAAACGGTGTGACCGAGTGGAGTCCGCTGTTCAGCGAGCCGCATCCTTCCCGTGAGTTTTGTGTCCAGTACGGCGAAACCGATTACGATTTCCTGTGCCGGATGGCGGCGGAGGAAGGCATCTTCTTTTATGAGGAGCACGCGCAAAAAAGTACCGACCAGAGCCTGGTCCTGTGCGACACCGTGCGTTATCTGCCGGAGTCCTTTGAGATCCCCTGGAATCCGAACACCCGTACCGAGGTGAGCACCCTCTGCATCAGCCAGTTCCGCTACAGCGCACAAATCCGCCCATCTTCCGTGGTGACCAAAGACTACACCTTTAAACGACCCGGCTGGACAGGGCGTTTTGATCAGGAAGGCCAGCACCAGGATTACCAGCGCACACAGTATGAAGTGTATGACTACCCCGGACGTTTCAAGGGGGCCCACGGGCAGAACTTTGCCCGCTGGCAGATGGATGGCTGGCGAAACAACGCAGAAGTGGCGCGCGGAACAAGCCGTTCTCCGGAGATATGGCCGGGACGGCGAATTGCGCTGACGGGGCATCCGCAGGCGAACCTGAACCGGGAATGGCAGGTGGTGGCGAGCGATCTTCACGGCGAACAGCCGCAGGCGGTACCGGGACGCAGGGGTTCAGGCACCACGCTGGATAACCATTTTGCGGTAATACCGGCAGACAGAACATGGTGACCACAGCCGTTGCTGAAACCGCTGGTGGACGGCCCGCAGAGCGCCGTCGTGACGGGACCGGCAGGCGAGGAAATCTTCTGTGATGAACATGGCCGCGTGCGGGTGAAATTTAACTGGGACCGCTATAACCCGTCAAACCAGGACAGTTCATGCTGGATCCGTGTGGCACAGGCGTGGGCAGGCACCGGCTTTGGCAACCTGGCGATACCGCGAGTGGGTCAGGAGGTGATTGTGGACTTCCTCAACGGCGACCCGGACCAGCCGATTATTATGGGGCGTACCTACCACCATGAAAACCGCACACCCGGCAGCCTGCCGGGGACGAAGACGCAGATGACCATTCGTTCGAAAACCTATAAGGGCAGCGGGTTTAATGAACTGAAGTTTGACGATGCGACAGGGAAAGAACAGGTCTACATCCACGCGCAGAAGAACATGAACACCGAGGTGCTGAATAACCGCACCACTGATGTGATAAACAACCATGCTGAAACCATTGGCAACAATCAGATGATTGCGGTTACCAACAATCAGATACAGACGGTGGGTGTTAACCAGATAGAGACGGTGGGCAGTAACCAGATAATTAAAGTGGGTTCTGTTCAGGTGGAAACGATTGGACTTGTTCGTGCGCTGACCGTGGGCGTGGCGTATCAGACGACGGTAGGTGGCATTATGAACACCTCGGTGGCACTGATGCAGTCCTCGCAGATCGGTTTGCATAAATCGTTGAGGGTCGGGCTGGGTTATGACGTCAAAGTCGGAAATAACGTTACCTTCACCGTTGGTAAAACGAAAAAGGATGATACCGGGCAGACCGCGATTTACTCCGCCGGTGAGCATCTGGAGCTCTGCTGTGGTAAGGCAAAGCTGGTGCTGACGAAGGACGGCCAAATTTTTCTCAACGGCACAAAAGTACATTTGCAGGGTAAGGAGCAGGTTAATGGTGACTCACTGTTGATTAACTGGAACTGTGCAGCCTCGAAATCCCCACCGAAGACCCCTGATGAAAAGCAGGATACGCCGGATATGAGAGAGTACTGATCCCGTACACGTATACGAAAGCCGGTGAACTGCTGGCGGTATATGACCGCAGCAATACGCAGGTGCGCGCTTTCACGTATGACGCGCAGCACCCGGGCCGGATGGTGGCGCACCGTTACGCGGGAAGGCCGGAGATGTGCTACCGCTACGACGATGCGGGGCGGGTGGTGGAGCAGCTTAACCCGGCAGGCCTGAGTTACCGCTACCAGTATGAGCAGGACCGCATCACCGTCACGGACAGCCTGAACCGGCGTGAGGTGCTGCATACAGAAGGCGGGGCCGGGCTGAAGCGGGTGGTGAAAAAAGAACTGGCGGACGGCAGCGTCACGCACAGCGGGTATGACGCGGCAGGAAGGCTAACGGCGCAGACGGACGCGGCGGGACGGCGGACAGAGTACGGTCTGAATGTGGTGTCAGGCGATATCACGGACATCACCACACCGGACGGGCGGGAGACGAAATTTTACTATAACGACGTGAACCAGCTGACGGCGGTGGTGTACCCGGACGGGCTGGAGAGCAGCCGGGCATATGATGAGTGGGACAGGCTGGTAACGGAGACATCGCGCAGCGGGGAGACAGTACGCTACCGCTACGATGATGCGTACAGTGAGTTACCGGCGACGACAACAGATGCGACGGGCAGCACCCGGCAGATGACGTGGAGCCGCTACGGGCAGTTGCTGGCGTTCACTGACTGCTCGGGCTACCAGACCCGCTATGAATACGACCGCTTCGGCCAGATGACGGCGGTTCACCGCGAGGAAGGTATCAGCCTTTACCGCCACTATGACAACCGTGGCCGGTTAACCTCGGTGAAAGACGCACAGGGCCGTGAAACGCAGTATGAGTACAACGCCGCAGGCGACCTGACTGCCGTTATCACCCCGGACGGCAACCGGAGCGAGACACAGTACGATGCGTGGGGAAAGGCGGTCAGCACCACGCAGGGCGGGCTGACGCGCAGTATGGAGTACGATGCTGCCGGACGTGTCATCAGTCTGACTAACGAGAACGGCAGCCACAGCGACTTCAGCTACGATGCGCTGGACCGGTTGGTACAGCAGGGCGGCTTTGACGGGCGGACGCAACGTTATCATTATGACCTGACCGGAAAACTCACGCAGAGTGAAGATGAGGGGCTTGTCACCCTCTGGTACTACGATGAATCGGACCGTATCACTCACCGCACGGTGAACGGCGAACCGGCAGAGCAGTGGCAGTATGATGACCACGGCTGGCTGACAGACATCAGCCACCTGAGCGAAGGCCACCGTGTCGCTGTCCACTACGGCTACGACGATAAGGGCCGCCTGACCGGCGAACGGCAGACGGTGGAGAACCCGGAGACGGGGGAACTGCTGTGGCAGCATGAGACAACACACGCCTACAACGAACAGGGGCTGGCAAACCGCGTCACGCCGGACAGCCTGCCGCCGGTGGAGTGGCTGACCTACGGCAGCGGTTACCTGGCGGGCATGAAGCTGGGCGGGACGCCGCTGGTCGAGTATACGCGGGACAGGCTGCACCGTGAGACGGTGCGCAGCTTCGGCAGCATGGCAGGCAGTAATGCCGCATATGAACTGACCAGCACATACACCCCCGCAGGCCAGTTACAGAGCCAGCACCTGAACAGCCTGGTGTATGACCGTGACTACGGGTGGAATGACAACGGCGACCTGGTGCGCATCAGCGGCCCGCGACAGACGCGGGAATACGGCTACAGCGCCACGGGCAGGCTGGAGAGCGTGCGTACCCTCGCACCGGACCTGGACATCCGCATCCCGTATGCCACCGACCCGGCGGGAAACCGCCTGCCGGACCCGGAGCTACACCCGGACAGCACGCTCACGGCGTGGCCGGATAACCGCATCGCAGAGGATGCGCACTATGTTTACCACTATGATGAATACGGCAGACTGACGGAGAAGACGGACCTTATCCCGGCGGGTGTTATCCGGACGGACGACGAGCGGACCCACCACTACCACTACGACAGCCAGCACCGTCTGGTGTTCTACACGCGGATACAGCATGGCGAGCCACTGGTCGAGAGCCGCTACCTCTACGACCCGCTGGGACGGCGAATGGCGAAACGGGTATGGCGGCGGGAGCGTGACCTGACGGGGTGGATGTCGCTGTCGCGTAAACCGGAGGTGACGTGGTACGGGTGGGACGGCGACCGGCTGACGACGGTACAGACCGACACCACGCGTATCCAGACGGTATATCAGCCGGGGAGCTTCGCGCCGCTCATCCGCATCGAAACAGACAACGGTGAGCGGGAGAAAGCGCAGCGCCGCAGCCTGGTGGAGAAGCTGCAGCAGGAAGGGAGCGAGGACGGGCACGGCGTGGTATTTCCGGCTGAACTGGTGCGGCTGCTGGACAGACTGGAGGAAGAAATCCGGGCAGACCGCGTGAGCAGTGAAAGCCGGGTGTGGCTTGCGCAGTGCGGGCTGACGGTGGAGCAACTGGCCAGACAGGTGGAGCCGGAATACACACCGGCGCGAAAAGTTCATTTTTACCACTGCGACCACCGGGGCCTGCCGCTGGCGCTCATCAGCGAAGAGATGGAGTCTGTATGCGTATCCGCTGAATCCAGTGCAACACGTTGATCCATTAGGGCTTAGTACTATGATAATAGGTAACGGCCCCGTTCCTGATAATCCTTTTGGGCATGCTGCGGCGGCAAATCGATATGGATTAATGAGTTCGGGAACTGGGGATGAGATGGGAGCCTCTGTCTCTGATTATTTTAAAAAGATGCAACCCCGCAGAGATACTTGGATTTGGATAATAGATACAACAGATGAAGAAGAACAATGTATGATGAATAAGGCAATAGACTTAATAAAAAACTAAAAACTATTAACCTCGGGCCTCTTCCTGTTGCAAATAATTGTTTTAGCCGGACGAACATGATTTTTGAGGCGTGCGGGTTTAGCAACCCCTCTATGAATACAAATGCGCCTATAAGCCTACAAGTGCTCGGTGAGTTATATGGATATCAAAGATATTTTATGCCTAAAGGTCCTTTCACTGGATTCCCATTTGAATTTCAAGAGGTAAAGTAAATGGAAATGCTTGGGAAGATATTAGTGATAATTATTTCCATGATAATTATATCTTGCGATTATTATAATGCTGGCATGGACTATCAAGATAATATAGCCCTCGAGCAAGTCGTAACATGGGATTCTGATAATATATTCACACCTAATATCTTTGAACATAATGGAAGATGTTTTATGAAGAAAAATGAAACATGGATGTTATTAAATGGAGATGCAACACCAAACATTAGAACAATGAGCAATAAGAAAATTGAATGCCTGGAGAAGAGTGAAGTAGAATGGGCTAGTAGGGTTTGCGACAGTATCACAGACAAGGAAAGGGAAAATCTGAAGGCATTAATATGTAGCAAACCAGCTAAATCAGTTAATACAGGCAAAAGACCAGCGTTAGGATATTGAAACCGGCACTGCACTATATCACTATTACAATATTCTGAGTGACTAGAGCAACTGCTCCGCCATCCGGGCTAGCAGTATGACGACGAATCCGAACTGCACTACAACTGGCAGCGGTACTACAATCCGGGACAGGGACGATATATCACCCAGGACCCGATAGGGCTGGCGGGGGGATTAAACCCGTACAGTTATGTTATGAACAATCCTGTGCAATGGATTGATCCATTGGGATTAGCTCATACTTCAGGAAAATGGAAGGACTGTGGTAAAGGTTGTCGAATCCGAATAGATGGCGATGCTGTTGGTGACGGAAGACATTTGCATTGGGAGTGTAAAAATGGGAGTGGTGTAATGGGGGAATTTGGAGGTATGTCCCATGGTGAGGATTACTCATCAGCACCAAATAGCATTAAGAAATGTGCAAAAAAATATGGTTTCGAGCCAGAACCAAGTAAAGATCTGTCATGCAAAACCTCCGGGCTATCAACTACTGATGCGGCTCTTGCAACTGGTGCTACAATTGGCGCAGGGTATGTTATATATAGAGTGATTCGATTTATACCTTCACTTGCACCACCTCTTTGGTGGTCAATACCTGCAAACGTTGTTACTCCATGATTAAAACGGATAATGGAGATTATATAATGAGCGATTTTGACATTGTGAGTTCAATTGACTGGCATGATGGGGTTTTGTTAGAAGTAAAAACGACATTCAAAGAATCTCATTTTAACATGACGTTATTTATTGACATTTATAAAAGTGAGAATATTAGGGAAAAAATGATAGTTGAATTTTCTGATATAGATGATTTAGTGTTCGCTATGGATTCTGCTGAGTTAATCGATAATCACAAGTCAGGTAATATAAGTAATGGGTATATAAAGAAAATAAAAAACAAAAGGATATATAAATTTTTCCTTTATTTTTCTGATGGCTTATTAAGCATGTCATTTAAAAATTTACAATTAATAAAACCATTAGAGTAACCAAATAAAAAGGCTGGAGGAATCAGGGGAAGATCACGGTGTGCCGTAGGCACAAAGATGCAAAACGGGACATTTTGCATGTAATAAGCATAAGCTTGTGAAGAGATGGTGGCAGGCCCACCGGGATCTGCTGTCGGAAGTCGGTCCCAAACAACCCCGGCTGCTGTGGTAAAGAGCCATGGTAGTGAGTGCAGGGGGAACGATCAGACGCGATCTGATCCTGTGTGAGATACAGTGAGATGAGTAAACCCGAACCTGTGTTGAAACGTCGTTAGTCCTAAGAGGCATCAAAACCGGAGGCATGATGATACCGCCGGGATAAATTTACGGGTGAATTCCGAATGCTGCGTGAATGGTGTCCGGCGTATAGCAGGCATGACGCTGTATCAGGCTCTTTGCAGGAACTACGGGAACCGGTCGTCGCAATGTCAAGAGAGAAATACAAATAACCGAAATTATGAGTATGAGAGTATCGATGTGCGAAACCGGGGCAGAGCTGTTCGTAGTAGTGAGGAAGCGTTTGTAATGAACGTGGAGCGAAGGGGCAGCGTCGGGCAGTCTGCATCACAGCCCAACTGTAAACAGGAGGAGGCTGCGGGTGAACAGACAAAACCGTTTCAGGTCAGTAAATTGCATGTGGTGGAAGCGTACCGGCGGGTAAAGGCGAATGCCGGAGCTGCCGGAGTGGATAACCAGACGCTGAAAGATTTTGAGCGGGATCTGAAAGGAAATCTGTACAAAATCTGGAACCGGTTATCGTCGGGAAGCTGGATGCCGCCGCCAGTGCGTGCGGTGGAAATTCCGAAGAAGGATGGCAGTAAAAGACTTTTAGGAATACCGACAGTAAGCGATCGAATAGCGCAGATGACGGTGCTGGTAACGTTTGAACCATTAGTGGAGCGTTATTTCCTGAATGATTCATACGGATACCGGCATGGAAAATCAGCGCTGGATGCAATAGCAGTCACCAGAAAACGTTGCTGGCAATACGACTGGTATCTTGAGTTTGATATTAAAGGTTTATTCGATAATATCCCCCACGATTTATTACTCAGGGCAGTGGATAAACATTGTGCGGATAAATGGGTAAGACTGTCTATTCGCAGGTGGCTGACAGCGCCGGTGCAGATGCCGGATGGAACACTAAAGGAAAGAAATAAAGGTACGCCACAGGGTGGAGTCATCAGTCCGGTACTGGCGAATTTATTTCTGCACTATGTGTTTGATAAATGGCTGTCGTTACATTATCCGGAAATTCCCTGGTGTCGTTATGCAGATGATGGATTAATTCATTGTGGCAGTAAACAACAAGCAGAGGAATTACTGAATAAACTGGCAAAACCTTTTCAGGAATGTGGACTGGAATTACATCCGGAGAAAACGAAAATAGTTTACTGCAAAGACAGCGAACGACAGGCGAACCACGAAACAGTGCAGTTTAATTTTCTGGGGTATACGTTCAGAGCGCGAAGAGCACGTAATCAGCGAAGGGGAAATCTCTTTACGAGTTTCAGTCTGGCGGTGAGTAACAGTGCGCAGAAAGACATGATCGGAAAACTCAGGAAACTGCGGCTCAGACGCAGGGTGGAAATGAGTCTTGAAGATATTGCGAAAAGGCTGAATCCGATGATATCGGGGTGGCTGAATTATTACGCGAAATACTACAAGTCAGCGATGAAGAAAGTATGCAGATATATTAATCTGACGCTGATTGCGTGGGCGAGAAAGAAATACAAGACCCTGCGGTATAAAAAGACGAAGGCGTGTCAGTTAATGGAAAGACTGTCGAAAGAGAAGCCGGAGCTATTTGCCCACTGGAAAGCAGGACCAGGAAGCGCGTTTGCCTGACAGGAGCCGTATGAAGCGAGAGTTTCACGTACGGTTCTGCGAGAGGCTGTCGGGGAGGTTCCGGTGGCCTACTCACTAGAAGTACACTTTTTGTACTAAATAATTCGCATTTTATGTTTAAAAATTGAGATATTCCTCATTACCTAAAGCTGTTTTTTATTGCTTATACATGATCAAATACTCCTTACATAATTAAGGAGAACAAAATGGAACTTAAAAAATTGATGGAACATATTTCTATTATCCCCGATTACAGACAAGC
>PPYF01438346.1_pt1 | contig 10360 bp, 9 predicted proteins | sample 1559871 | NCBI WGS metagenome assembly PPYF01 (sample SAMN08240021, study PRJNA423297) | Human gut metagenome, whole genome shotgun sequencing project.
GGCAGAACTGCATCAAAAAGACATTGATACCTTATCTTCTCCTGCCATCATTGTGATTGGTGAGGTAGTTAAACTAAGAGAAAAGCTTTGTTTCTATGAACAAAAACCATTATTTCAAAAGCGCTATCTGCTAGTCAAGGTACAGAAAGAAGAACATCAAGCAGCAAAGCTATTACGCGAGCAAGGAGCATGGTGCGAGGAAGTACAATGTGGGTATTGTAAAGCGATAGCACATACATGGACAAAAGAAGCATTCCAATCTTTTACCCATGTCGTGTTTACTAGTGCGCAGGTGGTGCATATCCTCATGAAACAGCTGCAGGAGGCAGGTTTTGACAGTCGTATTCTTTATCAGTGTAAACTTTGTGTCATGGGAAAAGGAACCAAAAAGGCTTTGGCACAATATGGCTTATGTGCCGATCTGATGCCAAACATTCATGACAGTAAACATATGGCAGAGCTTTTAACAGCATCTGTTCAAAAACAGGATCATATCCTACTGCCAAAAGCTGTAAATGGAAATACGTATTTGCAAAAGACATTAGAAACACAATGTAAGGTAAGTTATGTGCCTTTATATACGATAGAAGAGCTGCCCCATTCAATACAAGATGAGGATTATGATGGCGTTTTAATGACGTGTCCTTTTAGTGTTCAGCAATATGCAAAGCAGACAAAGCAACGTAAGCAAATGGTGTATGCAATGGGAGAAAGAACAAAACAGGCATTGATAAAAGAAGGATTCACCTCCATTACGACATTGAAACATGCGGAAATGGAAGAATTTGTGAAAGCCATTTTACACCATGAAAAGAAAGGAAGGGACTAGAGCATGTATCGAGGTCGAAGATTAAGAAAAAACAGTGTCATCCGTGATATGATGAAAGAAACCAGATTGTCAGCAAAGGAGCTTGTTTATCCGCTTTTTGTGACGGAACAGCCAGATGTCAAACAGGTAATTCCAGCAATGCCGGGTGTGTATCATTATTCATTGGATCATTTGCATGAGATTTTAGATGAGATGGTAGAAACGGGTGTTTTATCCTGTATCTTGTTTGGTATTCCTTTACATAAGGATGCCTGTGGCAGCAGTGCATATGCACAAGATGGCATCATCCAGAAAGCGATTGCTTATATTAAACAAGAATATCCAATGCTTTATGTCATTGCGGATGTCTGCATGTGTGAGTATACAGATCATGGACACTGTGGCATCTTATGTGAAGATGGTCATGTAGATAATGATGTAACCTTAACCTATTTAAATAAGATTGCCTTAAGTTATGCAGCTGCTGGTGTTGATATGGTTGCGCCAAGTGATATGATGGATGGTCACATTGCATCTATTCGAGAATGTTTGGATGCACATGGCTATCAAGAAGTTGCGATTATGGGGTATAGTGCCAAGTATGCTTCTTCGTATTATGGACCATTTCGCGAAGCTGCACATTCTGCCCCAAGCTTTGGTGATCGCCGCAGCTATCAGATGGATTATGCCAATCAAGAAGAGGCAATGCGTGAGATAGCAGCAGATATTGAAGAGGGTGCAGATGTCATCATGGTGAAACCGGCTTTGGCCTATTTGGATATCGTAAAGATGGCCAAGCAACAGTTTGCGACACCTTTATGTGTATATAATGTCAGTGGAGAATATAGCATGTTGAAGTTGGCTGTAGCGCAAGGCTTAGTAAAGGAAGAAGTTATTTATGAAACCATGCTAGCCTTTAAGCGGGCAGGTGCAGATATTATCATCACCTATTTTGCTTTGGATATTGCAAAGCAACTTCGTAAAGGAGAGTGCTGAGCATGAACCATCAAAAGAGTGAGGCCTTGTTTGCCAAAGCTTGCCGCTATATACCGGGTGGTGTGAATTCCCCGGTGAGAGCTTTTGCGAATGTAAAAGAAATACCCTTGTTTGTAGATCATGCAGATGGTGCGTATCTATATGATGTTGATGGAAATGCCTATTTAGATTTTATCTGCTCCTGGGGGCCGATGATTTTAGGACATAATCATCCCTTATTGGTAAATGGTATGGAAGAGGTCATGTGCAAGGGAATCAGCTATGGCTTATGTACACCGGATGAGGAACATCTGGCAAAACTTATCTGTGATGCGTATCGTGGTATGGATATGGTACGTATGGTGAATTCGGGTACAGAAGCAACCATGTCTGCCATTCGCGTAGCCAGAGGCTATACCAAGCGCAATAAGATTATTAAGTTTGAAGGGTGTTATCACGGGCACAGTGATTGTCTGTTAGTGAAATCCGGCTCCGGTGCTTTAACCTTTGGCACGCCGACGAGTCCCGGTGTTCCTGAGGATATGGTAAAACATACACTGGTGTGCCGTTATAATGATCTGGCTTCCGTTAAAGAAGTGATGGAACAATATCCTGATGATATTGCGGCTGTCATCATTGAACCGGTTGCCGGTAATATGGGAGTCGTTGGCGCGAACGCTTCTTTTTTAGAAGGCTTACGGGCACTATGTGATGAATATCACAGTGTTTTGATCTTTGATGAAGTCATTACCGGTTTTCGTTTGGCATATGGAGGAGCTGCCCAATATTATGGAATTACTCCGGATATGGCATGCTTCGGTAAGATCATAGGTGCCGGCCTTCCGGTAGGAGCCTATGGAGGAAAAAAGGAAATTATGTCTTGTGTATCTCCATGTGGTCCTATCTATCAGGCAGGTACATTATCGGGGAATCCTTTGGCAATGCATCTGGGCACGCTATTATTAGACTATTTAAAAACACATCCACACCTATACACAGAGTTAGCAGATAAGGGACATTATCTGAAAACAGGTATAGAAAAATTGTTACAGGAAAAAGGATTACCTTTCCAAGTGCACCAATGCGGTTCTTTACTAACGCTGTTTTTTACAGATACAGCAATATCTTCTTATGATGAAGTGAAAACATGCTCGCAGGATATGTTTACCACATATTTTCATACCTTGTATGAAGAAGGCATCTTACTTGCGCCTTCTCCTTATGAGGCCATGTTCTTATCCGATGCACATACCAAAGAACAATTAGATTATGTACTAGATAAGATAGCACTTGCGTTAGATAAGGTCAAACGTCTATGAGCCTTTGTGTACAACTAGAGTTGAAAAATCGTAAGGTATTGATTGTCGGAGGCGGCCATGTGGCATTAAGAAAAACAAAATTATTTTTGCGCGAAGGTGCTAAGGTAACCATCGTTGCATCAGATATCTTAAAGGAACTGTATGCTTTGGCACAATGTCATAAGCGTGCATTTACACAAGATGATGTTCTTGATGCTTTTTTGGTGGTGGCAGCAAGCAATGATGCTGAGGTGAATGGAAAAGTGCGTCAGGCTGCCCAACAGGCAAATGTCTTATTTATGAATGTGGAAGCTGATTCGCAAAGTGATGTACATGCCATGTCTTATATAGAGGATGCTTATTATGCTCTTGCCTTCACTACCAAAGGGAATTCCCCTTGCTATGCAAAACAGGTCTTAGAATCGTTTAATGCACAGCTTAAACAACATCATGTACCATATCTTAAAGCTTTAAAGACGCTGCGCGCAGCCATTTTGCGACATGTCAAAGATGGTGTGAAAAAGCATGCATTATTAGAGGAGTTGATGACGATGGAGCTACCTTTGCTACAATTTTTAGCAAAGGCTTATCTGCAACAAAGGGCATGTGTCTTGGTGTATCATGGTGTGACAGGGGAAAAAGCTCAAGAAGAAATCGCGTTGCTGCTACAAGAACTATCTTTACATCAGCCAGCCATGGCTTTTGGTTATGCTTATCTTTCAAAGCGAATTTTATCGCAGGTAAACGATGAGCGAACAGCAGTATTTTCTTGTAGAAAGCTACTTGCTTTCTTGCAGGATGTATCAATACCGGTACAGGTGGTTCCTATGTTTTTGCAGGAAGGGCACTTTTATGAAGAAGCAAAGCAACTTGCATATGAATACCATGCTTCCATCTTACCCTTACCTTATGCAACAAAAGATAAACTACATGCATTACTTCAGCATTTGTATGACACTTATCATAAAGAAGGTACAAAATTGCTTATCACTTTTCATGCCAGTGAGGATTCACACTTCGAAAAACGCTGTCACGCCATTTGTGCAGAAATGAAGGATATGACTTGTTGCGATGAGAAGCAAAGCAAACAATTAGAAGAAACGATTCAAAGCTATCCATTATATATGTTATATGGTAAGCATGCTTCGGCTGCCAGCACGAAACGGATATCCTGTATGAGTGATAAAATTTTACGTAAACAGTTGTTTGATCATATCATGAGCATGTTGCAAGAGAAAGCTACAACTTAACCATTTATGGTTTGTCATGAGAATTGCATATCCTTTTGATGATAATGGAATAAAAACGCATCAATTCATTTAAAATTCAAGAAACTCCTCTTGTCGGAATACTATTTCTATTGTATAGTAAACATAGCAAAAGATTTTTTATAAGATGTGAATAACCTATGCAAAAGGCTGCATAGTATATAGTAAATCATAAGAATATTGGAGGAGTTTTTTCATGAAATTAAAACACGATCATATGTTGGCACAATTGTGTCATTTTGGTTTCCGCTGTGAGGAGAAGACAGCGGATGGTTTTCTGCGCTATTCCAGACGTATTGGCGATCTTTTAATTACGGTTGCGAATGGTCAATTTGAAAATAAGATTCGTCTTTCTATGCTGGAAGATAAGGAAGGACATATCCGTACCTCTTATCATGATTTGCATGCTTACACGGATTTAATAGGGGCATTGGCACAAGCCGGTATGCTTTTGGAAGAAAGCTATGTCTTGCATCATCATGAAGAAGATCATGCCACTGTTTATGATATGCATGAGAATCCATTAATTGCATTTCCTAAGAAACCAGAAGGGTTTATGATCTAAACAAAGGGTTTGCAATCTCTTTTTATTAACAGTATAATGATGGAAATAAAAAGGGGTGAGCATTATGATTGATGGACATACACATTTAGAAAATGGGCCATTGACACCTGATTACTGTATGGAATTTATCGAGGCAGCAGTGGCAAAAGGGATAGATACTTTGCATATACTGGATCATACACATCGCTTTATTGAATTTGCGCCGATGTATGAACCCTTAAAGAAGGCCGATCCCAGACAAAAAGCATGGTTTGAAAAAAAACAGTTAGAGCCTTTACAAACCTACTTTGATTTAATCGCTGAAATGAAGTCAAAACAGCTTCCTATTGAAGTAAAATTTGGCTTAGAGGTTTGTTATGCTCCCAGGGATAAAGCATTTTTAAAAGATTTGTTACAACAATATCCCTACGATTTTCTGATTGGAAGCATTCATTCCATTGATGGTTTATTGTATGATATGGAAGCATTTTCCCGGGAAATATTATGGGATAAATACGATACAAACGCGATTTATCAGCGATATTATGAAATTATGGAAGATATGATATGCAGTGGTTTATTTACGCAAATCGGACATCCCGACCAGTTAAAGTTATTCCATTATACACCTACGATGGATATGACACCGATATATGAGCGGATTGCTGCTTTAGCAAAACGCTACCATGTTCAGATGGAAAATAATACAGGTATTTATTATCGCTATCATCATGAGGATATGGGGACGAATGCTGCTTTCCTTAACATTTTGAAGCAACATGGTGTGGACATCATAACTGCCAGTGATGCACATCGTAGTGAACATGTGGGGATGTATATAAAAGAAATAAGTGAATGAGCCTTTCCATAGGGCTCTTTTCTCTGGAAAGGATGTATATGAGTTTATATTTTGTAAGACATGGTCAAACCGATTGGAATCAGCAAGGGAAATTGCAGGGAAGAAGCGATATTCCTTTAAATGCTATCGGTATTCAACAGGCAAAAGATACGAGCAGGTTACTAAAAGATGTATCTATTGAAAAGATTTTTTGTAGTCCGTTAACGCGGGCCATGCAGACAGCGGCCATTTTGCAGGAAGTCACAAAGTGCGATATCGTATATGATGACCGTTTAAAAGAGCGCTGCTTCGGTGATTTGGAAGGTAAGAAGATGAATACCATCACAACATACCTTTGGGATTTCCAAGCATTACCTTGCCCGCATGCAGAAGCAATGGATGCTTTCTTTCAACGTGTGCAGGAGTTTCTAAAAGAAATTACCACAGATCTTAGGACACATGATTATTTGATCGTAGCTCATGGAGGTGTATATCTGCCGGTACATGAATATTTTAAAGGATTACAACGTGAACAAGATCTGATGAAGATTGTGCCTAAGAATTGCACCCTAACTAAATTTGATGCATCACTCAGTATTCTTGTTTAATATTGTAAGGATGTTTTAATTGCCAATGAACCTATGCAATCGCATTGGTTTTTTATTACGATTGTATAAACATCCTTTCTGCAAGAGCAAATGTGCAATGGATACAAATGAATCTATCACAATAATGGTAGTTCACAGAAAGGCTTTCTGGTGTTATACTTACCAATGTTGGGAATCCTAGTATATAAGATAGAAAGGAAGGTAGCTATGACAAAAATTGATATTATTTCCGGCTTTTTAGGAGCAGGAAAGACAACTCTGATAAAGAAACTGTTACAAGAAGCATTTGGAAAAGAAAAGATCGTCTTAATTGAAAATGAGTTTGGTGAAATCGGTATTGATGGCGGCTTTTTAAAGGATGCCGGTGTGGAAATTCGGGAGATGAATTCCGGCTGCATTTGTTGTTCATTAGTCGGTGACTTCAGCGAAGCATTAAAGAAAGTGATTAAAGACTATACACCAGATCGCATTATTATTGAACCAAGTGGCGTTGGAAAACTATCCGATGTCATTCAGGCAGTGCGCGGCGTTGCGGAAGAAATGCAGGTGCAGATGAACAGCTTTACGACAGTTGCGGATGCTTTGAAGTGTAAGATGTATATGAAAAATTTTGGTGAGTTCTTCAATAATCAAATTGCTTATGCTAATACGATTGTATTAAGCCGTACGCAAAACTTAAATGAAGAAAAGCTACACGACGTTATTCATGCGTTAAGACATGAGAATGAACATGCGCATATGATTACAACACCATGGGAAAAACTTGATGGCAAGGAAATCTTACAGGCTATGGAACAAAGTGATGATCTGGCGAAAGAATTATTAGAAGAAAGTGCAATTTGTCCAGAATGTGGGCATCATCACGAACATGGTGAGCATCATCATCACGATCATGAACATGACCATGATCACACCTGCAGTTGTGGACACGACCACGATCATGACCATGAACATCATCATCACCATCACGCAGATGATGTCTTTACCAGCTTTGGCAGCGAAACGGTGAAGAAATTCAGTCAGGAAGAGTTAACAGCTATCTTAAACGCATTAGCTGATGAAGAAACCTATGGAATGATCTTACGGGCAAAAGGCATGTTAGAAAGTGATAAAGGGGAATGGCTATATTTTGATATGGTACCTCAAGAACATGAAATTCGTATTGGTGCGCCTACCTATACCGGACGATTCTGTGTCATTGGCTCTAAGTTAAATGAAGATGCACTGAAACAGCTGTTTCATGTAGAATAGGAGATCTTTATGACAGTACCTGTATATTTATTTACCGGTTTTTTAGAAAGTGGAAAAACCTCTTTAATCAAAGATACCTTACTGGACCCTGGGTTTAATACGGGTGAAAAAACGCTATTATTGGTATGTGAAGAAGGTATGGAAGAATATGATGAGGATTTTCAGAAAAAGACCAATACTGCCATCGTCACTGTGGATAAGTATGAAGATCTGACCTATAAATTCTTAAAAAAATGCGATAGCATGATAGAACCAGAACGTGTAATGATTGAATTTAACGGAACATGGAATCTGACCAATTTCCTTGATACGTTAGATTTTCCATATGACTGGTTGTTGGTTCAACTTCTTTCTACCGTAGATGCCTCTACCTTTGAAATGTATCTAAACAATATGCGCTCGATGATTTATGAACAATTGGTGCATTCTGAAACGATTATTTTTAATCGTTGTGATGAAGATACCAAGAAACTCTATTTGCGGAATAATATCAAGGCTATTAATAAAGGCGCACAGATTATTTATGAAATGAGAAATGGGGAAATCGCGGAACTTGGCGAAGAGGATATGCCATTTGATCTGCATGCAGATATTTTACAAATCCGCGATGATGATTATGGCTTATGGTATATGGACGCCATGGAACATCCGCAAAAATATGATGGCAAAATTGTAGAATTGAAAGGAAAAGTCATTTCGACACATGTAGATGATATTCCTAATGCTTTCGTATTTGGCCGTTTTGCGATGGTTTGTTGTGCAGATGATACATCGCTTATCGGCTTATTGGTACACTATGCATCTTCAAATGCGCTTTTGCCGAAAGAGTGGGTAAAGGTTCGCGCTAAGGTGAAACTTGAGTATGATGAAGAATATCAAGGAAATGTGCCTATTTTATATGCAGATGATGTAACAACGGTGGATGCATTAGCGGATGAGTTTGTTTATTTCAACTGATTTTTCATGAGGTATACTTTATAAATGATCATAAGGCATTAGCAAAAGAAGCGAATGCCTTTTTTAATTATATACTAGCGCAATATTACCTAATTTTCTGTTTGATTTAAACTTCTTAAGGTTTCCTTTCAATGCGCTTTTTTGCCTTTTTTTGTGTTATACTTCTAATAAAAGGTGAAGGAGGGTATGCAGTTGAAAAAATTATTTGTGGGATGTTTAGCGATAGCCTTGTTAATTAGTAATATGACGGTCGTATCCGCACAAACGGCTACTGATACGACACAGGAAAAAACATCCACTTTTGATGGTATAGAAATTGTTACGGGCGAAACCTATCAACCGGTTTCTGAAGGTAAAAATACAATGAAGAATGTAGCTATGGGAGATACGATGGAAAAAGGAAATTTGTATCGTTCTGCCCGTGTTGCAGACCCTTATTGGGAAGAAGGGAAATTCTATGATGGCTATGGCACTTTATTGTATGGCGGAAATGCAAAGAAAATCATAGATGTTTCAGAATGGGAAGGAGTAATTGATTGGGAGAAGGTAAAAGCATCCGATGTAGATGGTGTTATCTTACGTGTAGGCTATGGGAACCAAATGATGGATAAACAGTTCTTGCGAAACTTAAAAGAATGTAATCGTCTGGGGATTCCTTATGGTTTCTATTTATACAGTTATGCGTATGATGCGAATTTTGCATATGCTGAGGCACAAGGATTGCTTGAAATGTTAAAGGGACAGGATCTTTCCAATCTGGCTTATCCAATTTTTTATGATATTGAAAACTTTGGAACATGGTCAGAAGATGGTGTTACCTACCATACTCCATCAACGATTGCGGCATATGAAGAAATCATTGCCACCTTTATTGCGCATATGAATGAGGCTGGTTATCATGGCAAGGTTCAAGTTTATTCCGGTCGTTATTATACACAAACGAAACTTAATTCGGAAAAGATTTTACCTTATGTTTCATGGATTGCCGAGTATGGTCCTAAATTGAATTATGTAAATACGTATTATGATGGAGAAGTGGCATGGCAGTATACGGAGAAAGGCAGTGTGGATGGTATTTCTTATGATGTAGATATCAGCAGTTTTGCCGATGATGCTATGCATGTCATACTTCCTTCAAGCATTCAATTATCAGCTTCTACTGCAACACTTGAAACAGGACTGACCAAAAAAATCAATGCCAGCGTGTATCCTACAGGTGCTTACGATGCATTGTCATGGACAAGCAGCAATCCAAAGGTTGCACAGGTAAGCAGCAATGGCACGATTACCGCAGTGGCATCGGGAAGTGCAGTCATCACGGCAAAGACAGCTAATGGAAAGACGGCTTCGGTAAATGTGCTTGTAAAGACGCCAACGGTGAAATTATCAGCCATTTCTAAAACAATGTATCGTGGGGAAACAACTAAGCTAACAGCGACATCCAGTAACAAAAAGCCTGTATCTTGGACAAGTAGTGATCCTACGATTGCCAGTGTAGATAGCAATGGAACAATTAAGACACTAAAAAATGGTACGGTGAAAATCAGTGCAAGTGCTAATGGTGGTAAAGCTACATGTACCATCACGGTGAAAGAGCCAATTCAGATCAGTGCAACAACTTCTTCTATTTATCGTGGTAAAACAACGACATTAAAAGCAATACCGGCATATAGTACGACAATTACATGGATGAGCAGTAATCCATTGATTGCGACCGTAAGTTCTAATGGTGTAGTCACCGGTAAGAAAGCAGGAACGGTAACGATAACGGCCAAAGCGTTTGGCAAGAGTGTTACAAAAACGATTAAGGTGG
>PPYF01158328.1_pt1 | contig 10356 bp, 6 predicted proteins | sample 1559871 | NCBI WGS metagenome assembly PPYF01 (sample SAMN08240021, study PRJNA423297) | Human gut metagenome, whole genome shotgun sequencing project.
CTGCCGCCCCTGCAACCGCCCTGCCGGCTGCCGTAGCCGCCCTTTGGCACAATGTGGCTAGCCCCGCCGTTGCCTCCTGGGTTCAGAAGTGGCGCGATGCCGGCGAAAAAGAATCCTTTTTCGATCGTATCGAACGCGAAGTTCAAGAATCCAAAACGGCCAAACGCTCTGCAGCTTAAGGCTTAAGACCTGTCGGCAGTCCCGCTCTAAAATGTTTTGAAGAATTCCAATCGGCTCACATTATTTCGTGAATTCGACAAAACACCGCACCGCCTGCCGACAGCGCTCCTCATAAAGACAAGCCCGAACCTCTGCTGAAAGGTTCGGGCTTCTTTTTGCCCTTCAGAAATGCTTGGGCCGAAGGTTGTCTTTAGCTAATGAATGATCTCAGCAGCTTCTGCCTGAGCCGCCAGCAGCATATCTTCCACGCGTGCGGGCCTTGCCAAATAAGCATCCTTGCCTTCTGCATGACGCATCCATTCATGCACGCTCTGAAGCGTTGAAGCATTAAAGGTGACAAAGTCGCCCTCCCGCTCCCAGTTCTCTGCGGTTTTGAGCTCCCGCAGAATACCGTCGAGCGTCACGCTCGAGGTTCGGATGACTTGAGCAATGTGGTTTTTACGGCCCGGTATGGGCACCCGGATCCGCAGTCCGCGAGGCCCCTCAGAAACCTCACCGTAAAAAAGCGACCAGGCAGTGAGGAGCGCCTTGAAGCGGTCAATGGCCGGCAGCAGCGCCAAAATGGCAAAGCCGAACCGGTCAGAAAGATTGATGAGTTCCATCTGCGCGTAAAGCGCCAGATAAAATTCCTTGTCTGCCTGCATCAGAAAAGCGAGCGCTTCACTATGCGGAATTTCTCGCAGACGCACGTGAGAGAGCGCCTGATAACGTCCGATAGCCGAACGATGCGTGAGCCAATTCAGGTTCCCTGCGGCATTGCGCATTGGAGTGGAGAGCGCCATTGCCCCGGCGCCGGACTGTCCGTCGGCCGTTGCGACAATGCGTCCGGTCAGTCCCGCCTCCACCAGCATATAGCTGCGCACTTGGACATGGGGATAGAGCCAGTCGCCGGGATTAAGCTCCCGCACCTCGCCCATGTGATCAAAAGCCTTTCGTAAATAGGGATGAATCGGCGCGGTAATCCAGGGCATGACCGGTGCAGCCCGAGGCCCGCTCCAGTCAGGCCACTGCCCGGCAAAGCGGCAGCGGCTGAGAGCGTCAAACCATTCTTGAGAAAAACGTCGCATGCAGAGCTTTTGGATGAAAATTGGTCGGTGCAGCTGACGGAAGCTGCCGCCTTAAGCGGCCTCTCCGTCAGCGCTCTGAATGTCTGCGTCCATCTTTGCAGTTTCATGCCTTCAAAAGCTGCAAAAAACCAAGAGCGGCAGCAATGGAGCAGACATCTTGGGCGGAACCCGCCCCAGTGCATTTCACCCGATTGCTTTGACCGAGCTGATGAGCATCTCCCAAAACTGCGGCACGTTGAGCTTGAGCGCAGCAAAGGTGTGACAGCCTTCAGGCGCTCTGCGGCGAAAATCACAGACCGTCATGCCGGTCGTCAGCGCGCCTTTCGTTTCAACATTGATCGGGACAGGAACCACTTCCATAACCGTCGGATCAATGACGTAAGCCATCGCGCAAGGATCATGAAGCGGCGGAGCATCAAAGCCGCGCCATGCCTTGTAGTTTTCGGCAAAGGTCTCGAGCGTTTGGTACATAAAGTCGCCTGCCGGGGTACCAATCGCTTTGAAAGCATCGCGCACAGACTTATCAGCGCGCGCCTGATACGTCAGGTCCAGCCCGACCATCACCACCTGCCAAGGTTCATTGAAAACAATATGCGCTGCTTCCGGATCGTTTTCAATGTTGAACTCCATCGCCGGGCCAACATTGCCTGTGTGGCAGGCGCCGCCCATGAGAACCACCTGCTTGACGCGCTCAACGATCTTGGGCTCGAGCCGAGCGGCCAGAGCCACATTGGTGAGGGGCCCCGTGGCCACCAGCGTGACCGACTTTTCGGGCTCCCGCATGACAACGTCGACGATGAACTGAGCCGCCGGCCGCGGATCCGGATCGCGCTCAGGCTCTGCTACCGGAACCCCCAGTCCAGTTTCGCCGTGAATCTCTGAGCAGACCTGCACCTGCGGACGCAGAAGCGGCCGTGCCGAGCCCCTGGCAATAGGAACATCCCCCATGCCTGCCATCTTGGCCACGAAAAAAGCGTTCTTGGTCACGCGCTCGATGGTCTGATTGCCCGCTACGGTCGTAATGCCGAGCACATGAATGCGGGGCGATCCGGCTGCCAAAAAAATAGCAGCTGCGTCATCAAGACCAGGATCGCAGTCAAGGAGGATATTTTCAACAGTCATTAGCGCAGATTCCCTTCGGTATCCCACAAGTCGGCCACCACCGCGTCGACAACCTCAAAATGCGGAATAGATTCCGCTGCTCCGGCGCGCGTCACAGAAAGCGCTGCCGCCGTCACGGCATATTTGATCCCGTCCTCCAAAATAGCGCGGCAGCGAGCCGGATCTTCGCCCTTTTCTTCCGCATTCCATGCGAGCGTCAGCGCACGGACAGCGTACCCCGTAAAGGTATCTCCGGCCGCAGTAGTATCGACCACTGCATCAACTCTGTAGGCCGGGAAAAGTTTGGGAGACTGTCCCGGAATGCGCACGGCCACGCCGCGGGCGCCCAGCGTAATGAGGAGCGTCGTGTTCGGATAGCGTTCTCCAAGCGCCGTGAGGAGCTCAAGATCGTCGAGATTTTCCGCCGCCGCTTCATCCATGGAATAAAGCCCGCGGGCTTCACCTTCATTGAGAATTAAAGCTGCCGTTTGGTTGAGCGGCAGAAGCGGCACAGAACGGTCGAACGGCGCCGGATTGAACACGATGCGAAGTCCTTTTTCAAGGCCGATTTCAATCGCGTCCCGAATGGCGTTCGTTTCATTTTGCAAAAGCAAAACATCACCCTGTTTGAGATCGGAAACGGCATTCTTCACGAACTCACGCGTGAGGCAGGTGTTGGTGCCCGGGTAATAAAGAATGGCATTCTCGCCTTCGGGAGAAATCTGGATGACCGTATGACCTGAAGCTTCATCGGCACGCATTTCAACATGCGCAACATTAACGCCTTCAGCTTCCAGAAAATTCTTCAGCACCTCGCCGTCACGGCCAATAATCCCGGCATGAGAACTCGCGATGCCGGCGCGGGCAAGCGCCACGCTTTGGTTGAGTCCTTTGCCGCCGACGTGAAGCGTACGGCGGTATGCCGCTACAGTTTCGCCGCCGCGCAGGAAATGCGGCACCTGATATACATTGTCAATATTGAGTGAACCGATGTTCAAAACGTGCATGGCTGACCTCGGCGCGAACCGTATGCTCTGCTGGTGGCTGGAACGGTTCGCTCTGATTTATTTTGTTCTTTGCTTCCTGACGGCTCGCTGGGGTCGATCTCACGACCTTTTGTGCCGGCAGATCTTTTAATTTTACCTAGTTCGCAGCGGCTGCTATCAAACTTCTCGCAAAGCCCTGATCAAGAGAGCTGAGACTGCCCTCCTCGAAACCCCTGCCCGCAGCAGACAAACAAAAAATGCCGCAGCTTTCAGGCTGCGGCAGTGTGTTAAGTGCGCTTAAGCGTCACTCGTTATTTTTGCCACAAAAGAGCTCCAGCCTTGAGGTCCTCTGGAATTTCCAATCCCAGGCGCTTCATAGCCTTCACGTTGAAAGTGGGATTTTTCACGTCCTGAACGCCGATCGGCGTTTCTGCGGCGGATCTCCGGCCCTCAAGAATATCGGCGCCGAGCTGAGCGGCCTGAAGCCCGAGCGTGTAATAATCCACCGTCATCGCCGCCGTGCAGCCGGCGGCAAGTGATCCCATATCCCCCCGATACTGTGACCTGATGAGCCGGCACCGTCGTGCGCAAAACGACCGCCATGCCGGCGACCACAACGTTGTCGGTCGGAAAGACAAAGCCGTCGACTTTTTTGCTCATGGACACGACGGCTGACTGAAGGTCCGTGAGATTCGTCACCGTCGCTTCTTCGAGCTCAATGCCGCGCGCCTTCGCAGCGGCTCGCAGGAGCTCAATCTGCACGACGGAATTGATTTCACCGGCGTTATAGATGGTGCCGACCCGTTTGGCGTTCGGCACCAGCTTCATGAAGAGATCGAGCTGGGCAGCCACCGGGCCAATATTGGAAACACCCGTCACGTTGCCGCCGGGACGCTCATTGCTTCTAATGACCTTGGCTGCGGTGTAGCTCGTCACTGCAGCCCCCACAATGGGAATGGTCTTGGTAGCGCGCGCCATAGCCTGAACCGCAGGGGTCGCAACGGCAAAAATGAGCTTGGCGTCCTTATGCACAAACCGGTCGCCAATCGTCTTGAGCGTTGACTGGTCTCCGTGAGCATTCTGCAGATCAAGACTCCCGGCGAGTCCCCGCGCCTTCAAGCCGTCGGTGATGCCGCGCACGGAATCGTTGAGAGCTTCATGATCAACAAGCTGTACGACACCTATCAGAGGCGCTTCGGCGGCTGCAAAGGCCGGTCCCAAAACGGCCAATCCAGAAAACGTCACGGCAGCAGCCGCGGCAATCAGCCGCCGGCGCAGGCCGCTCGGACATTGGGCATGAGATATTGAACCGGCATTTTGACTGTCGGGAACGCTTTGCATGTTTTCTCCTTGGCGGCAGCTCTTGAGCGGCACTCAACAGACCCGGTGAGCCGTCTCAGAGCAGTCCGCGCAGTTGTATTCATTGCTGATTTTCGATTTTATCGAAACAAAGCGAATGAAACTTATGCATTTCACTTTGCAAAATATCGAATTTGACTCAATCAATAAACCGCTACCATTAACTGCTTAGGCCGCCTGCCCTAAGCGTTTCTCCGAATAACTTTTTGTAGTTTCCTGCTTGCGAATGTTTCTCATTTGCGTTAAAGTTCATCTCAACACGGAACGAATTCCGCCAATTGATGAGCCAAGGGGTCGGCTCTGGCGGTTCAGCAGCACCGATTACACAAAGCGGGGAAACTTTGTGGTGCTGCTTCGATTATCCGGAACTCTCCTGTCCGGTTCGTTCCTTGCTACTACGGGAGGCCGCGCGTTTCTTGGTCCGCGGCCTCCCCTTTTTTTGCCTTTTTTCTGTGAATCTGGTCTGCGCGCAGAGAAGACGCAAAACGGAACCGCCCATGAGGAAGGCAGTCCCGTTCAGTTCGTTCAAGGATCCCCGCAGGGAATGTCAGGTTCAGGCCGCAGCCTTGTGCGAAGCGTTTGCAGCGTGCTTCTTGGCTGCCGCATTTTCTTCAAGCACTTCAAAGAAAGTCTTCTTTTCGCCGTTGCCGCGAAGCTTCTGGAAGAAACTTGCAACCACAGCGCCGGAGACATTGTGCCAGAGCGCACCCACCGCCGACGGCAGGGCCGTCATCGGCGAAGCCGCAAAGTGCACGGTAGCGAGCGTGACGCCCAAGGCCGAATTCTGCATGCCTACTTCAAAGCAGAGCGCCTTGCATTTGGCGACATCCATTCCAAAGAGACGACCGGCGAGGAAACCGAGTCCCATGCCGAAAGCATTCTGCAGCGCCACCACAGCGAAGACCGTGAGCCCAGCCGAGAGGAACTGACCGCGCGTTGCTGCGACGACCGCGGCGATGATCACCACTGCTGTAGCAACAGACACAAACGGCAGAACCACAGAGGCCTGATCAGCTTTCTTCCCGAAAACCTTATGAACGACGACGCCGGCAGCGATCGGGAGCAGGATCACCTGTACAATCGAAAGGAACATTGCCGTCGGATTGATGGCGATCCACTGGTTGGCGAAGAAGTACATCAGAGCCGGCGTAACGAGCGGCGCAAGCAGCGTCGTGCACGAAGTGATCGTGACCGACAGCGCGACATCACCGCGGGCGAGGAAAGTGACCAAATTCGAAGCCGTACCCCCAGGAACACAGCCAAGGAGCATCAGACCGACAGCCAGATCCGGCGGCAGCGCAAAAGCCTTGCAGAGCACGAAGGCTGCCAGCGGCATGATGAGGAACTGCGCGAGAATGCCGACGAAGACATCCTTGGGGCGGCGGAAGATTTCACGGAAGTCGGCCGTCGTGAGCGTGAGCCCCATGCCGAACATCATGACGCCGAGGAGAATCGCAATCCAGCTGCCAATGGGCTTGAACACGTCCGGGAAAACAAAACCCAGTATCCCCGCAATAATCACCCACAGCGCAAAGGTCTTGTTGGCGAAGCGGCTAAGCATAAGTAACGTATTCATCATTGGCAGATTGGGGCGGCGCGTTATTGGCGCTCCGCCTCCCTAAATGTTGTGGATTGCAACCAGGGTTTCATCAACTGCTCGGCGGTCCTTTCGGATCCGCCGCCTCATGGCAGGAAACATTGGAACCCGCTGCCGGGAGTTCTGGTTTTGACTCAGCAACGGCGCGGGCGTCAGAAAACTTTACGAGCGTGCATGCTTTGGCGCCTACGGCATCTGTCGTAGAGCAGGTTGTATTCATTTTTTTTGAACCACTTTCTGACGTTTTCCAAGCCGCATTGCCGGAAACACCTAATGCAAAAATCGTAGGTTTTGCGCTGGGCCGCCATGGCGTCTGAGTGATCGGATCTCAACGCCATTGGCGCGGTGATCCCTCTCGGGCTTAGGCCCGATCAGGCGGCTCACCATTCCAGCAAAAGCCAATGAAACGGCAGCCGGCCGCATGGACGATGACATCAAAGGGCGCCGTTTTTTTTTGAGCTCGCCCGCCGTCTGGCTAAAGCTCGGCGGCCGCCCAAACTCATCGGCACAGAAGCCCCCAAGACGCCTCAAAAGCACAAAGGAGACGGCGGGATCATCCGCGCCGTCTCCTCTTTGAGAGCTTTATTCAGGCTGAATCCATCAAACCGCAGCGGTCTTTTCTTCACGCGCCTTAGCGATGCTTTCTTCCATCAGATCCAGAATGGACTTCTTCTCATCCGCTGCACGCCATTTCTGGAAGAACGTAGCCACCACAGGTCCTGTAATGTTGTGCCACAAGGCTCCGATGGCTGACGGCAGGGCCGTCATGGGAGAAGCAGCAAAGTGCACGCTGGCGAGCGCCACGCCCAGAGCGGAATTCTGCATGCCGACCTCAAAGCACAGACACTTGCACTTAGGAAGATCCATTCTGAAGACCTTGCCGGCAGCAAAACCCAGGGCCATCCCGAAGGCATTCTGCAGCGCCACCACAAGAAATGCTGTCATGCCGGCAGTCAAGATCTGGCTGCGAGTAGCGGCCACCACTGCCGCGACAATCACCACAACCGCGCCGACAGACACAATCGGGAGCACCGCAGCCACGCGTTCGACCTTAGCACCGAAGATTTTGTGCACGATCACGCCGGCGGCGATCGGAACAAGGATCACCTGAACGATCGACATAAACATCGCCGTCGGATCAATCGAGAGCCACTGACTCGCAAAGGCATACATCAAAGCCGGGGTCACGACAGGCGCAAGCAGCGTCGTGCAGGAGGTCACCGTCACAGAGAGCGCCACGTCGCCGCGGGCAAGGAAGGTAACGACATTCGACGCCGTCCCGCCGGGAACGCAGCCCAGGAGCATCAGACCGACAGCGAGGTCAGGCGGCAGATCAAACGCCTTGCAGAGCACAAAAGCCGCGAGCGGCATGATCAGGAACTGAGCGAGGATCCCGACCGCCACATCCTTGGGACGACGGAAGATTTCACGAAAGTCCGCTGTCGTCAGCGTGAGCCCCATGCCGAACATAACTACGCCGAGAAGAATCGAGACATACGCACCTACCGGTTTGAAGACCTGGGGGAAAACGAAGCCGAGGGCGCCGAATACGACGACCCAAAGGGCAAACGTTTTGTTCATGAAGCGGCTGATCATCAGGAAGGTGTTCATCATGTCTCTCACAGCGGCACGTTATTGGCGTGCCGATCCTCGGGGTGTTGTGCGGTTGCTAAACCAGGTTTTCATTTCGGGAGCAGTGCGCTTTTTCAAACGCAAGCCTCAATTGATGAAGTGGACTGGGAACCGACGGCATCTGAAACAAAAGCTTTGTTCTCGCTGTCGGTGTTTGCAAAATTTACCGCAGAGCAATGATTCGCGCATGCAGATTTCTATTTTTTACTGCACAGTTTCCTTATATATGCACGACTTCATGATTATTTCCAACAGATATCGATAAAACTGCTTAGTGCAGTAAATTGAATATCGCTAAAAATTTCGGGTTTCCACGTCAGCCCTTTGATCTACTCCTTAGGGGGATCTGGATTGACTGGCATCAATCCTTACGTATCTTGTCAGGATTATTTTTCCATCCGCTATTGCGAATTGTTCTCAATCAGCGCATACTTCATCTCAAGCAAGGCGCTGAGATCGCAGCAGGGAACCAGGGGTCGGTTCCGCGGTCCAGCCGCTCCGGAGAACGCAAAGTTCTCCCTTAATGGAGCAGCAGCGCCTTGGGGTCTCCTGTAGGAGGCGATTCGAAATGAATCGCCTCCTCTTTTTTTATTCAATGCCGCACAAGGAGCAGCAAGGCCTTATGCAAAAACCGCCTCGGCCTTGCGGCCGGGCGGTTTAGGGGTTCCGGAGCTGCGTTTGCGGAGAGCTCCTTATTCGGGTGAAAGCTCGACGCTTTCGAGAATCTCCGGTCCAGTGAGTTTGCGCTCGCGCTTTTTCCAAGGTTTGTATTCACAGTGGAGCAGCTCATGAGCCCGTTCGCTGCCGGGACTCCCCAGATACTCCTGATACAGCCGAATCACTTCGGGGTTCTCGTAGGACGCGCGGATCTTCTTGACCTTGTCGATCGCATAAATCCCCTGCTGACGCTTGGCCGTATTGCGGCCCCATACACCGCGGGTTGTGCCGCCGCCGCCCACACAGCCGCCCGGACAAGCCATCACTTCAACAAAGTGGTATGGGCACGTTCCGTTGCGGACCATTTCGATGACCTTGGCAATATTGGCACATTCGTGAACCACTGCAATGCGAATGTCGCCGAGGTCGCCGAGACGAACCGTCGCTTCTTTGATGAATTCCATGCCGCGCACCGGCGTGAGCGGCGGCATTGGACGCGGATCCTGATTCTTGACCGCCGACATCGTGCGTACCGCCGCCTCCATCACGCCGCCGGTTGAGCCAAAGAGCTGGCCCGCTCCCGAAGAGAGCGACATCATGGGGGAATCAAACGGCATATCGGGGAGATCGGCCAGATTAAGGCCGGAGCGCTTAATCAGTCTGGCAAACTCACGGATGGTCAGCACGACGTCAACGTCGCAGGAGCCGTCTGCGCGTTTGAGCGTATCTCGATTGGCCTCGCCTTTTTTAGCGGTGCAGGGCATGATCGAAATGACCCGCATATCCCTCTTCTCGATGCCTGCATGTTCAACCAGCCAAGTCTTGGCCAAAGCCCCGAAAATCGCCTGCGGCGAACGTGTGCTCGACACGTGCGGAATCATGTCGGGGGCAATCTTCTCGACATAATTAACCCAGCCCGGGCAGCAGGACGTGAAGTAAGTGAAGGGCTTGGAATGGAGTGTTCCGGCCTTTTTGGCACGCTCGAAGTTGGCGAGCATCTCGGTGCCTTCTTCCATGATTGTTACGTCGGCCGACCAATTGGTATCCATCACGTAGTCTGCGCCCATGCGCTTCAAAGCACTGACGATCTTGCCCTGCACATCCATGCCGGGGGGCAAGCCGAACTCTTCGGAAAGCGCCACTCGCAAAGCAGGCGCAAACTGAAAGACCGTGGTGATTGAATCGTCGTCGAGCAGGTCGAAGACATCGCACCCTTGATCACGCACGCTGATAGCCCCCGTCGGGCAAACGAGTGAGCACTGCCCGCATTCAATGCATCGATCGGATGACCCCCAATTGACGGCGCCGGTAAAGCCGATTTCGGCTTTCGTGCCCGTTCCGGTGAGGCAGAGCGCCGAAACACCCTGCACTTGCCGGCAGACTTCAATGCAGCGCAGGCAGCGAATGCACTTTCCGCCGTCAAAACGCATGGCGGGTGCGGACATATCGAGCTTGCGAATCGGCTTATACCGCCCGGAAAGTCCCAGACGGTCCGCACCGGTCCAAAGTGCGGCATCCTGCAGTCCGCACTTGCCGTGGCGCTTGCATGACGAGCAGTTTTCGTCATGATCCGCCATCAGCAGTTCAACCTGCATTTTCTGGCGGCGGCGGACTTCCGCCGTACGCGTGCGGATGCGCATGCCGGGCTCAATCTTGGTTTCACAGGACGTTACGATCTCACGGCCGCCCTGGGGAAGCTCTACCTCCACCAAACAGATTCGGCAGGTGCCGGGGCGGTGATTGAGCGCGGCTAATTCGCACAGCGTCGGAATGAAAA
>PPYF01370993.1_pt1 | contig 10356 bp, 7 predicted proteins | sample 1559871 | NCBI WGS metagenome assembly PPYF01 (sample SAMN08240021, study PRJNA423297) | Human gut metagenome, whole genome shotgun sequencing project.
ATCTCCGGTAAAATGCGCAAAAACTATATCCGCATCCTGACGGGCGACAAAGTGACTGTTGAGCTGACCCCGTACGACCTGAGCAAAGGCCGCATTGTCTTCCGTAGTCGCTAATAACCGCAGATAATGAGCGTCTGGCGCAACGTTTGCCGAGCGCTTTTTGCTGAATAATGCCTCGCTTATTGCGGGGCATTTTTTTACCTGAATTACAGAATAAAAAAAACCGGGCAAACAGTTGCCCGGTTTTTTATTTACATTACCGATATCGGCCGTTAATGCGCCGCTTCCGGTTTGTGCTTCTGTGCACTTTGGAAGTCGTAGGTCAGTTCGTTTTTCTCTTTATCGAGCGCTACCGTCACCTGACCACCGTCAACCAGCGAGCCGAACAACAGTTCGTTGGCCAGCGGTTTTTTCAGGTTATCCTGAATCACGCGCGCCATTGGACGTGCGCCCATGGCCCGATCGTAACCTTTCTCTGCCAGCCAATTACGTGCTTCCTGGCTAACTTCCAGCGACACACCTTTCTGATCCAACTGAACCTGCAGCTCGACGATAAATTTATCCACCACCTGATGAATAACGTCGGTCGACAAATGATCGAACCAGATAATGTTGTCCAGACGGTTGCGGAATTCCGGCGTAAAGATCTTCTTGATCTCTTCCATCGCGTCAGTGCTGTTGTCCTGATGGATAAGACCAATCGATTTACGCTCGGTTTCACGCACCCCGGCGTTGGTGGTCATCACCAGCACCACGTTACGGAAATCAGCCTTACGGCCGTTGTTATCGGTCAGCGTGCCGTTGTCCATCACCTGCAACAGCAGGTTAAAGACGTCCGGATGCGCTTTTTCAATCTCATCGAGCAGCAGAACCGCATGCGGATGTTTGATAACCGCATCGGTCAGCAGACCGCCCTGATCGAAACCAACGTAACCCGGAGGTGCACCAATCAGACGGCTCACCGTATGACGTTCCATATACTCAGACATATCAAAACGCAGCAGCTCAATGCCCATCGCTTTCGCCAGTTGGACGGTCACTTCCGTTTTACCCACCCCGGTAGGGCCAGCAAACAGGAATGAACCTACCGGACGATGATCGTGGCCGAGGCCGGCGCGGCTCATTTTGATGGCTTCGGTCAGCGCATCAATCGCCTTATCCTGACCGAAGACCAACATTTTGAGACGATTGCCGAGATTTTTCAGCGTATCGCGATCGCTCTGGGAGACGCTTTTCTCCGGGATACGCGCAATCCGCGCCACCACGGATTCAATGTCCGCCACGTTGATGGTTTTCTTACGTTTACTCACCGGCATCAGACGCGCACGCGCACCCGCTTCATCAATGACGTCAATCGCCTTATCCGGCAGATGACGATCGTTGATGTATTTCACCGCCAGCTCTACCGCCGCACGGACCGCTTTCGCGGTGTAGCGAACGTCGTGGTGCGCTTCGTATTTCGGTTTCAATCCGTTAAGGATCTGTACGGTCTCTTCTACCGACGGTTCAGTTATATCGATTTTCTGGAAACGACGTGCCAGCGCCCTGTCCTTCTCAAAGATATTGCTGAATTCCTGATAAGTGGTGGAGCCCATCACCCGAATCTTACCGCTGGAAAGCAGTGGTTTAATCAGGTTTGCCGCATCCACCTGTCCACCCGACGCCGCACCGGCGCCAATGATGGTATGGATTTCGTCGATAAACAGAATACTGTTGGTATCCTGCTCCAACTGTTTGAGCAGCGCTTTAAAGCGTTTTTCAAAATCACCGCGATATTTGGTTCCCGCCAGCAGCGAGCCAATATCCAGTGAATAGATGGTGCAATCGGCCATGATTTCCGGCACGTCACCGCGAACGATACGCCATGCCAGACCTTCGGCAATCGCCGTTTTACCGACGCCAGACTCGCCGACCAGCAGCGGGTTATTTTTCCGACGACGGCACAGAACCTGAATCGTACGCTCCAGCTCTTTATCGCGACCAATCAGCGGGTCAATGCCCCCGACGCGAGCAAGCTGATTAAGGTTGGTGGTGAAGTTTTCCATACGATCCTCCCCGCCTGCTTGCTCTTCGTTAGACTGCTGGGTTCCGGAATCGGAAGGCTGGCTTGGCTCGTCTTTACGGGTGCCGTGAGAGATGAAGTTCACCACATCAAGGCGGCTCACTTCATGTTTACGCAGAAGATACGCAGCCTGCGACTCCTGCTCGCTGAAAATGGCCACAAGGACGTTAGCACCGGTCACTTCGCTACGCCCGGATGACTGGACGTGGAAAACCGCGCGCTGCAGAACACGCTGGAAGCTGAGCGTTGGCTGTGTTTCACGCTCTTCTTCACTGACCGGCAGAACCGGCGTGGTTTGTTCGATGAAGGCTTCGAGTTCCTGACGCAGCGCCACCAGATCGACCGAGCACGCTTCCAGCGCTTCACGGGCGGATGGGTTGCTCAGCAGAGCCAGCAACAGATGCTCGACGGTCATAAACTCGTGACGGTGCTCGCGCGCTCTGGCGAAAGCCATGTTTAAACTGAGTTCCAGTTCTTGATTGAGCATTGGCACCTCCCCCAATTTTCATGCCTGTATCAGGCTTGTTCCAGCGTACACAACAATGGATGCTCGTTGTCCTTCGCGTACTGATTCACCATAGCCACTTTGGTCTCGGCGACTTCTGCCGTAAATACACCACAAATCGCTTTACCTTGATAGTGAACCGTTAGCATCAGTTGTGTTGCGCGTTCTACATCATAAGAAAAGAATTTTTGTAACACGTCAATAACAAACTCCATCGGAGTGTAATCATCATTGACCAATATCACTTTATACATCGACGGGGGTTTAAGCCCATCCTGAAGTTTGTCTGCCGTAAGCTGGTCGAAATCCAGCCAGTCTCTGGTCTTACTCATTGTCAGTCATCATCGTCGGTGTCATCTATTGCTGCTGACGAGCCTGGTGACACGCTGGCGATGCGGATAATTAGCGGGAGTTCAGAAGCATTCCCTTAAACCATCGCGTCTTCATTCCAGCGTATACAGGTTCTGAATTTACTGTAGATCATAGATAGCTATCACCTATAGTTGTCATTCGCGAACTCTGTCACATTCCCGTCAATAGCGTTAACTGCTTCAAATTTTGATGCATTTTCCGCCTTAAGCCCCCCTCAAACGCTTGACGCACTGCCCGAAATATCTAAATTGTACTGGCGAGAGTTGGTGAGGTTTTGTACAACTCCTGACTCCACCACCGGTTCATTCCATCTACTTATAAACGTATAATAGAATTACGAAGGATGTCGAAGTATGGAAATGGGTACTGTTAAGTGGTTCAACAATGCTAAAGGGTTCGGTTTTATTTGCCCGGAAGGCGGTGGCGAGGACATCTTCGCCCATTACTCCACCATCCAAATGGATGGGTACAGAACATTAAAAGCCGGGCAATCCGTCCACTTTGATGTCCACGAGGGCCCCAAAGGCAACCACGCAAGCGTCATTATTCCCGTGGAAGCACAAGCAGAAACGGCCGCCTAGTTTACTGCCCCATTGTGTACATCTCGCTATCAAAATGCCAGTCCTTCTGACTGGCATTTTTTCATCTCCTGCGGCGCAATTACTCGCGCGCCAGGGCATCCACCGGATCCAGCCGCGCCGCATTTCGCGCCGGCAGCCAGCCAAATAAAACCCCCGTCAGCGTCGAGCAGATAAACGCCGTCAGCAGCGCCAGCGGAGAGAAGCCAATCTCCCAGCCCGGCAGCACCAATTGCAGCAGCAGCGCTATCATCAACGACAGCGTCACGCCCAGCGCACCGCCCACCAAACAAACGAGGATCGCCTCGATCAAGAACTGCTGCAGCACGTTGCTTGCCCGCGCGCCGACCGCCATCCGGATGCCAATTTCTCGCGTCCGCTCGGTAACCGACACCAGCATGATATTCATCACGCCTATTCCACCCACGACCAGCGAAATCACCGCCACCAGCGTCAGGAACAACTGTAATGTATGTGTGGTGCGTTCCGCCGTTTTCAAGACGCTGTCCATGTTCCAGACAAAGAAATCTTTCTTCCCATGGCGCAAACTCAAGAGTCGGGTGAGCTGCTGTTCAGCCACATCGCTGTCGTAGCCCTCTTTAACCCTGACGGTTATCGAATTGAGCCACGACTGCCCCATGACGCGTCCAGACATAGTGGAATAAGGCAACCACACGCGCAGCACTTTGCTGCTGCCAAACATCGATTGCTTTTCATCTGCCACGCCAATCACGGTAGCGGGCGTATTCCCGACGAGAATCACTTCGCCCACTGCGCTGGCCTTATTCGGGAACAGCTGGCGACGCGTGTTGCTATCCAGTACCACCACCTGCGAACGCTCAGCCGCCTGGACCTCATTGAAGGTATTCCCTTCACTGAAAGTCATGCCGTAGACGTTAAAATATTGCTGGCCAATTCCCTGCACGCTGGCGGCAACGTCAATATTCCCCGCGCGTATACGCAGGTTTTTTGATACCGACGGGGTGACCGAGCTGACCCACGCCTGTTTTTCAATTGCCAGTAGATCGTCATACTTCAACGATTGCTGATACTGCGGGTCATCATCGCCAAAATCTTTGCCCGGATAAACATCGATAGTATTGGTGCCAATGGCGCGAATATCCGCTAATACCATTTGTTTGGCCGCGTCCCCCACCACCACGATCGATACCACCGACGCGATACCAATAATAATCCCAAGCATGGTCAACAGCGTGCGCATTTTATTCGCCACCATCGCGCGCCATGCCATTGACAGCGCCTCGCGGAAGCTATTGCTGAATTGCCGCCAGCCGGAGACATTCTGAGCCACTGCCGCGCGCGCCACCGTGGTGTTTTCACGCGCTGGGGGGTTGCGAATAATTTCACCGTCACGAATTTCAATCACCCGTTCAGCCTGCGCGGCGACCAGCGGATCGTGGGTGACGATAATGATGGTATGACCCTGCTCTTTAAGCTGATGGAGGATTGCCATTACCTCTTCACCGGAATGGCTGTCCAGTGCTCCGGTGGGCTCATCGGCCAGGATAACCTGCCCGCCGTTCATCAGCGCACGCGCGATACTGACGCGCTGTTGCTGCCCGCCGGAGAGCTGAGACGGTGCGTAATCCACGCGGTCCTGCATCCCCAAACGCTGCAAAAGTTGTTTTGCCCGCTCCAGCCGAGCTTTGCGCTCCATGCCGGCATACACGGCGGGGACTTCAACGTTCTGCGCCGCCGTTAAATGCGATAACAGGTGATAGCGCTGGAAGATAAAACCAAAGTGCTCGCGCCGCAGTTCGGCCAAAGCGTCACCATCCAGCGTTGCGACGTCCGTTCCTGCCACTCGATAGGTGCCACTGGTGGGCTTATCCAGGCAACCCAGGATGTTCATCAGGGTCGATTTGCCCGACCCTGACGCCCCGACAATGGCCACCATCTCCCCGGCGTTAATCTGTAGTGAGATGCCCTTTAGCACCTCCACGCTGCTATCCCCGGAGGGGTAACTCCGTCGAATATCGGTCAGTTCAAGCAGCGCGGTCATTTTCCTGCTCCGGCTTTACCTTCACCGGTAATGACTTCGTCGCCCTCTTCCAGCCCTTTCGCAATTTCCACGTCGGTATCATTACGCGCGCCGATAACCACTTCGCGCGTTTTCACTTCGCCATTTCGCAGCAGGCGCACGTTATAACGATTATCGCCAACGCTATCACCAAGCGCCGACAGCGGGATAGTCAACACATCACTCACGCCACTCAACTGAATATGCACCTGGGCCGTCATCTCAAGGCGCAGAACGCCTTTCGGGTTAGGAACTTCAAAGCGCGCGTAGTAGAAAATAGCGTCGTTCACCTTTTCCGGCGTCGGCAGAATATCTTTCAGCGTACCTTCATAGCGAGTGAGCGGATCCCCCAAAACGGTAAACCAGGCCTTTTGCCCTGGTTTTAGGAGAATCACGTCGGCTTCTGAGACCTGCGCTTTCACCAGCATGGTGCTGAGATCCGCGAGCGTCAGAATGTTTGGCGCCTGCTGGGCGGCAATGACCGTTTGCCCCTGCAAGGTAGTAATTTGCGTCACTTCGCCACGCATAGGGGCGACGATACGGGTGAAATCGAGGTTAGTTTTTGCCGTATCAAGCGAGGCTTGATTGCGTTTTATCTGCGCATCAATCGTGCCTATTTGCGCTTTTTTGACCGCCATTTCGGTCGCTGCGGTATCCAGATCCTGACGCGAAACCGCCTGAGTCTTTGCTAACTGCTGCTGGCGGGAATAGGTGACGCTTGCCAGTCGCCATTCGGCCTCAGCCTGCTGACGCTGCGCGTTTAACTCCATCAGCGTGGCTTCCACTTCTTTTATTTGGTTTTCCGCCTGTTCGGGATCGATAACCCCAAGAAGCTGATCTTTCGTTACTTTATCACCGATATTGACTGACAACGTTTTCAGCTGCCCGCTGACCTGCGCACCGACATCAACTTTACGCAGCGCATCCAGCTTACCGGTCGCCAGTACGCTCTGTTCAAGGGAACCCTTACGCACAATTAACGTTTGGTAATTGGGCAACGGCGCATTGAGCGTTCTCCATAGCGCAATCACCACGATCACTAGAATGGCAATGGCGAACACGTAACGCTTTTTAAATTTTCCCTTGATGTTCATAAAAATCCTAAATTCCCGAGTAACTCGACAGAATGTAAATACCAACTTAAACGTGGGCTAAACAAACCGTCAAAAGTGGTAGCCAACGTCGGCGTAGAGTTAATTGATTCATTTCGTCGATGGTAAAATCAACGCCAAAACGTATTTCTGGATAGTAAACCATGTCTCAGCTCAGCGAAAATTCATTCGAATCCTCTCAACCACCTTCTGCCTTTGGCCTCTTTTTTAGCCTGTTTAGTGGCCAATGGCGACCAGGTGAATTCTGGAATCAGCGCAGTTTCCGGCGCAAATTTATGCTGCGCTCACTGCTTATGCCACGTTTAAGCCGTGAATGGATGGGTGAACTATCCCAGTGGTCAAATCTTGATACTCTGCTGACGCGACAGCCGCGTCTTCCGGTCCGTCTGCATCGGCCGTATCTGGCGGTCAATTTCAACCGCCAACAGGTCCTGGAAGCGCTGCGCTATCACTATACGCTGTTGTCTGAGGCCATGTCCCCAGAAGAGTTGTCTACCTACCTGAATACACAGGCTTTACCGCTGGCCAAAATTGAAGGTAAAAATGGCGACATCTTCACCTTCGAATTGACCATGCAGGTTAATCTGGATAAAGAAGGCGATAGTACGATCCTGATGCGTAATAGCGATGGCAATGTGCTGGCTGAAATGACCTTTAGCATTATTTCCTATGAGAATAAGCGCACGCTGTTTATTGGCGGACTACAGGGAGGTAAACGCGACCTGCCGCACGAAGCCATCCAAAACGCGACCAAATCCTGCCACGGCCTCTTCCCAAAACGTTTGGTGATGGAAGCGGTATGCCGTTTTGCAGAACGCCTGCAGGCTGAACAAATTCTTGCCGTCAGTAACGAAGCGCATATTTTCCGCGGCGAACGTTACCAGGATAAGAATAAAAAAATACTGTCTGATTACGATACGTTCTGGGCAGCGGTCGGCGGTGAATGCGACAAGCTGGGCTATTTCCACCTACCGATCCAGATTGCCCGTAAAGATGAGTCCGAAATTGCCAGTAAAAAACGCGCGGAATATCGCCGCCGCTATCAGCTGCTGGACGAGATTCAAACACAGATGTCGACGCTGTTTGCACCACGCTAGCCAACGCTGGGCGCCGAGAGATCAGCGCCCAAAAAATAGACAAAAAAAGTACTGATGAACCCTAAACCATTCATCAACAGAATAAATTCTCCACATTTCCTCCACAATCTTTGCATTTGTTGAAATATCGTTGAAGATCCCGTTGATTAAATAGGCAAAACCTTCATTTAATGAGATTTTTCCTATGTCCAGCGTTGCCGAGCTTCAACTTTCTTCTGCCCCACAGCCTGAATCGAGCTGGCAGCTCTTTAGATTGCTGTCGACCGGTGCCCTGACGCCAGGACGAGCCTGGAAGAATCCCGCCTATCGCCGTAAATTTATGCTGCGCTCGCTCGGCGCGCCGCGTATGACCGGAAAACTGCTGGAAAGTCTGACGAAACAGCCGCAGCTAATGCAAATCCTCAACGTCCAGCCAGGACTGCCGTGCAGATTACACCGCCCATGGCTGTCAACGCATATGAGCCCTCAGCAGACCATTGATGCCCTGTGCTACCACTACCGACTGATGCTCGACAAACTTCCGGATAACATCACGAGCCACTATCTGTCGGCCCATGGCGCACTGTTGACCACGATCGAGGGAAAAGACGAGCAGCGCTACCGCATTTATCTCGGCGCTGACGCGATGCTGGATAAAGAAGGTGAAGCGACGCTGACGTTTCGCGATGAAAACGACACCGTACTGGCTGAGCTGACCTTCACTCTGTGTCAGTACAACGGCGTGGATACGTTCTTTATTGGTGGACTGCAGGGTGCGAAAGCCGATGTTCCTCATCAGCTCATTCAGGTAGCGACAAAAGCGTGCCACGGCCTGTTCCCAAAACGTCTGGTGGTGGATGCCCTGCTGACGCTAGGTGAGCAACTCTCCGTAAAACATGTCCGTGCGGTGAGTAACGAAACCCATATTTACCGCAGCCTGCGCTATCGTCGTAAAAAGCGCGACAAGCTGCACGCCGATTATAACAGTTTCTGGGAGTCATTAAGCGCAACGGTAGATGCCGAAGGCGATTACGTACTGCCCCTGGCGCTACCGCGTAAAACGATGGAAGAGATTGCCAGTAAGAAGCGAGCGGAATACCGTCGTCGCTACGAGCTGCTGGACGCGCTCCAGCAGCAGATTGCTGCGACTATTCAGGGCTAATCGGCCTTCCCGCGCGCCAGCCAGACGACGCGGGAAAACATTTTCTTCAACAGCGGTGGCACGGCGTCAAGCCCACGCCGCCCTGCCTCCATCGCCACCTCAATCGCCAAATCGGGTTTTGACGATCGGTGTATTGCTTTGGTGATCACCCGACGCATATTCATTGGAATATTCTCCGGCAACTGCGCCACGCGGTGGTAGACGTTAGAAAATCCCTGCTTATACATAAAGTGTTCCATATCCAGCGCCGGCAGCGTGGTCAGGTGATGGCGCTCCAGTTCCCGATCGTTATTGAGCAAGCCTCGGACCGTAGCGGCATATTTTTTGCCCGCTTCGTCGCCATCAACCAGCACGTGCCATTCAATCCCCATCCGCCGGGCAAACTTAATAAGCGGCTTTAGCCCTGATTGGGCAAACTCAATCACCTTAATCCCTTCGGCGTCAAAATGATGTCCGCATTGGCGAGCCAGTTCGTTAATTACCCAGGTTTCCGTCTCGCCCTCCACCAGCAGCCAGCAGCGGGCAAACAGCGAGGAGGCACGATTAAAACGAATATGGAAAGAGATGCGGCGGCTATCTTCCGCGTTGAGCCCCTGAGGCCCCAGCCGCCAGGCGGCAACGCGGGAGGATTCACGCACCAACCGGCAGACGTTTTCCATCGGCGTGAGCGACAGCAGTTCACCGGAATTGGTCGTGGCGATACGCTGTAACGGCATCAGATTTAACAGGCTCCAGGCCACCGACAGCATAATGGGATGGAGCCGGGTTTCCGGGTCTTCGACCAGCAGCAGCGGACGGGCATCCTTATCCAGCCTGACCGTCCCCTTCGCCTGAAGCAGCGTCGAAAACATGCCCAGAAGGATCACCCGGTGATTACGGGCGCCGGGTTTATCAATCATACGGTTGATGAGATCCAGATAGCGCCAGCTTCGCTGTTCGTCATGCGAACGACGGCGCATTAAGCGCTGGATCGCAGGCCCCGAACCCTGCTCAGAGAAGTAATGTTCCAGCAGTTGCCCCATCGCCGCCAGCCCCTGACGGATCTGCCCGTCGCTGAGGTTTTGCGGGCTGGTTACCAGTTCACGGGAGAGAAAATCGAGCTGACGTGCAGTAATTTCAACATCGGGTACAGGAGGGACCGTGCCGTTGCGAATACGCCGCATAAAGCGGGCATCGCGCAGGCGCAGCACCGGCATCAGGCGAATCAACTCCTGCGCTTTTGCATCAATGTCATCAAGCGCCAGCGCCTGGCCATCGCTATCAATAAAGCTGCGCAGCGTCAACACGCTGCCATCGGCGGCCAGCTCACCTTCAAGACGATAGAAAATACGCTGATAGCCGTCGTCACAGAGCGACCAGCAATCGGACAGGCCCCGATAGCGGCGGCCGCGGTATCGCCCCGGCTCATTTTCTCGGAAGGTCAGAATGATATGCAGATGGTGCTCTCG
>PPYF01017373.1_pt1 | contig 10355 bp, 9 predicted proteins | sample 1559871 | NCBI WGS metagenome assembly PPYF01 (sample SAMN08240021, study PRJNA423297) | Human gut metagenome, whole genome shotgun sequencing project.
GAGCGGACAACGGGACTCGAACCCGCGGTCTCAACCTTGGCAAGGTTGCGCTTTACCAACTAAGCTATGTCCGCATGTGTTACCTTCACAGGCAACAGGTGACAAAGATACGCCAATCTCAGGAAAAAGCCAAGCCCCCGCGTGTCCCACCGGTTTTCCAACGATTATCGAGCGCCGAAGTGAAGTTCCCGAACTACGCCGACGTGCCGTCCTTCATGGAATCAGGCACGGTATGGGCTTCATCCCTCAACGCGCGATAATGGCGGTATGACGCAACGACAACTGATGCGGGCCACAGTCGAAACGCCCATCGGCCGGATGATGATGGCCTCCGACGGCGAGGGACTTACCGAACTCTGTCTTGAAGACTGGTGGTGGGCCACCGATCACCAAGCCGTTCTCGATTCGAATCGCGAATCCGATAGTGAACCCGACGTATTCCGTATAACCCGCGAATGGCTGACCGCCTATTTCGCCGGCGAGCGCCCCGGCCTAGATCAGACGCCGCCGTTGCATCCCGCCGGCACGCCATTCCAACATGAAGTGTGGAATCTGGTGGCCGAAATTCCCTATGGCATGACGGTAAGTTACGGCGAACTCGCCGCCGAATTGGCCGAACGACGCGGTGGCGGCCGCATGGCCGCGCAGGCGGTCGGAGGCGCAGTGAAGCGCAATCCGGTTACCATCATCGTGCCCTGTCACCGCGTAGTCGGCTCGGGCCGCGCGTTTGGCGGCTACGGCGGCCGACTCGACATCAAGGCCGAGTTGCTTGAACTCGAGGGCGTGGATCTGGCGCGCTTCGATCTGCCGAACCTTTGACGGCCCCAGCGGTCCGCCTCGTCAAAAAGGATTGAGTGGTTAACCCTCCCGCCGGCGGGAGATGGCGCGTAACGCCGGAGGGTGGTTGGCTGGCTGGCATCGCAACCCTGCTACCCGACAATTTTCGACAAGCTGACGGGAATCCTTCCACGAATTGTTCGCCGTCGGTGCAGTCTTGCTCGATCGCGCCGGCCAAAACCGTACAATCCCTACAATGGAATGCATATGGTTAATTGCTGCGCGCAGCCGCACGGCCGCACGCGATCGCAAGACCACGCAGCCCAAGGGGATATGCAATATCAACGGAAGCAGGAGGTGCGCATGACCGGCATTATCGATTACGCGCACACCGAAACGCGCTCCTTCGCCGACTTGCCGTTCAACGAAATCGACGCCTTGATCATCTCCACGCTCATCTATGAGGATGTGGCCAGTGTCTGTCCGACGTTGATGCTGGATGAGACGCGGTCAGGCTCGTTCGCCGCACGCATTCGCGCTTTCGAACCCAAGCATCCACTGATCTGGCTGAAGGGTATCTGGCATCCCGAGCTTGAATCGGTAAGCCTTGACGAGGCCAACCGCGAGCTGCATCGTTCGCCGGAAACACATGCCGACGACAAGCCGCACGAAGCCCAAATGGTTTCAGTGGTCAACCCGGACCTGACCCACGACCTGTTCCAGGCCGCAGGCGAAAACCCCCGCTACGCCAACGTTCGCCTGGGCGCGGTGGTCGAGCACATCAATCAGGGTGAGCAAACCCAATTCGCCGCCGCCACCTTCCAACTGCCCGACGGCCACAAGCGCCGAAAGCCGACCTACAAAGGCACGTTGGTTATTTCCTTCCGCGGCACCGATGATTCGCTCATCGGATGGAAGGAAGATTTCAATATGGCTTTCCAGTATCCGGTGCCGGCGCAACGTTCAGCCAGCGCCTATCTGGATATGGTGGCGCGACTGTGGGAGGGGCCGATTATTCTGGTCGGCCATTCCAAGGGAGGCAATCTGGCGATTTACGCGGCCATGAACGCCGATCCCAAGGTGCGCAAGCGCATTCAGCATGTCTATTCACTGGATGGCCCCGGTTTCCCGCCGGAGATTGTGACCAGCCCCGCCTACCGCACCATCCAGCCGAAGGTGACGAAAATCGTGCCGAGTTCGTCGATTGTGGGCATGATTTTCGAGACCCCGGAGCCTTGCCGCGTGGTCTCTTCCGATTCGGATGGCATCATGCAGCATTCCGCCTTCACCTGGCTATTGGATGGTGACCAGTTCATCACCGAGCCGGATTTGAGTTCCAGCTCGCAGTTGTTTAACGAGGAGCTGAACCATTGGATCGCCACGCTTACGCCCGAACAGCGCGAGCGTGCGGTGGATGCGCTGTTCACCGTGCTGCACGCCAACGGCGCCACCAGCTTCAGCGAGGTGATGAGCAACTTCCCCGCTTCGATTCCGGCGATGCTTGGCGCGTACGTTGGGCTGCCCCCCGCAGACCGGCGTCATTTGGTTGAGGCCCTGGCGATACTGTTCAAGGCGTCCACGGCCAAACGCAAGCCGACGCCCGCCCCGGCTTCCGCACCAAGTTCTGCGACCTCCAAAGCAACAGCCGAGATCCCAGCAGAAACTGCAGCAGGAGCAGATAGCGCAGCTCCGGCCAGAGCCGATACTGATGCCGATGCCGGCACCACAGCTTCGCCATCAGCGGAGGACGCAACTGAAATCGCCGATTAGCTCATAGACATGTCCACAAATAATAGTTATACTGCCCAATAAGTTATTAGACAGCGTGACCATATCACGCTGGTGCATCAGGAGGAAGAGATGCCACGTCCACGCCATGATTCCGAGGTGCTGCCCGCCAAAGAACGCCTCGAGAACGCTTTCTGGGAATTGCTCGCCGACCGCGACTATCGCAAGATCACCGTTACCGACGTGGTGCGTGAGGCTGGCGTGAACCGTAATTCGTTCTACTATCACTTCTCCAGCCTGCCCGAATTGGCCGATTCAGCCATCCTGCATCAGGTCGAATCGATTCCGATCAACCGCACCCCCGATCCGAACGGCAATCCCGAGGAACAATGGCGAGACCGCGTCACCGCCACGCTCTCCGATCCAGAGCAGCGTCAGCGCCTCGACCACCTGGCCCTGTTGGCAGGCCCGCACAGCACGCTTGAACTGACCGAATCGCTGCGCGACTTCTGCCGTCTGCAAATGCTCAGCACATTGCAACGCGACCCCAAGAACCTTGACCTGAAAACCGATCTCATGGTCGAGTTCACCGTGGGCGGCATGCTCGCCGTGCTGCAACGTTGGCCCGAATTGAGCGACACCATCGAAATCAAAGACCTGCTTAAAGAAGATGTGGTCGTGCTGGCCATGGGCATATACCTGGCCATGAGCCAAAAGGACATGCTTAATTACTGGAATCGCTTCTTCGTGCACAATGCGCAGGATTCGACCGCCCCCGGCATGCCGGTCGCCGCCACGCATGCCGCGCCATCCACCATCTCATCGTCGAACGGCCCCGCAGGATTCCCCGGGTACACCGCTTGACCGAAAACCAGCGAGTCTGGATTGTTTCCGCCGCACGAACCTCGCGTGAGGTTTCTCACAAGGCGCAATCAGCCTCTCATGCTGGCGTTTCCAACCCACGCACAGGAAGATGGAAGCATGAGCGAAACATCGAACAAGACCCGTCTGGAACATGACTGCATCGGCCAGATGGAGGTGCCGGCGAACGTCTACTGGGGTATTCACACCCAGCGCGCTATCGGCAACTTCCCGGTCTCCGGCATCACCGATAGCCAACATCCCGAGCTGATTCGCGCCTATGCCACGGTCAAGCGCGCCTGCGCCATCGCCAATGAGGAATTAGGCCTGATCGACCCAGCCAAGGCCGAGGCCATTCGCGCCGCCTGCCTAGAAATTGAGGCCGGCAAACTGGCCGATCAGTTCCCGGTCGTTGTGATGCAGGGCGGTGCCGGCACCTCGTCGAACATGAACATGAACGAGGTGATCGCCAACCGTGCGTTGGAAATCGCCGGCCGCCAGCGCGGCGATTACACATACATCCATCCGAACGACGACGTCAACAAGTCGCAGTCCACGAACGACACCTACCCGGCCGCCTGCAAACTCGCGCTTATCGACGCGATCGGGCCGCTCGCCGAGTCCACCAAGAAACTCGCCAAGGCCTTCCACGATCTGGCCGACAAACATATCAATGACGTGACGATTGGCCGCACGCAGCTGCAGGACGCCGTACCAATGACCTATGGTCAGGAATTTCATGCGTTTGCCACGCTGTTGAAGTCTGATTTGGCTGCATTCGATCGCGTGGTGCCGCTGCTGGCCCAGCTCAACCTCGGTGCCACCGCCATCGGTACCGGCATTTGCGCGGATCTGCGATTCCGCAAGTCCGCTATCAAGCATCTGGCGCAAATCACCGGGCTGCCGGTCACCGCCGCGCCCGATCCGGTGGCCGCCATGACGGATATGGGCGCGTACGTGGCCACGTCGGCTGCCATCAAGAGCCTCGCCGTGCACCTGAAGAAGGCCGCCGACGATTTGCGACTGCTCAATTCCGGGCCGCGCTGCGGTTTCAACGATCTCAACGTGCCGGCTCGCCAGGCCGGATCGTCGATCATGCCGGCCAAAGTGAACCCTGTGATCCCCGAATGCGTCAACCAGTGCTGCTTCACGATTTTCGGCATGGACGTGACTGTGAACTGGGCTGTGGCCGAGGGACAGTTGCAGCTGAACGCCTTCGACCCGGTGATGGTGCATGAGCTGCTGACCGGCATGGCGTTGCTGACGCACGCCATGGAGACGTTCCGCGTCAACTGCGTGGAAGGCATCGAAATCAATGCTGACCTGGGGCGTTCATACGCCCAGTCCTCACCGTCGATTTCCGCCGCGCTCAACCACTACATCGGCTACGAGCACGCGGCCGACATCGCCGCCGAAGCCGTACATACCGGCCGTACCGTGCGCGAGGTGGCCGGCGAACGCACCGACCTGCCCGCCGAGCAGTTGGACGAGATTCTCGATCCGATTCGACTGGCCCGCGGCCTCGGCCAGACCTGCCGCGAACGCCAGGAGTAGCGGAATCGACCGTAGGCCGATTCCGCTTTCTGCCACCCCGTCTCCACGACTTCACCAGAAACGACCGATACAGTAGGCGTATGACTGAATATGCAGAAGACATCGCACGCTGGTTTCAGGTGAACGCCGGCAAACTCATCTGGCTGACCATTGTATTGGCCATCGTATTTGTGGCCGACCGCGTCATCAGCCGCGTGTTGCGCAAGATTCTGGACAATTCTCAGATTCCCAGCGCCTCGATTTTCGTGAACCTCACGCGCGTGACCATCTGGGTCACCGGCGCAGCGATGGTACTGCAGCCCGTATTCGGCATCAATCCGACCACACTTATCACCGCCCTTGGTGTTGGAGGTGTGGCGATCTCGCTGGGTCTGAAGGATACAATCGCCAACATCATCGGCGGCTTCGGCCTGATGCTGGGCCGCGTAATCCAACCCGGCGATCTGGTGACCATTCAAGGCGTCACAGGCACCGTGCACGACATCACCTGGCGTCAGACCGTGGTGCGCACCCGTTCCGGAGACATGATGGTCATCCCCAATTCGGTACTCAATACGGCCGCCCTGACCAAGCTCACGCCGGTCAGCGAAGGCATGGCCACGCTTGAGTTCACGGCCAAGGCCTCCGGCGACCCGTCTGCGATCAGTCAGGATATTCTCGACCGCGTAACCAAAGCCACCGCCGACGTGGCGCTGGAGGGTCAGCCGCCATTGGTCAAGTTCACCGGCTTCTCCCCTTACGGCATGACCGGCCAAGTGCTTGTGTTCGCGCGCGAGGGTGTGCTGCCTTCCACCATCAAAGATATGGCGGCGCGAGCCATCGCCGGTTCGGGCACCGAATACCTTGTTGAAGATGGCGGCTCGTCAGGCAATCTGTGATATCTCCCGGCTCGCCTCTCTGGGTCCGGCTATGACAGTCATGCGAACAGCATCCAACCGGTAAGCATCACAGTCAACAGTAGGTACGCGATAACGCCGGGATTGGCATAGGCGGTGCGTATTTTAAGCCCCGCAGGCAACTCCTCTGGCGCAAGATAGAACTCCCAGCTCTTGCGCTTGGTGATAAGCAGCACGATACCGGCAATGCAGAGGCCCAACATCACTGTGCCGTACAACATCATGATGCCCATGTCGCCCATGTTGCCGGCTTCAGCCATACGCATGATTTCGGCCTCGCTGACCGTGCCGTCGAGGATGCGGGGATCGATCTGTTGTATCACCAATGGGGCGAGTACTGACCCGTTCAGGTTGATCAGCATGTGCATAGCCACCGAATACCGCAGTCGGGAGGTGCGCGTGTATACATATCCGAACATCAGTCCTAGGCCAAAGGCGTAGAAGAACTGGAACACGTTCATATGGAATAGCGCGAATGCCAATGCGGAGAATATGATTGCGGTCTTCTCTCCGTACCGGCGCAGGCGGGAGATAATCTCCTTGCGAAAAATCCATTCTTCGCAAACCGGTGCCAACAGGCCTATGAACAATGCGTTCACCCGCCAGTCGCTGCCAAGAATCACGTCGTTGATGCGATTGGTGGCCTGACCATCAGTGGCTCCGGCAGACAATATATTGCCAATCATATTGCCCAAGAACATTACCGGAATGCACATGACGAAAATCTGAATGAACTCCCCCGCCTTCATGGGGTACTGCCGGGTGCGAATAACCGGTACGCGAGTGAAGGCCAACATACTCAGCGGCATGGCCACCACATACAGCGGTCCGGAGGAGGCGAGCAGCACAGCCCAAGCGGGCACATCGGTGCCAAGCAGCGTTCGTAGTGCTTCAGTGGCCAGAATATTCAGTCCGATCCAGAACACCATCATAATGGCGAGCGCCGAGCCGATTGTCGAAAACCGGCGATGGGCCGTGAACCACCAATCGCGTGGAGATTGTTGCGGCTGCTGCGATTGCTGAGGTGCCTGCGGCTGCTGCGCCGGCGGCATTGGTTCGCTCATACTTATCCCCCATAGTTACTGGCCGCAAACGGACCGATCACACGTGCAATACTCTTCAAGAATACGGCACGGCGTTTCGATTGCATTGGGAATGGGGGAGGAAATCATCAATGGGCAAGGAATGATCAACGTCAATCATTCCCAATGCCGAGAAAGTCCCCTACTCTGCAAGATTGCTGTGGGACGGCACGCGATAATCGCCCAAAAATCGCCGCCGTCCCACACACATCATTGCCGATAAGCCATTCGACGATCGTACAGTCACAAAAACAGAACAGAACCGCACGATCATCGCAACGCCATTCAGCAGGCGAGCGCGGCGACCGGACGCGGGGTGACAATCACGTCATCGCCCACCGCCAGACCGGCCGGCAGCTCGCTGGCGGGCAGCTGCACGGTGGCCTTGAGCTGTTCGCCCTTGTTCCAGCGCTGGTATTCGCCGGAGGTGATGACCGTATCCACGCGCACCAAGGAGCCAAGGAAGTGAATGACCTCCACGCGGGCGCGTTCGCCGACGTGCGAATCGCTGCTGCCGGCCAAGGCCAGCGTCAGGTTCTCCGGGCGCACGAGCACGGCCACGGAATCGCCCTTGGCGGAGCCGGCGAGCAGCGGCACGCGCTGGCCGAAGACCACGGCCTCGTCGCCATTGGATGCGCCGGGCAGGCGGTTGGTGAGTCCAATGAACGTGGCCACGTACTCGGTGGCGGGGCGCTGGTACAGGTTCTGCGGGGCGGCGATCTGCTCGATCTTGCCCTTGTTCATCACACCGATGCGGTCGGCCACGGCCAGCGCCTCTTCCTGATCGTGGGTCACGAAGACGGTGGTGGTGCCGGTGGTGAGTTGGATGCGGCGAATCTGGTCGCGCAGCTGGACGCGCACCTTGGCGTCGAGGGCGGAGAGCGGCTCGTCGAGCAGTAGCACGCGCGGCTTGACGGCCAGCGCGCGGGCCAGGGCCACGCGCTGTTGCTGGCCGCCGGACATCTGCTGCGTGTACTTCTTGGCCTGATCGGCAAGTCCCACGAGCTCCAGCTGTTCCATGGCGATCTTGCGGCGTTCTGCCTTGCCCATGCCGCGCACTTCGAGGCCGAATTCCACGTTCTCCAGGGCGGTCATGTGCGGGAAAAGCGAGTAGGCCTGGAACACCATGGCCATCTCGCGCTTGTTGACCGGCACGCCGGTGACGTCTTGGCCGCCGACCATGATGCGGCCGCCCTGGATGTCTTCGAGGCCGGCGAGCGAGCGCAGCGCGGTGGACTTGCCGCAGCCGGAGCCGCCGAGCAGCACGACCATTTCGCCGGGCTTGATGTCCAGGTTGAAGTCGTCGAGCGCGTGAACGGTGGAGCCGGGGTAGATCTTGACGACGTCGCGCATCTGGATGGAGCCGCCGCCGCGCTTGACGCTGTCTTTGAGCAGGGCCTTGGCGGCCTTGGTCACGTCCTTGCCGCGCACGCCTTCGAGGGTGGCGGTGGGATCGTTCTTGAAGGCGTCCTCGGCGGCAGCGGACGTGGTGGCGGGTGCCGAAACAGAAGCCGCGGCATCGGCACCGGCATGGCGACGGGTGAAAATCGAATTGCTGTTCATCAGGTTACTTACCTTCCCTTGACTTGCGCATTGCGTCGGAGATCAGGTCGAGCGCAACGAGGAGCACCGCACCGAAGAGCAGAGCCAGCAGCGACATGGCGGTGGAGATTTGAGAATTGGACTGGCCGAGCTGGTAGAGCGCGACCTGCAGGTTCATACGGCCGAGCAGCGAGGCGACGGTGTATTCGCCCAGCACCACGGCGATGGAGATAAAGGATGCCGAGAGAATCGACTGCCATAGGTTCGGGATGATCACCTTGAAGAACACCTTGGGCCAGGAGGCACCGAGCGAGCGGGATGCCTCGACCAGCGTCTTGACGTCGATGGAGTTAAGCCCCACGGCGATCGCGCGGAAGGCGAACGGTATCACGAGAATCACGTAGGCAAAGCACAGCCAGATTGGGTTGGTGCTCAGCACGTCGGCGGACAGCCAGCGGTAGATCGGGCCCAAACCCACCACCAGCACGATGGCCGGGATGGTCAGCGGCAGCGTGGCCACCCATTCGATCGCGCGCTCCAAAACCTTGGAGCGAATATGCACGATGACCATGGTGGGCACCAGCAGCACCAGCATGATCACCACGGTGACCGCGCTCAGGGCCAGCGAGGTGCCGATGCCCTGCCACAGCACGGTCAGGTCGGCACCCAGCGACTCGCCGTTGCCGGTGAAAATCGCGATCCACGGCGCGGCCGACCAGCGGCCGGACAGCGGGTGACGCAGGGTGAAGATGAGCATGGCCAGCAGCGGCACGAACAGGAACGCCAGGGTGACGAACAGGATCACGAATTTGATGATGCTCTGTTTACGCGCACGAGCGGCGCGCAGCTGCGGCGGCTTGGTTGCGGAAGTTTCGGTCATTGCCAACGTCCGGCCCTCTTTTCCACGGCGTGGCTCAACAGCATGACGATGGCCACGACGATGATCATTGCGAATGCCAGCACCTGGGCAAAGCCCTGCTGGTTGGGGTCCAGTTCGTTGCGCATGGCACCTTGGATCATAAGCGGCACCAGAATCGAACGCTGGGAGAACAGGGCCGCGGCGGTCGCGTATGCGGAGAACGCGGAGGCGAACAGCAGCAGGAACGCGGAGATGAAGCGGGGTGCCAGAATCGGGCAGGCCACGCGCGTCCAGTACTGGAACGTGTTGCCACCGAGGGATTCGCATGCCTCGCGCCACTGTGGACGGATCGAATCGACCGCGGGCAGGAAGATGATGATCATCAGCGGAATCTGGAAGTAGCAGTAGATGGTCACCAGGCCCGGCAACGAACTGAGCCAGTTCGGGTTCACGGTGTAGCCGGTCAGTGTCTTGATAAGCATGGTGCCGATACCGTTGATGCCGATGGTGGCGATGAACGCGAACGCGAGCATCACGCCGCCGAACTGAGCAAGCACGGAGGAGATGGCGGAGACCATACGACGCAGCAGGCCGTTCGGCTTGGCACCAATGACCAGTGCGTAGGAAGCGAGCGCGCCCACCACTGCGCCGATCAGAGAGGATGCTAAAGACACCAGAATCGAGGTGCCGAATGCGGCGATGGTGTTGGCCTCGAACATCTTATTGAAGTTCGCGAGCGTGAAGTTGCCGCTGCGATCCTGGAATGCACCGACAATCACGATGACGGTGGGTGCGAGCAGGAAGCAGGCGGTGTAGGCGAAGAACGGGAGCGTGGTGGCGAGCGTGCCCAGCTCCTGGCGGTGCTTGGCCATCGCCGAGGAGAGAGGAGAAGCGGGAGTAGCGGACGGACCCGCAGCCTTGGCGGCAGCAGGTCCGTTCGATGCAATGGGTGCGATTGCGGCGGTCATCGGTCTGTGCCTCAGTTGCCGATCGTCTTGTCCCAGTTGTTCTGGAGCCACTCGGTGATGCGGGTGGAGTCATCGTTGGTGTAGGAGA
>PPYF01458266.1_pt1 | contig 10354 bp, 9 predicted proteins | sample 1559871 | NCBI WGS metagenome assembly PPYF01 (sample SAMN08240021, study PRJNA423297) | Human gut metagenome, whole genome shotgun sequencing project.
ACATAGAAGCAAAATACGGCTTCAAGGTACATACCGCATATATCGCAGAGGTAAAGAGAGATTTAGGCTTGCCAATGTACGATGCTCCTAATGCGGTAGAGGAATTGAAACAGCCGAGGAAGCATCCGACAGCAGAGAAAGTGGAAGCCATAAAGGATGCGTTGAAGCATTTTGAAGTGATTTAATGAGGATAGGCGTATCATTAGAAATAGTGGTACGCTTATTTTTATCCCTTTTGTGTAAGTAGGTAATCATCCGTATATTGACATTTTATAATAGCCATCTGATACTGTTTCTGGCTGTCTGCCAGATTCTATATCAGATGGCTTAGTATTATTTTTTTAGTTTAGTACGGCAGTATTCCGGAAGATCTTCTGACCATGGAAGCAGTTTCTTTAACTCTTCCTCTTTAGGAAAAGCTCCCATTTTTCTGAGTTCATCCAATATATAGGTCAGATATGCGTATGGTTTCAGATGGTTCAGAAGTGCCGTTTCTGTAATGCTATAAACAAGGGCGCTGGCATCTGCTCCCCGTACACTTTTGGCAAACAGCCAGTTGCGGCGTCCCACTGCAAAGTTTTTCAATGCACGTTCTGCACTGTTATTGTCTATACTGAGATGACCATCTTCCAGATACCGTCTCAGATATACTTCCTGATTAAGTGTATACAAAATGGCATCACCAATAAGGGAAGACCTGTCTACAGAATCTTCCATCGTATGCAGTCATTCAAACATGGCATCCATAACCGGACGGGACTGTTTCTGGCGCTCCTCATATTTTTCTTCCGGTGTTTTATTGTGGATCATCTCCTCGATCTTATAGAGGATCCCGATCCTTGACATCGCCTGATATGCAACGGTCTCTTTCAGCTGTTCTTTTGTGAAGTCTTTTTTTAATGCTGTGAGGGCTGCATCAAAACGTCGTCTTGCATGGGTAAGGCACCCGCTTACTATGATACCTTCTCCTAAACTGTGATAAGCCTGATATCCATCACAGGTCAGATACCCACGAAACCTGTTCCCTAAAAAGTTTACAGGATGATATCCCGCACGGGTCCTTTCATAATCGAAGAGTACCATCTGCGGGGAACCACTGGATTCATCCGTGAGATATACCCACATCCAGTTCTGGGTCGTCCCTTCCTGATCCGGTTCTCCGAGTACCTGGATACGGCTTTCGTCACAATGGATATATCTGCTTTCCAGAAGTTCTTCTTTCATCAGCTGATACAGCGGTTTCAGGTATCTGTCTGCACAGTTTATGATCCAGTTCGCCATAGTCTTTGTGGAGAGATCAAGATCATATCTGGCAAACTCTCTTTCCTGACGTGCCAGAGGCATTCCATTTACATATTTAGCATTCATGATACCGGCGACAAGGGAAGGCGTAGCGATACTTCCACGGATCAGGGAAGGTTCTTTTTCCGGACGTTTCATGGACCCGCATTTCGGGCAGCTGTATACATAAGTGATCTCTTCTTCAACCGCAAACTTTGCAGGTACAAAGCGCAGGCGTTTTACGATCTCCTTTGTTACTACATTGTATTTTTTTCCGCATTCCGGACAGTAACGGGCTTCCCCTTCCAGTTTATAGGTCCTGGTCTCAACGGTCTCAAAATTGGAAAGGTCTTCTTCCTTCTTTCCTTTTCTTTTTTTACGTTTATAAGAGGATGGCCGGATCTCTTCAAAAAGTTCTTCTGTTTCTGCATCCGCACTGGCTTCTGCCTCATTGAACAGGTTCATCTGTTCATAGCCTTCGGCATACTTTTCGCTGGATGCACCAAACTGTTTCCTCTGTGCAAGGGTAAGGCGGTCAGAGAGCATGGCATTTAAGAATTCAAGTTCTTTCTGCTTTTCTTTCAGCAGCTGGATCTCGGTATCTTTTTTCTTTGTCTGCTCCTGCACGATCTTCATCAATGAGATCAGATCTTCCCGGCTCATGTTATTCAGTTGTTTATCTGTAAAGATCGGTTCCATATCCTGTTCTCCCTGCTTTAGCGTTATTAAAAGTATATCATGGTTCCAGCTGTTTTCCTATAAAAAACTGCGCTTACGGATATAGGAAATACGCTGGGAAATGCCATGTTTTTCATGATTTTTACGGGATTGACAGCTCCGCTGTCTTATGCTTACAGGATGATGTTTGGATGGTGTTCCTCAAATGCACCCCTGGGATTTAAGGAGAGCCCGTCACACAGCCAGTGGATCTCTTTCAGAGTCACCTGACGGAGTTCGTCCGGAGTATCCGGCCAGTGGAAGGCATTACGGTCGAGCCGTTTCATCAGGATCCAGAATCCGGATCCGTCCCATTGAAGGATTTTTATAGAAGTACGCCGACGGTTGCAGAACGCAAACATGCAGCGTGAGTATGGGTCGAGGTGAAATTTTAATTTAATGATGGCGGCCAGACCATTGTAACTTTTTCTCAGATCAGTGACTCCGCAGGAAAGATATACCGTTGTTCCTCCTGCCAGGTCAAGCATGGCGCTGCAGGAATCCCAGTATAGATTCCATCAGTTCCGGTCTGCAGGAATCAGATATTTCAATACGGATACTGTCTGAGATAAAAATACGCACCGATGAAGATTCCTCAGAGAGCAGCTTTCTGGCAGCTTCCTGTTCAGATGGAAGTCTGACAAAGACCATATCCCGTTCAGATTCGGATGCCGGCTCTTCTTTTGCAAGTCTGCGGATCCAGTATCCCATCGTAGATAAAGGGATACCGTTTTCTGCACACCATTGTTTACATGTTTGTCCACTGGTCTGGTATTGTTGGATACGGTCAGACCAGAGTTTTGCTTTTTCTTCTTTATTCATAGTGATATAGAATACCTCCTGAGTTTTAAGGAGATTGTAGCAGAATAAAAAACAAAAAAACAGATACGGATGATTACCTACTTACCTTTTAATCAGATTTTTCCTGTGCTGCTAGTAACAATGGATGATTTAAAAATGATAGAAAAATATTATTTACCTTTTTCAGAAGATGGGTATTTATTGGAAGAATTTAAATCAGATGTAACTTACATAATGGAATACATAATAGAAACAGATTTCTCAGCTGAACCATTTGATATTAACCTGGCAGATGAAATTTGTTCTATATTAGGAAAATGGAGTAAGAAAAAATATTCTTTTAGACAACAAAATATTGAAAATTTGAAAAATAAGATATGTCAATGTTTGGGAGAATTGTGTCAATACTTATCGCCAGTTTATATGCATTATATAGAGAATGGAAGGTTAATGTTTAATAATAGTTCGATTGAAGAAGGCGATCACTTAAGAGATGAGTTAGCTCCTCAAACATATCGAATACGCCAGAATATAGGAAATTTATTGGAAGAACTATATAATATTAAATGATTATAAGTAGTCTATTAATCAGTGGATTAGTAGACTACTTATAAAGATTTCTCACCTAAGCACTTTTTTGTGTGCTAAGAATTTTAATTTCGTCAATAGTTAAACCAGAGAAGTCAGCAATATCTTGCAGTGTCAATTTACCGGATGCTAACATACGTTTTGCAATTTCTACGGCTCTTTCATGTGAGCTTTCTTTTCGCATATTTTCCATTTCTCTGCACATAGTCAAAACTCCTTCCTCATCTTCTTTAAAATAACGTACCCTGTCAGCAAGTATTTTATAATACATATCTTTCGGATCAGTACAGGAAAAATCGTGCATTAGTTTCCCAAGCTCGGTTTCATTCTTGATTTGGGAATTTACATAAATAATATGAGCTTCATCGCCAAATGGTTCACCGGTTTCCTGGATGATGCGGTCAATATGATAAATTGGAAGTCCGGCTTTTAATACATCATTTTCGGTAATAAAAATCACATAGGTTTCAGTGAGGGCATCATATTTATCGCCAGCTTCAGTTATATTGGCATCTATAAGACTGCTATTATATCTTGCGCGTTTTGCACCGGCACCACGATCACTTCTTTGGATTTCTATATTATAAGTGCGGTTATTGGTATCGACAGCTAATATATCCAAGCGAATAGAACGTCCCTGTAAATTTTTTATATCGTATTGTCCCTGCACAGATTGTACTTTAAGGTCATGTCTTTGCAAAATGATTTGAAGCAAAAATTCCGCACATGCCTTATCCTCAAAAACTTTACTCATAAAATCATCATCTAAAAGACGGAACCCCCTAAGACGTTGTAGATCTTCTTTATGTTTTTGTTCAAAATCTAGCGTTTCTTCTGTGTTATTCATTGTAAAAACACCACCTGCTTTCCTTTAGAACGGAATATAGTAAACATGAATTTCTGTATCATTATTTTAACATGGCAAATAGTAATCCTCAATACCTGAATTTTGAAATGACAAATGCCGATAAAAAATAACAGTCTATAAATTTTTTCCTTTTTCAATCTGTTGTTCCTGCTCACGATTCTTCCCAAGAATCATATCAATATTAGCGGAAACGGTACGAAGTTCCCGTTCATAATCCCGGCGGTTAGAAAAATCTTCCCGTTGTGAATCTTGCAATTCAATAAGCTGGTCTTTTTCAGCATATAGGGCTTTCATGGAAGGTAGCTTATTTCCGGCAGATTTTTCTTTCAGTGTCCGGAGAGCTGTATCATAAAGGGAAAGTTCTGCCCGGTGTTCTTCGTAGAATTTATTCTTATTGCGGCTCTTACGGTAGTCGGCATATACGTTTTTGTATGCAAGGTACTGTCCAGTAAAATGTATTTGCTCATTCACATCTTTAAGCTGCTGTTCTGTATCCTTTAAAGATTTTCTGGCGGCACTGGCTTGATCGGATGCCTGGTCAAGTGCCGTATGGAAATCTTCAAGAGAGTTATATCCATGTTCCTGGATATAGGCAACCGTCTGAGCCATCTGTTTCAAATTGGAGAGTTTGACTTTTTGAGCATAGGCTTCACTCTGCTGTGCTTTGATACAAGTCTGTAAATCTATCACAAGTCGGAGATCTGATTTTATGAAAATGAACGGTACAGGAATATCGGAAGCATCAGGAGAAAGTGCTGTCTGTAAATCTTTTGTGGTAGCTGTAACTTGTGGTTCTTCAATTTTCATTTTCCTATCAGAGAGTGATTTTGCATTTTCCTTAAATGTCTGTAATAGAAAATCCTCTTCATATCGTGTTCCGAGATTTCGTCCAGTGATATATTTTTTTCTGCCTGGATGAAGATAGCTGTACCGGTTTCTGCTGATCTTGAAGATGATATGATATTTTTTATCGAGGATTTGTGCAAACTCTTCTGGTGACTTGGCGGTGCTTGCAGCATCATCAATAGCATCCCGGAGAAACTGTTTCTCTGTTTGATAGCGAGTCTCTTTTGGTGTGATACCATCTTCAAGCATTTTCTGGTTGAGCTTATCAAGTGTTTCCTGTCCACGACGCTGTGCCCAGTACTCTTTTTCCGTGATTTTTCTTTCAGCAGGAGAGAGCAAGTTAACTTGATGCAGGCCCTCTTTCTGACACATGTCCATAACATCTTGTTTTAAGTGAGCAAGGTAGGCTGTGCTTAGGTGGTGTTTATATCCGGCTTTTGAGTCACAGTCAAATTCCATATAGGGTTCTTGGGGTACGTCATATTTCCGAAGGCTGTTGATTACAATATGCACATGGATATTGCCGCTTTCATTATGACCGTCTGTATGAGTACAGACTAAAGCCTGATGGCCAGGAAAGTTCTTCTTTGCAAAAGTTAGTCCAAGCTGTTGTGCCCGTTCACCAGTCAGTCCACATTCCTCTCTGTCTTTTGGGTCAAAGCTGATAATGTAATGATGAGACTTGATCTCATTGAAATTTTTATTTTTATGGTAGTAGCTGTTTAGTTCCTGACATTCAGATGCAAAAGTAAACGGATCACAGTTCAGACCATCCAGGTAATATTCATCTCGTAATATCATATGCCCCTCATCATCGAGGATTGGCTTTTGGGTGTATTCATTATGCTGAAAGATGAGATACCGTTCAGATTCTCCATAGTCAGCATTTTTGCTTGCGATATGTTTAATCACTGCCACGGAAATCACCTGTCATTCTCATCACTTCATATTTCATTTCATAAATATCCCGGAGAGATTTTTTTATCTCTTTTCTCATTTCTGAGGAGATAATTCCACCTTGATTAAAATATCGGGCAATCTGATTGAGGTTGCTTCCTATCTTACCCAATTCACCAATCAGCTTTTTTATTTCTTTGACATCTGCAACAACCTCAAATTTAGTATTGACCTGTCCCTCCATAATTTGTTTTCGCATGTACTCGGAAATAGACATGTATGCCTGTTCTGCCGAATTTTCTATAATAGAAAATTCAGTGTCAGTCAGGCGGATTGTTATCCGGTGTTCCCGTTTCATATAAGATTCTTTTTGTGGTCTTGTCATTGGATGCTCCTTTCTGCACATAGGTTCCGCACAGAAAAGAAAAAAATTACAGCTTGCTGTGAAAGCAAGTGATGAAGAATCATCACACTGTGACCATGGCAATGGGAACCAATATGCATATCTTTGATTGCGGTCGAGGGTATGGGGAAACGAAATCCCCATCAAGTTGCAAGGCAGAAAAAATCCCGGAGGGGTTTTGGTCTGACATTGCGAAACTTGCTCTAAAAATGATTGCTTTATATATAAGCCAATTTACACAAAAAAAGGAAAAGAGTAGTTCAAATATAGAATGTTTTTTGAATAAAATTTGATTATACTTGATATTATGCTTACTGGCTCCGAAAGTCCCGAAAAGAAGCGTATGGGCAAATGCAGATGCCGCCAGCCGCCTCATCTTCAGAAATCACGTATACTGAGAACCATGTTCCGTTAAACAAACAGGAAGAACTGCTACATCCCTTACAGGAATGCTCATATGCCATAAAGTAACAACAAGAATTTGATAGATAGCATCCCTGCAATTCCGAATTTTGAAGATATTTTACAAGCCTTATGAAAATCCACTGGAACGCTGATGGAGAACCGCAAGCGGAATGAGTAATACTTGAAGTAGCCATACGAACACCTCCTCTTTTCGGGTTTTTTTTGTATTAATTATACGATTGACAGAGAAATGCGTCAATAAGAAAAATAAGCATTGAAAATAGTTGGAACAAGTACTAAAATAAAGTTGGGACATGAAATGAAGGTTACATTACGAAATAATAAGAAGTGTAGGTGGAAGGTTTGAACATAGAAGCATATGATGCTGATTCATTGAGAAAAATGGTTAGGTTGCTTGAATATGAGAACAAGATATTAAAAGATAAATTGAAGAAAGCAGGCATTTCATATGAAGAGGTGAATCCTTTTGAAGAAAAAATAGAAAGTGCAGAAGAATATGACCTGGATCAAGGGAGTCGTATTGTAAATCCGCCATATATTACAGAGAAAATGGCAATGCGTTTCTTTTCGATGTTTTGGGGAAGAGAAGATGTATATGCCAGAAGAGGAAAGAACGGGGGCTATTTTCCACAATGTGCGAATCGTTGGAATGACCGGCTTTGCCCTAAACAACGTAAAGAGAAGGTATTGTGTGATGAATGTGAAAATACCAAATGGATTAGTTTGGATGTTAAAAAAATAATTGATCATTTGTTAGGCACAAAAGAAGATGGATCAGATGTAATAGGTGTATATCCTTTACTGCCAAATGGTACATGCAGATTTATTGTATTTGATTTTGATAATCACGAAAAAGGAGCAGAGGTTACGGACTTTGCAAATACGGATAATGAGTGGCATAAAGAAGTGGATGCGCTTAGAAAAATGTGTGAGCTTAATGGTATCAGACCTTTAGTTGAGAGATCTCGATCTGGAAAAGGTGCCCATGTATGGATTTTCTTTAAAAAGGCAATACCTGCGGCAACAGCAAGGAATTTTGGATTTCTCCTGTTAGACAAGGGTTCGACTTTTATCAATCTGAAATCGTTTCATTATTATGATAGAATGTATCCTTCGCAGGATGTGGCAAGCAGCATAGGTAATTTGATTGCATTGCCATTACAGGGGCAGGCTCTTAAAAATGGAAATAGTGCTTTTGTAGATGAAAATTGGAATGCTTATCCTGATCAATGGGATGCTCTTTTCAATAAAACAAGAAAGCTGGGAATAGAAGATGTTGAACAATGCATGGCAAAATGGCAGGGAGAATTAGCAGAAGTCAGAGGAATGCTTACTAATATTGAGAAGAATGTCAGACCGAAACCATGGAAGAAGAAATGTGAGTTTTGTAAGTCAGATGTTGTGGGCAAGCTTCACATGGTATTGGGCAATGGAGTTTATGTTGATACTCTGAATCTTATGCCAAGAATACAAAATCAGATTCGTAGTTTGGCGGCATTTGATAATCCGGAATTTTACAAAAATAAAAGGCTGGGATATTCTAATTATTATAATTTCAGTGCTGTATATTTAGGTAAGGATATAGATGGATATATACAGATTCCGAGAGGACTGCGGGAAAATATTATACAGGAATGTGAAAAAGCAGGCATTTCAGTTGATGTTTCAGATCAAAGAGAAACAGGACAACCTATCAGAGTATCTTTTAAAGGTGATTTGCGAATGCAACAGGAATTAGCAGCAGAAAAATTATTATCACATTCAGATGGGGTTCTGAGTGCGGCAACTGCATTTGGAAAGACTGTAGTATGTAGTTACCTTATTGCAGAGCGAAAAGTAAATACGCTCATTTTGCTGCAAAGTAAAGATTTGCTTAATCAGTGGGTTGATGAATTGAATCATTTTTTAGAGATAAGAGAAGAACCACCGGAATATGAAACAAAAACAGGAAGAAAGAAAAAAAGAAATAGTGTGATAGGCGTTTTGCACGGAAATAAAAATACATTGACAGGGATTATAGATGTTGCAATGGTTGGTTCAATGTACAGCAGAGGAAAATTTAATGAACGGATTAATTATTACGGAATGGTAATTATGGATGAATGTCATCACGCAGCTTCTAACACATCTATGGAATTATTGCAGAAAATAAATGCAAAATACGTGTATGGTGTTTCTGCTACACCTAAACGTGGTGACAGTCTTGATCGGATCATCTATATGCTGTTAGGACCTTTGAGACATAGATTTACTGCATTGGAGAGGGCTAAGGAACAGGGGATTGGACATTATTTTGTCCCAAGATACACAAGAGTAGTTGATACGGTAGAAAGCAAGGATAATATTAATAAAGCATATAATTTGATTAGTACCAGTAAGGTGCGTAATGAAATGATTGTAGATGATGTTATAACCTGTATTACGAGAAAACAGACTCCTGTAATTTTAACGAGATTTAAGGAACATGCAAAATTTTTATATGATGCCCTGAAGGGAAAAGCTGATCATGTATTCCTTTTATATGGTGATAATTCTGATAAGGAAAATACAGAAATAAGAGGAAGATTAAAACAGGTACCTGGAAGTGAATCACTTGTATTAGTGGCAACCGGTCAGAAGATAGGAGAAGGATTTGATTTTCCAAGACTGGATGTATTAATGCTTGCAGCACCTGTATCTTTTGAAGGACGCCTGGAACAGTATGTAGGTAGATTAAACAGAGATTATGTCGGAAAAGAAGCCGTTTATGTGTATGATTATATCGATTCTCATGTGCGTTATTTTGATAAAATGTATGCAAAAAGATTGAGAACATACAGGAAGACAGGATTTTCAATCTGGACGCAAGAGTCGCAACCTAAACAACTAGTAAATGCAATATTTGATTCTGTAAATTATACCGAAAAATTTGAGCAAGATATTGTAGAGTCAGAAAAAATGGTGGTAATTTCCAGTCCGGATATCAGACAGGATAAAATTGACAGATTTTTATTACTAATCAAGAAGAGACAGGAAGTAGGGGTAAAGGTCACAGTTATTACAACAGATCCGGAAGATATTACTTATGGAAAATCGGATGTATGTTATGAATTAATCAGAACAATGCAATTGGTAGGAATAAATGTGATAACAAGAACAGAAGTAGAAGAATGTTTTGCTGTTATTGATGATGAAATAGTATGGCATGGTGGGATGAATCTACTTGGAAAAGCTGATGTCTGGGATAACTTAATGCGTATCAGAAATTCACAAGTTGCAACGGAATTGTTGGAAATTGCTTTGGGATGTTCTGAGGAGAGGAGGAAAAGTGAGTAAAAAGATTAAATGCGATATATATACCAGAGTATCCACAACCATGCAGGTAGATGGCTATAGTCTGGATGCTCAGAAAGAAAAACTCAAGAGATATGCGGAATTTCAGAATATGGAAATCGTAAATGAGTATTCCGATGAAGGTAAGTCTGGAAAGAGCGTAGAGGGCAGACCGGAATTTCAGAGAATGTTGGATAATATTGAGAATGGAACAG
>PPYF01546504.1_pt1 | contig 10354 bp, 8 predicted proteins | sample 1559871 | NCBI WGS metagenome assembly PPYF01 (sample SAMN08240021, study PRJNA423297) | Human gut metagenome, whole genome shotgun sequencing project.
CATATGGATATTGGAGTTGGGAGGATCGTGGCGCACAGACATTCGCAGTCAATCCACAGACAAAGATGCCGGAAGCGATGACGATCGTAGCGTCTTACCGTTCACAAGGGAAGCAAGGTGAAGCGGGATATATTCCATCTTCTGGCAGACAAGGCGGAAAAATCTTTCGAGAAGAATGGGCCAGGGCCAGGCTGATCGGAGTTAAAACGGCGCTTGTTATTTCTTGGAATGAGTATGTTCTGGGGGAACAAGTCGATGCTGAAACAAGCAAGGATCTTGAACCGAATACCGTTTACGGTGAAGAATATTATGAATTATTGAAGGAAGAGATAAAGAAGTTTAAACACAAATAACTTCCTATTGTGTTTCCTTTGTAAAATTTGTATAATGACTTCTGTTATGTTTTCTATGAAAATCTCATAGTAAAAAAGGAGTATCGTAAATTTATGAAATTGGACAAGCTTGTAGGTGACCGCTTTAAAGAAAAACCGGCGGATTGTGTGATTGAAAGCCATTCATTGATGATGCGGGGCGGATATATGAAATTTGTCGCCAGCGGAATTTTTTCGCAGTATATGCCGCTCAAGCGGATCTGCAGAAAAATCGAGCAGATCATCCGGGAAGAAATGGATGCTATTGATGGGCAGGAGGTATTGTTTCCAGTCGCACTTCCAGCGAGCTTGTGGGAAGAATCCGGTAGATACGAAACCGTTGGGAGTGAATTACTGCGTTTTACTGACAGAAATGGCGCGCCGATGGTGCTTGGAATGACACATGAGGAAGCAGCGGTACAGCTTGTGCGGGAGTACGGCATGAGTTATACGAGATATCCATTTATGATTTACCAGATTCAGACAAAATTTCGTGATGAGGCACGTCCGCGTGCAGGCTTGATTCGTGTGCGGGAATTTACAATGAAAGATGCATACTCTTTTCATACATCTCAGGAAGATCTAGAAGTATATTATAAAAAGTGCTTTGATGCATATAATCGTATTTTTGCGAGAGCCGGAATCCCGGAGGTCGTTACGGTACAGTCAGATTCTGGGATGATGGGTGGAAGCATTTCCCATGAATATATGCTGCTGACGCCAGTCGGAGAAGATACGATTGCGCTTTGTACGGAATGTGATTACAGAGCAAACATGGAAGCTGCGGAATGTGTAGTTCAGAATGATGCTACAGAACCGATGCAGGAACTCAAAATAGTAGAAACGCCAGAGGCTTCTTCCATTGAGGCTGTCTGCAATTTCCTGGGAGTACCTATCGAGAAATCCTGTAAAGCTGTCGTATATCAGAAAAATATGACGGATGAATATGTCATTGTTTTCCTGCGTGGAGACTTTGAGGTAAACGAAACAAAACTGCGAAATTATATACGGGAAGAAATCCATCCCGGCGTAATTACAGAAGATTCCGGTATAGCGGCGGGATTTATCGGGCCATACGGATTAAAAGGAAATTTCACTGTTGTATATGACCGCTCTTTAGAGGGCACGCGCAACTTGTGCTGTGGAGCCAATAAAAAAGATTATCATTATACAGGTTTCAATATTTCCCGTGAGTGCGGAACAGTCAAATTTGTGGATGTTGCAAAAATCAAAGAAGGCGGAGTTTGTCCGCACTGTGGAAAACATTCCATACAAATTTCCCGGGGAATTGAAGTTGGGAATATTTTTCAGCTCGGTACAAAATATACAAAAACGATGGGAATGCAATATCTGGATAAAGAAGGAAATTTGCAATACCCGATTATGGGCTGTTATGGTATCGGGGTTGGACGGCTTGCTGCTTCCGTATGTGAAGCGCATCGGGATGAATACGGGCCGATTTGGCCGATTTCGATTGCGCCATGGCAGGTACATCTCTGTTGTCTGCGTGTAGATAATCCGGCGGTAAGATCGGTGGCAGATGATATTTATGTGCAGTTACAGAAAAAAGGAATCGAAGTTATCTATGACGACCGTGATGTAAGAGCCGGTGTCATGTTTTCTGACGCAGATCTTCTTGGCGTACCGATCCGGATTGTAGTAAGCCCGCGTTCTTTGGCCGAGAATCTGGTGGAACTTTCCACGCGGGATAAAAAAGTCAACCGGAAGGTACTGAAAGAGGCGATCGTTTCTGAAACATCTAATTTGATCGAGCTTTTATGGAAGGAACTAGAGGCAAATGTATGATGAAAAGTAGATGGCTTTCTTTGATATTGGCAATCGTTATGACCGCTGTGGCATTCCCTGCAGGATTCTCTATTTATGGAGAGGAGAATATAGAAATGGTTGAAAAACTTTTCATAACGTATGAAAATCTTAAAACAACGGAGGAGTTCGGAGCAAATTCCGAAGGACTTGGTGTGTCTTATATGTCCAAAAATAGCAGAGTGAAAGTCGTTGCCGCTCCGGCTTCTGTGACGGGGATGCGCTCTCTTGCAATCAATCAGTGTGATATGCAGTGGTGGTCGCTCAATGCGTGGGATCAGGAGATGTATATAGATTTGTCTGTGAAAACGGATGAGAATTATAACAATGAGCTAGCAATGAATCTTTACACGCAGCAGCCTTCTGAAGAATCTGCAAAGAGCATGAATGGCGATTTCATAACGGTAACCAGGCAAAACGATAAATCTGTAATCCTGGATCAATCCGGTAATATTCTCATGGAAATGGAAGAAAATGTCCGTTATAATATACGATGTGTTTTTACAAGAGGTAGCGATGAATATCTGGTTCAGATCAATGGCAAAACCGTTTCCCAAAACAGTAAATTTGTGGCACCCGTATATACAATAAATTCGATCTCCATAAAAGTTTCCGAACTGGCAGCGCAGCAGTCGGAAACACAGGCAACAATCCAAGATCCGTATATTAAAATTGATAATTTAGGGGTTTATACAAAAGGACGCTATTATCCTCAGAAATTTTCCGCACAGGCTCCTGGCGTGCTTCCGGAAATCGACATACCAGAAGAAATAAAAAATGAAGACATTCGACTTTATGTGAATACTACAAAAATAGAAATGTCATATGCTCCCGTTCTCAGAGATGAAACGGTTTATGTGGATGTGGAACAGATCATGCGCTGCCTTCAGATGGAGCTGAAAGAAGATAAATCGAATAAGACATTTGAAATAAAAAATGAAAATGTAACAGTGAAAGCGACGCTGGACAATTCTTCCGTTACGATCAATGACAAGGAATATACTTTGAAGTTTCCTCCACGTAAAATTAATGGAACGATTATGGTCTCGCCGAACTTTTTGAATGAAGTGCTAAATGCCAAAGTATGGTGGGACGAAGCCGGTAAAATGTTGGTAATTACAACAGGGGAATATAAGAAAGACGAAATTCTGCGAAATATAGGCGGAAAGCTTTATATGAACGGCGAGCCATATTATGAAATCAGCTTTAATAAATTCGATTTGTATTTTCAGATTCTGGCAGAATATGAGCCGGATAGACAATTTCCTGCTCGCTTCTATCGGATTGATGCTGCCGAAGCGGCCCTGAAGCAACTCAATGAACTTGGTTTCCAGTCGATTCGTGTATTCATGTATTCCAGCGCGTATCCGGATTTAATGTATAATAAAGCACATGAGGAATTATATTTCAAGGCGATGGATCAAGTCTTTGATTTGTGTGATAAATATAATATTAAAATTGTTGTATGTCTTGGATTAATGGAATCTTATCTTCTTAAGAACGACTATATAGAGGGAGAAGGCTGGATTACTGGAAATGAAACGCTTAAGGAACTTGTGACAGATCGTAATTGTGAATCGAGACAAAATGTATATCAATATCTGGAAAAGTTCATTACACGTTATAAAGATCGGAAATCCGTTCTGATGTGGGAAATCCAGAATGAGGGAATTCTGGGAGCGGATGTAGGCAGTGCTGTCAGCGATGTAAGATATTCATTGCTTCAGTTGGCGGAATTTTACGGGGACTGCGCCGACAAAATACGGGAGTTGGATGACAAGCATCTGATCACGAGTGGAGACAGCGTTTTACGACATGCGCAATGGAACCTTCTGGTAGACGTTATGAAAGGTGAAAATATTTCTTGGAAAACAGATACGAAAGAAGAACGTCTGAAAGCGCTTGCCATTTTAAATGAAAAACTTGATGTGATCAGCGTCCATGCATATGGTGTAGGTGTTTCCGACTCTTCGTACTATGCCGATTCAGAGGGAAGAATGATAAACTGTGATTTTAACATGTATATGCAGGAAGCGGCGCGTCTTGGAAAAATATTGTACAATGGGGAAACGAACGGGAGTTTTTCTTTTGGAAGTGAAAATTTTTATCCAAATACGGAAATGTACCTGAATTCCATCATTGATTCCGGATTGCAGTTGTCGCATTGGTGGACATTTCGCTCGGATCGTCAGGGTTTCAATGATGGTTATTTATGGAGAATTGACAGCGGTGAATTGTTAGATAGGATCGTAGCGGCAAATCAGAAATTAAAAGAAAAATATGTTATGAATAAAGCTGCGGATGAAAATACGAATGATGTCTGGGATGATCCTATGTTTCAGATATTTGATAACGGGAAAGTCATAAGCGGGGAGGAATTCGTAGCGCAGACGACTTTCCGTAGTAAAATGATCCGTCTGGGAATCATATGCGGGATCCTCGTTGTAGCATTAGGCGTCGGCGTATTCGTACTGACTCGTGAGAAATTAAAGAAGAAAAGGAAAAAAGATATTGTTTAATGGATTAAAGAAAGAAAGCTATTCAAAAATGGAGCTTGTACAAATGAAACCGCTTGCTCTGGCGTTCGTAGGTGATTGCGTATATGAACTTTATATACGCAATTATCTTATTACCGAAAGATTCAGGGATGTAAATGAGCTTCATCGGAAATCGGTATTTTTTGTAAAGGCCAAAGCGCAATCATATATTTTACATGAATTGGAGGCGGAGTTGCAGGAGGAAGAGCGTAATATCGTCCGTCGCGGCCGGAATGCACATCCGCATACGGTACCCAAAAATGCAGATGTTGCGGACTACAGGCTTGCAACAGCATATGAAACGCTGATTGGGTATCTCTATCTTGCTGGGGACAGGGAAAGACTTGCCTATATTTTAGAACGATCTGTTGCGATTGGGAGTTTGCGTAATGAATAAAACAGATGAAATCATTTACGGCAGAAATGCCGTAATAGAAGCGATTAAATCCGGAATGCCGATCAATAAAATTTTGATTTCTTCAGGTGAAATTTCCGGTTCATTAAAAATAATCCTCAATTTTGCAAAAGAACGCGGAATTGTCTATCAATTTGTCGATAAAAATAAATTGAATGAAGTTGCTGGAACAAAAAATCATCAAGGGGTAGTGCTTTATACGGCTGCCGGAGAATATTGTGAAATCGAAGATATTCTTCGGAAGGCCGCGGATGCGAAGGAACCGCCATTTGTTATTTTGCTAGATGAAATACAGGATCCGCACAATTTCGGCGCAATTATACGTACTGCGGATGCAGTAGGCGCGCACGGAATCATTATTCCGAAACGGCGTTCGGTACAGCTTACCGGTACGGTGGCAAAAACATCGGCCGGCGCATCTGCACACGTTCCCATCGCCAGAGTTCCGAATCTTCCTGCTGCAATCGATACTTTGAAAGACGCCGGACTTTGGATCGCCGGCACGGATTTAAGTGGCAGCGTTCCATTTTATGCTGCGGATTTTAATGGACCGATTGGAATTGTAATCGGGAGCGAAGGAAGTGGAATGGGGAACCTTGTAGCAAAGAAATGCGATTTTATCGTAACGATTCCGATGCGTGGCGCTGTTTCCTCGCTCAATGCTTCTGTCGCCGCTGGCGTAGTGTTGTATGAGATATTCAAAGAAAGGTTAAAAGGGGAAAATGGATTACAAAAATGAATTGAACGATAGACAGTATGAAGCGGTTACTGCGACGGAAGGACCTGTGCTTGTGCTTGCGGGTGCCGGCAGCGGCAAAACAAGAGTGCTTACTTACAGAATCGCATATCTCGTAGGAGAGTGCGGGATTCCTCCACATCATATCATGGCGATCACTTTTACAAATAAGGCCGCCAGAGAAATGTACGAACGAACAGAACGCCTTTTAAACGGGAATATCAGTGGAATGTGGCTGAATACGTTCCATGCTGCTTGCGGAAAAATTTTACGAGCACATGCGGAGCGAATTGGATTTACAAAAAATTTTGTAATTTATGACGACTCGGAAACCACGGCATTGATTAAAGATTGCCAGAGGCGCCTGAATATTGACGATAAAAGAATTCCGCACGGTAAAATAAAATCAGTCATATCAAAGGCGAAAGATGAAATCATTTCACCGGCGCAGTTTGCGGATCTGACGGATCTGAAAAATTATGACAGTCGGATGCTTTCAGATGCTTATAAAATGTATCAGGCTACGCTCAGGAAGAACAACGCTATGGATTTTGATGATATGCTGCTCCATACGCTTGTATTGTTCGATACGTGTCCGGACGTTTTGGAATACTATCAAAACCGATTTCGTTATATTATGGTGGATGAATATCAGGATACAAATAAAGCGCAATACATGTTTATTTCAAAGCTTGCCGCGCTGCATCACAATCTGTGCGTTGTAGGTGACGACGATCAGAGTATTTATAGCTTCCGGGGTGCAGATATCCGGAATATCCTTGAATTTGAGCAAGAAAACAAAAATTGCAAGGTCGTTAAATTGGAGCAGAACTACCGTTCTACCCAATATATTCTCGATGCAGCTAACCGCGTCATTGCAAATAATGCGGCCCGGAAAACAAAGTCGCTTTGGACTGCAAAAGGAACAGGTGAAAAAATTGTATATTATACGGCATACAATCAAAACGAAGAATCAGATTATGTCGTACGTGAAATTCGAAAAGGCGTATCGGCGGGCGACAGGAATTATAGTGATTACGCCGTACTATACCGGGCGAATGCGCTTTCTAAGAATATTGAAAATGCTTTGGTAAAATATGGAATCCCTTATCGCATATATGGAGGTTTGCGATTCTACGACAGAATGGAAATCAAAGATTTAATCGCATACCTGCGCGTGTTTAATAATCCGGCCGATGATGTAGCGCTCAAACGTATTATTAATGTTCCAAAGCGCGGAATCGGGCTGACCAGCATCGGAAAAGCAGCAGAAATAGCAGAACGCGAGAACACTTCATTATTCAATATTTTACTGGCAGCCGGAGATTATCCGGAGCTTTCCCGCGCGGCGCAGAAAATGACAGAGACCGCACTGCGTTTTTCGGAAATTATGCTGCAAGCCGATGAAATGAGTATTCCGGATTTCATACAAAAAGTATTGGATGAATCCGGAATGTTGCAATTTTACGAACGAGAGGATGCAGGGATCGAAGAACAGGCCAGAGCCGATAACTTGCGGGAGTTTTTATCTGTTGCAAAGGAATATGAAGAAGAACAAAGACGCCTTGAAATCGATGACATTACATATGCGGGATTTCTGGAATACGTTTCCTTAAGTTCCGATGCAGATACGAAAGCCGCAAGCGGCGAAGATGACAATAAAGTGACGCTAATGACGATCCATAGTGCAAAAGGCTTGGAATTTCCGGTGGTATTCATGATTGGAATAGAGGACGGTATTTTTCCCTCATACCGTTCGATTGAAGAATCACCAGAAGCAATTGACGAAGAACGCCGCCTATGCTATGTTGCAATTACGCGTGCGATGCAGAAACTTTATATTGTAAATACGGAAGAACGGATGCTGTATGGAAAGACAACGCGAAATTTGCCATCTCGTTTTTTGAATGAACTCCCGGATGAATGCGTTTGTGGCACAAATCAAAAAAAATCGGAGAAAGCAGATGGCAGGGGGCGGCCCGGTTTTGGAAGCGAATTCGAAAGCCGTCAGTTTGAAAAGGTAAATCGTTTTTTGGATAGACAGTTTAAAGCGGAAGAAGCATACAAAAAGACGATTGCAGAATCCGGCAAAGAAATCCCTTCCGGTGAATTTGTGACTGAATTGTCTGTCGGACAGCGTGTGAAACATAAAAAATTTGGCGTTGGTACGGTATCAAAAATACTCGGTGAGGGAATGAATAAAACGGTAGAGATTATTTTTGATGAATGCGGTATGAAGCGGCTGATTATTGCGTATGCAAAACTTCAGGAAGTATAAAAGATAGAAAAAAGAAGCAATTCAGAGAATTCGAGAGATATTTAAGAATAATCCCAAATTTTACCGGATTTTCTTGGAAAATTCGATTTGTATAATTTTAAAAATCGGGGTATATTATACAACAGTTGTTAGCACTCATACAAATTGAGTGCTAACAAACGAAAAGAAAATTACACCAAATATTATAAAGGAGGATTTTTTTATGGGCATTAAACCGTTAAGTGACAGAGTCGTTGTGAAGATGCTGGAAAGCGAGGAAACCACCAAAAGCGGTATCGTTCTTCCGGGTTCCGCGAAAGAAAAACCGCAGGAGGCTGAGGTCGTAGCGATTGGACCGGGCGCTATAGTCGATGGAAAGACGGTTCCGATGGAGGTTAAGGTCGGAGATAAGGTGCTGATGAGCAAATATGCAGGCACAGAAGTCAAATACAACGGGGCCGAATACACGATTCTCAAACAGGGCGATATCCTGGCTATCGTGGAATAATATTAGGAGGAGATATTTATGGCAAAAGAAATCAAATTTAATGAAGATTCTAGAAAAGCTCTTGTAAAAGGTGTAGATCAGCTTGCCGATACCGTAAAGATTACGTTGGGACCGAAGGGCAGAAATGTTGTACTGGATAAGAAATTCGGTGCACCGCTCATTACAAACGATGGCGTAACCATTGCAAAAGAAATTGAGTTCGAAGATCGTTTTGAAAACATGGGTGCACAACTTGTAAAAGAAGTTGCAACAAAAACGAATGATGTTGCAGGCGACGGTACTACAACTGCTACACTTCTGGCACAGGCAATCATCCGCGAGGGACTGAAAAATATTGCTGCCGGTGCAAATCCAATGATCCTCAAAAAAGGAATTCAGAAAGCAGTTGATGCAACGGTAGAGAGCATCCACGAAGGCAGCCAGAAAGTAAGGGGAAAAGACGACATTGCTCGTGTTGCTTCTGTTTCTGCGAATGACGACAGTGTAGGCGCATTGATTGCAGACGCAATGGAGAAAGTAACGAATGACGGAGTTATCACTGTAGAAGAATCCAAGACAATGGGAACAAATCTGGAAGTTGTAGAAGGAATGCAATTCGACAGAGGGTACGTTTCCGCATACATGGCAACTGACACAGATAAAATGGAAGCAATTCTGGAAGATCCGTATATTTTAATCACAGACAAAAAGCTTTCCAATATTCAGGAAGTTCTGCCAATTCTTGAGCAGATTGTACAGCAGGGCAAAAAGCTTTTGATCATTGCGGAAGACGTAGAAGGCGAAGCACTGACGACATTGATTGTCAATAAACTCAGAGGAACCTTTGCATGTGTTGCAGTGAAAGCTCCTGGCTGAAAGAAACTACGATCGAAATGCTGGGCCGCGCAAGACAAGTAAAGGTTGCAAAAGAAAATACGATCATTGTAGATGGCGCGGGAGATAAGGATGAAATCAAAAAGAGAATTCTGTCCATCAAATCTCAAATTGAAGAAACCACTTCTGAGTTTGATAAAGAAAAACTTCAAGAACGCCTTGCAAAACTTTCTGGCGGCGTAGCAGTCATTCAAGTTGGAGCTGCTTCCGAAACAGAAATGAAGGAAAGAAAGTTGCGGATCGAAGATGCATTGGCTGCTACGAAAGCCGCTGTAGAAGAAGGGATTGTTGCAGGTGGCGGAACAGCATATATCAATGCGATTTCCTCTGTTGCGAAACTTCTGAAAACGACGAGTGGAGATGAGAGGACAGGTGTTCAGATTGTTATGAAGGCTTTGGAAGAACCTGTCAAGCAGATCGCAATCAATGCAGGTCTGGAAGGCGCAGTAATTGTAGATAAAGTGAAAGCTGCAAAACCGGGAATCGGTTATGATGTTTTGACGGAAAAATGTGTTGACATGATCTCTGCAGGGATTGTAGATCCTGCGAAGGTAACACGTTCCGCACTCCAGAATGCTGCTTCTGTAGCGTCCATCCTGCTCACAACAGAAGCGGTTGTTGCAGATATCCCTGAGCCTGAGCCGGCAGCTCCTGCAGGAGCCGGAATGGGCGGTATGTATTAATCTGATCTATATCGTTTATAAAAAAATGGAAATCAGTTTTCGATCGATAAGATTGAAAACTGATTTTTTTGATTGGATAAAAGACCAATAAACCCCCGGCTATGCCGGGGGAGAAAAAATCTTTAGATTAAAGAAAAAACCTCCTGTGAT
>PPYF01674624.1_pt1 | contig 10353 bp, 10 predicted proteins | sample 1559871 | NCBI WGS metagenome assembly PPYF01 (sample SAMN08240021, study PRJNA423297) | Human gut metagenome, whole genome shotgun sequencing project.
CCATGCGGCACAACGGTCTATAATGTCGCATAGGTATTCAAATACGTTTATACCACACCTGTGACAGGTAATGGCCAATGAATAAGTGTTATAATTACTATCTGTAACTTTTCGGAGCAGTCATTTTTGTTTTGCCACATCTCCTTGCTTTTTTACAGTATTTCTCTCAGCCATTTTTCTAATTCTCCCGTCCATTGGCGCTTATAGGTAAAGCTGTCGCGGAAACCCCAGCCGTGGCCGCCGATAGGATAGGTGTGGAGGGAAGCAGGGACTTTATTCTTTACCAGCGCCAGGTAATAGCTCACGCTGTTGCTGACGGGTACAGCTCCGTCATCGCTGCTATGCATGATGAAGGCGGGAGGAGTGTCGCCTGTTACTTGCAGTTCATTGGAGTAAAGTCTCACTAGCTCTTCTGACGGGCTTTTCCCTAAAAGATTGTCACGTGAGCCCTTATGGCAGTTGGACAGATCCATGCTTATGACGGGATAAAACAGGATCTGAAAATCCGGACGCGTTCCGGCTGTATAGTGGGTGGCTGCCGTACTGGCCAGATGTCCGCCCGCAGAGGCCCCCATGATACCCACTTTTTGAATATGCCATTCGTTGGCGTGTTCTCTCATCAGCCGGATAGCCTGATGGGCGTCGCTCAACGGTACATCATGGTGTCCGTTTGGCATACGGTATTTCAATACGGCGTATGTGATGCCTTGTGCGTTGAACCAGTCTGCCATATCGTGCCCTTCGTGATTCATTGCCAGGCGTATGTATCCCCCTCCGGGACAAGCCACGACAGCCAGTCCGTTCGGTTTGGCTGCCGGATAAATGGTAAGGGTAGGCTCACTGACATTGGAAATCCGGTTGTTCTCTAATTTCTGCTCGGGAGTGGTGATGCCGTTGGAGTTGGGGGCGCCATCGGGCCATAATTCCAACTCTACAGGTTTCTGGGCAGATAATGCGGTAGAGATTGCAAGTAAACTCATTAGTAAGATTCGTTTCATATAGCTTTTATTTTCACGGTATTTGAAAAAGGGTTATTTTTTCTTTATATGCATACTGGCTTTAACCAGCCATATGATCAGGAGGATATAGGCGGCCATTGACAGCACTTCGCTCAACGGGTTGCTCAGCCATTCTTCGTTGATCAGATTGATACCGCCAAAGCGCATGGCGGCACTGACAACCCCCATCAATGCGCCTCCGGCTATGAATCCGGATGCCAGCAAAGTTCCCTTCTCGCCACGTTCGGCACGGCTGCCATCGCGTTGGCCTGCGGAGCTGCCAATGCGCCGGTGGAGAAGCCGTAGGTCTTGTTCAGGATCATGATGACGCCGCCCACAGTTGCTGCCGATACTAGTGTGCCGAGGAATTTCCATGTTTCCTGTTTGGCAGGAGTACTGCCCAGCCAGTAACCTATTTTCAAGTCTGTGATGAATCCGCCTGCCATAGAGAGTGCCGTACAAACCACACCACCCATAACCAGTGCAGCAACCATGCCGGTAGCACCTTTCAGTCCAACGGCAACCATTACTACTGAGGCAAGTATCAGTGTCATCAGTGTCATTCCCGATACAGGGTTAGTGCCGACTATGGCGATAGCGTTGGCTGCTACGGTGGTGAACAGGAATGCAATGCCGGCTACGAGCAGGATGGCTACAATGCTGTGTAATACATTTCCATGCATCACATCAAAAAAGAAGAACAGTAAGATCAGCAGGATGGTGAAGATGGACCCGAAGGCGATTATTTTCATGGAAAGGTCTTTCTGCGTGCGGATGACGTTTGCTTCCACCTTCTTGCCGCCCATCTCTTTGGCGGCCAGTCCCACAGCACTCTTTATAATGCCCCATGAGCGCACGATACCGATCACACCGGCCATGGCGATACCACCGTGGTGAAGTTTTCATTCCACCAGCCGAATGTGGCTACAATGAAATCGTACAGACCTCCTATTAGTCCTGCAAAAAGCAATGGCTTTGCCTGGCTTCCGCCTTTCTCGCCGGAAACAAGCACTTGCGTACTGGCAGTGGCTTCGGGGAAGGGATATTCGCCATGTTTGTCGCTGACGAAATATTTACGGAAGGGGATGAGGAACAGGATCCCCAAAATACCTCCCAGCAGTGAGCTGACAAACATCTGAAAGAAGTTGACTGTCATTTCGGGGTATTTGTCCTGCAATATATAAAGGGCGGGCAATGTGAAGATGGCTCCTGCCACTATGACTCCCGAACAGGCACCGATGGATTGGATGATGACATTCTCACCTAACGCGTTTTTACGCTTGGCGGCTCCCGATACACCTACGGCGATGATGGCGATAGGGATGGCGGCTTCAAAAACCTGTCCCACTTTTAATCCCAGGTAAGCTGCGGCCGCCGAGAATAATACCGCCATGGCGATACCCCATAGCACAGACCATAGGTTTACTTCGGGATATTTTTTGTTTGGTGACATGATGGGGTGATATTGTTCCCCCGGTTTCAGAGGTCGGAACGCGTTATCGGGCAATCCAACCGATTTTTCTTCTTCTTGTTTCATGTTTCTCTATGTTGTTATTTTTGAAATTTATCATAATAAATGCCCAAAAATAGTGAAAAAATAGAGAAACATCCTCATGATTTGATTAGAATATCTGAAATTTCAATCCAAATGATAGTCTCAGATAGTCATCGGGTTTCAAATAACTGTTGTTGAACGCACTGACAACGTATAAATCGCATGTGCTGATTTCGTAGAATGCGGTGATGCTTTTAGAGAACTTCCGGTACTTTTCGGGCACATCGAAACGGACGCGTTGTCCCAGAAAGATATGGGTGCGGATACGGGTGGAAAATCCGTAGTATCCACGGGGATAGCGCTCAGGTTCGCTTGTCCAGAAATCATCGCTGAATACGGTGTTGAAATAGATTCCGGTAGTCAGCGGTTCTAGCGAGAAGTCTTTGCCCAGCCAGATACTCCACGGGATATAATTCTGTTTCAAGGTCATGGTCATCTTGAAATGTTTGGATGAGTAGCGGGGGATGAAGCCCAAAAGAAGATCGGTTTCCCATTGGCCTCTTTTTCCATAATCCCAGCCTATGCCCCAGGATAACAGGCCCATTCCACCGGCGTACTGTAATTTGGTGTGGGTGGGGATCAAAGCTTCCCACGCACGCCTGTAACGGTGTACGCGCTTGTCGTATTTATGGTGCCGGTTTGGCATTTGGGTTACAATATCTTCCTCTTGGTTTTGAACGGAAGGAGAGGAGACAAGTATGCTGTCTTTGGATAAGATGGAGTAAAGTGTATTATTTTCTTGGGCTTGTGCCGTAAAAGGCAATAGTGGCCACAATAGGTTCAGAAATATCTTTTTAAAATTCAACTGTTTCATAATCGTAGGTTCCATCTTCTTTAATGGTGAATAATAAGTAGATGCGTTTGTCTATGCAGGGGCATTGGAAATACAGAACTCCGTCGTTGAATAGATCATCTACTGCGAATTTGTGTTCATGGCCGTAAAGACAGAACTGGACTTTGGGGAACTGGTTGACGTATAGTTGGAAGATTTTTGCTACATTGTTGTTGAATACAAATTCAAAAGGTTTTACGTGCATTGCGAATACCGTTTTTTCTATTTCAGGCGACAGGTTGTTCAGTTCATTTTCTATAAAATTGAAATCGGGAACCGGTTCCGAATAATCATATTCCATCGCATTGGTATTGAGGCAGATAAAGCGTACATTTCCGGCTGTGAAGGCGAAGTTGGGATCTCCATAAATGGCTCTGTATGCGTCTTCACCTGTACCCAGACAGTCGTGGTTGCCTAAAAGGCATACGTAGGGCATCTGGAATTTGTTAAATATGTCCCGCATCCATATGAATTCTTTTGTGACGCCGAAATCGGACTGGTCTCCTCCGTGAATGACAAAGTCTATGTCACCACGGGCATTGAGGGCTTTTACAACATCTTCGGTAGAGTTGTACCATCGTTGGGTATCACTGATCATGGCAAAGCGGATTGTTTTTTTGCCTTGCATTTTGTTTTCTATCAACTGGATGTTTTTGTTGGTCAGTTCTCTTTCTCCTGTAATATGTACATCGTATGGATGGGTTTCCAGCATGTCACAGCCACTGAAACAGAGGGCCAGCAGGACAAAGAATAATAGCTTGTTTGTCATTGTTCTCTTAAATTTGCTGCAAAGTACGTTATTTTAATCAGAATAAGAGTGGCTTATTATTGGGGAAAAATGTTCTTTTTTTCTTATTTTTTTGTCTTTACTTGGATACAGGCAGGCGGGGCAGTGTTTTCCGGATATAAAAAGAGGATGTATCAAACTCGAATCTTCTTTTGTTTTGATACATCCTCTCTCTTATGATGTGAGAATTCTATTCTGCAACTGTGCCTTTCGGGGTCATATCACCTTCTATATAAAGACGTGTCATTTCATTTTTCCCGTTTGTGCGGATAGTGATTGATTTCTTGAAATGTCCCGGAAATTTGCCGGCTCCATTATAAGTCACTGTTATCTGTCCACTTTCACCCGGTTTGATGGGCTCTTTAGGATATTGGGGAACAGTACATCCGCAAGATGCGATCGCTTGATGAATGACCAAGGGACCGTCTCCCGAATTTTTGAATTTGAAAACGCAAGTAACTTTCGGGCTAGACTCGGGGAATGAACCGAAGTTATGTGTTGTTTTCTCAAAGGTTATTTCTGCTTCTCCTTGAGATTGCCATACGGCTGCGTATGTGGTTAACCCTATAATCAACAATAATGTTGAAAGCAAAATTTTCTTCATTAGTTCCACTTTTTAAAAATTATCGGGGCTAAATTACTGTTTTTTTTATAAAAGGTCTTTAACTGTTAGTGAAATAAATGGTAAATTAACACCTTTAAAAATAAGGGACAAAGATAATCAACCCTATGAGGGCGGCAAAGATAGCGCAAATCAGTACGGCTCCTGCCGCTATGTCCTTTACGTCTCCGGCTATAGGATGGTAGTCTGGTGATACCAGGTTTACCAGGCGTTCTATGGCTGTGTTGAATGCTTCGGCAGCCAGTACCATTGCAAAGCACAGGAGGATGACAAGCCATTCGGTGCGTGTTATTTCAAACCGGATGCCTGCAATGGTTACGGCGATGATGGCTGCGCAATGTATCCAGGCATTGTGTTCCTTGCTTAAAAAACTACATACGCCTTTCCAGGCGTATGTAAAGCTTTTTAGTCGTTTATGCAGTTCATTCATTTTTTTAAGTTTGGGGTGAGTTTATCCTCTGTTTACCTGTTTTACTCCTTTTACTGTCTTTATCTTTTTTACTAATGATTCCAGCTTTGAAGTATCATCTACCATTACGGTCATCATGCCGCTGAACAGCCCGTCGTGCGAGTCGATACTGATGGAACGGAGCAGGATATCGTTTTCCTTATTGATAATGGAGGTGATATTTGTCACAATTCCTATATCGTCATGGCCAACGATGCGCAGCGTGATGGGGTATTGTTTGCCGTGGCTTTTCCCAGCCCAACGCGCCTTTACGATACGGTAGGCGAAACGTGATTGCAACTCCCGTGCGTTAGGACAGTCGGTACGGTGTATTTTGATTCCTCCGCTGATGGTTACAAATCCGAATACATCATCGCCATAGATAGGGTTACAGCATTTGGCTAATTTGAAGTCCAGTCCTTTCAAATTCTGATCAATGACCAGCACGTCCTCTTTGAAGGTCTTGTCGTCCTGTGCTGTCTGCATGCTGAAATTCTCGGCGCTGCGATAGACAATATCTTCCCGGTTTTCCGTTTCCTTTTTCTTCAGTTCCAGGTATTTTTCGATGATGTCGTTCGCATCTCTTGTCTCGTTGGCTATGTCCTGATAGAACTCGGTTACGGTTTTGTATCCCAGCTTTTTTATCAGGCGCATCATCACTGCTTCATCGTATTCCAGTTTGCGGTTCTTGAATTTACGTTCTATGGTTTCTTTGGCGAACTCTGTCTGGCGGGCTTCTATCTCTTTGATGGCCTGGCGTATTTTGGTTCTTGCCTTCGAAGTGGTGACGATGTTCAGCCAGTCGCGTTTGGGTGTCTGGGTGTTTGAAGTCATGACTTCTACCTGGTCACCGCTGTTCAGCGTTTGCTTTAATTGTGCGTTCTTTCCGTTCACCTTTGCTCCGATACACTTGGACCCCAGTTTGCTGTGGATGGCGAAAGCAAAGTCCAGTACGGTCGCTCCTTTCGGCATCTTGTACAAGTCACCTTTGGGGGTGAATACGAATACTTCGTCTTCGTATAATTCCAGTTTGAACTGGTCCATCACTTCCAGGTCACTGTCGGCGTTCTCCAGTGTTTCCCGGATGGAGGTCAGCCATTCATCCAGACCGCTTTCTCCTTTTACGCCTTTGTAACGCCAGTGGGCTGCCAGACCACGTTCCGCTATCTCGTCCATGCGTTCGGTGCGTATCTGTACTTCCACCCATTTGCCTTCAGGCCCCATTACAGTGGTATGCAAGGATTCGTATCCGTTACTTTTGGGTACGGAGAGCCAGTCGCGCAGACGTTTGGGATTGGGCATATACATATCGGTCACAATGGAATATACCTGCCAGCATTCTTGTTTTTCCTTGTCGACGGGAGAGTCCAGAATGATTCGGATGGCAAACAAGTCATACACTCCTTCGAAGGGACATTTCTGTTTCTTCATTTTCTGATAGATGGAATGGATGGACTTGGTACGCCCTTTCATGTGGAACTTCAATCCTGCTTCTTCCAGCTTATGCTGTATCGGTTCGATAAAGGCGGCTATGTATTTGTCACGGGAGGCTTTCGTTTCGTTCAGTTTGTCCTTTATATGATAATATACGTCGTGTTCGATGCTAAGGTGCATAAATGGTTCTTTACCGATTCGTGCAGCATGATCCCCAGGATGGAAGCCCGTTTCATCCCAATTTCCTCGGCCACGATGACAGCGGTCTGCATATCTTTGATGATAGGATTCATTCCGAAACAATTTCGTGGCAGGTTACCTTCGGCAACTGCTTTTATGAGGTGTATTTTTAACTTATGGCAATCACCCTTCTGCAAGGTGTCGCCGGATAATTGCAGCAATCGTTTATAGAGGGCGAACAGTTGCTCACGCTCTTTGGCTGTGAAAAATGCTTTTTCTTCCATAACACGTGAAATCTTTTCGAGGGTAAAGGTAGTTTTTTTCTTTATTTATTAGGTAGTGTTCTCGCATTTTTTTGTATTTTTGGGCAATTAATAGTGAAAGAATAAGGTAACAATTTATTTAAACCATATAAAATCATGTACTTATGTTAACACCTGAAGACAAAGACTTATTAGTGAAAAAAGGAATTTCCGAGCAGCAGATTGCAGAACAACTGGCTTGCTTTGAAAAGGGTTTCCCATTTTTGAAGTTGGATGCAGCCGCTTCTGTTGAAAAGGGAATCATGGCTCCCGCCGAAAATGAAATGAAAAATTATTTGGAAGCATGGGATACATATAAGGAAGGGGAGAAAACCATCGTGAAGTTTGTACCCGCCTCTGGTGCTGCCAGCCGCATGTTCAAGAATTTGTTCGAATTCCTGGGGGCTGATTACAATATTCCGAAGACTGATTTCGAAAAGAAATTTTTCGACCATATTCATAGCTTCGCATTCTACAATGACTTGAATGCGGCTTGTATGGATAATACAGGAAAGGATATTGATGCTTTGATGGCCGGGAAGGAGTATAAAGAGAACAAACCTTTCCGCGATAAAGGCAAGCTGTTGTTCCGTCCGGGGGGGCACGGTGCGCTGATTGAGAACCTGAATGATTTGGATGCCGATGTTATCTTTATCAAGAATATAGATAATGTGGTTCCCGATCGCTTGAAAGAGGATACTGTTACGTATAAAAAGCTGATTGCGGGGGTACTGGTTACTCTGCAGAAGCAGGTATTTGAATATTTGGAATTACTGGATGGCGGTAAATATACACATGCGCAGCTGGAAGAGATCATTCGTTTCTTACAGCAGACTTTATGTTGCCGCAAACTGGATATCAAGGATCTGGAAGATGCCGATCTGGTTATTTATCTGCGTAAGAAGTTGAACCGTCCGATGCGTGTATGCGGTATGGTGAAGAATGTGGGTGAACCGGGAGGCGGCCCGTTCCTGGCTTATAATGCGGATGGTACTGTTTCATTGCAAATTTTGGAAAGTTCTCAGATTGACATGAATGATCCGGTCAAGAAAGAGATGTTCGAGAAGGGTACTCACTTTAATCCGGTGGATTTGGTGTGTGCGGTACGCGATTATAAAGGAAACAAATTCGACTTGGTGAAGTATGTGGATAAGGCTACAGGTTTTATCTCTTATAAATCAAAGAACGGTAGAGAACTGAAAGCATTGGAGCTTCCGGGCTTGTGGAACGGCGCAATGAGTGACTGGAACACTGTTTTTGTTGAAGTGCCGTTGAGTACCTTTAACCCGGTGAAGACTGTGAATGATTTGTTGCGTGAACAGCATCAATAATTCCTTTTTTTATTATAGACTACATGGATTTATACAGATCGGACGATTTGTGTAGGCCCGTGTAGTTTTTTGTGAAATTAATTTATATACCCTTGATTACTAACCTATAATTAAAAAGAATGAACCTGCTGACCTTTATTGCCCCACTGGCTGTGGCGGCAACTTTTATGATGCCGGCCGATGCTGCAAATCACAAAGAATTACCGGCATTGGGAAATACTCATATTCAAGTATTCGACAAAACCCCTGTTTGTTTTCGTCCCGATTCTTTCCCTAATTATACTCCTGCCAATGCTGACGGAGTGATCCGTCTGGTAAACGGGCGTATCATTTTAAAGAAAATAACCTTGCCCGATTATAAAAGGGATGTGGATGTTACCCTGAAAGTAACTGTAGCTTCCAATGGTGACCGTTGGGATAAATCTGGCTCTTGTTTTGTGCTTCCCAAAGAATCGGTGATTAATCTGATGAATATAGCCGAAGGCAAGAGGGCGTTTCCTGCGGTAGACAGTACCAAATATGAAAAAATGATTGGTATTGTTCCGGGTCAGGATTATGTGCCTACCCTTGAACTGATGCGTTTTATGACCCCGTTCGGTGTGGGGTATTATAGTTCGGATAATGATTCTTTGAGCAGCAAGAGGCGTCCTGTATATATCCCGAAATGGGAAAAGAGTGTGACTTGGGTGCAGGATATTACCGATCTTTATCCGGCATTGGAGAGAGAGGCATACGTGGGAATTTATATTGATACATGGACTGCCGAGGGGTATGTGGCCAGTATGGAATTGGATGTGAAGGAGAGTAAGATCACTTGCGACGTGATGCCGGAGCGCCGTGTGAAGCCTTTGATGAATACGGTGTATTATATCGGACAGACTTATCCGGATATTTTCTCACGCAAAGATGTGGTGATGGATTTTGATATGCCGAAAGCTGCCAAGAATGTTCGTTTGAAGTATATTGTAACAGGTCACGGAGGACATAGTGGCGGAGATGAGTTTGTGGAGAAACGGAACATCGTGTCTGTTGATGGCAAGGAGGTGTTGAATTTCATTCCTTGGCGTGATGACTGTGCTTCTTTCCGCCGTTTTAATCCGGCCACGGGAGTATGGCTGATACCACGAGTTGCCGCATATATAGGTGATAAGGGGTATACGACAAAAGAGATTGAAGAACCTTTGGCTTCTTCGGATTTGTCCCGTTCCAATTGGTGTCCGGGTAGCGATGTGATGCCTGAGGAGGCTGTTATTGGTGACTTGTCGGCCGGTAAACATTCTTTTAAGGTAAGTATCCCTGAGGCACAACAGGTAGATGGCAATAAATTGAATCATTGGCTGGTTTCAGCTTATTTGGTTTGGGAGGAATAACTTTTCCCGATTATTAATAGCTGCTGGAGCGGTTTGAATCTTTCCGAATATGAATGGTGAATTTCTTTCGGAAGGATTCAAAGCCTCTTTGCGGTAAATGGACATTATTTGTTTTTTCTTTTCATGCTGCGGATGATTTCTTTGTCCTCCGTGCTTACCCGATAAGATTCTATGATTTTTTGTAGTGCCTTATTGTAAGTAAAGTCATCTAAATGATTTTCCTTCAGATAGTTCATCGTTTTTTGAGGAAACTTGACATAACATACGGATAAAGCCCATGCTACAGCCATCTTCACATAATATCCTTCGTGACTGATCCGGTCCATCCATTGCAATACGTTGTCTATATACTCTTCGTCAATATAATGAGCCATTGCCATTACTACTCCGAAACGTATTTCATATTCTTTGTCGGATTTCATCCGGTCTTCCAAAAATAGCCAGACCCTTTTCTTGTTCTTGTCCACAAACCGTTGTTTGCCGTAAAAGTCAAA
>PPYF01387302.1_pt1 | contig 10352 bp, 4 predicted proteins | sample 1559871 | NCBI WGS metagenome assembly PPYF01 (sample SAMN08240021, study PRJNA423297) | Human gut metagenome, whole genome shotgun sequencing project.
ATTGACAAAACAAAATAGGGAAGCTGACAATTAGTGCTGATTTCAACATATAGGTTCATAGTGACAGTTTCTATTGTTATATATAAAGGTTTAAGACCTGTTGTTTATCGAATGCTTACTGACTTAAAAAATACTGATATATGGATTTCTCAAATAGCTTTCAATTGAAAAATCCATATATCAGTATTTCATTTCTCAAGTTTTGTATAATATTTTTCTTGACTAACTAATCCCCTACCGTTTTCATCGGTAAAACTTCCGCAAATTCAATGAAGAATCCAATGTTTTAGGGAAGCATAAAATCTTTCAAAGCCATTTTACAATGTATTTGTTCTTGTCCGGAAACGGTTTCTGAATTCAAATATACATCGATAAGATCGTCATCATTCATACCTTTATCTTGAAATTTATAATAAATTTCTCCAGGCATTTCAAGACTTATAAACGAAGAAATTGAGTTATTACTACTTTGTATACTATTATTAAAATACAAATTTAAATTTAACTTATTATTAGAAGTTTCTATATCCTTTTCGCCATCATAGTATAATAAAAAGAAAACCGGCTTATATAAATCATACTCAAAAGTTGGAACAATATTCATATAACCATTTTTTATATAGAATGCTCCGGCCGTTTTATCTAATGAATAAATACTCTTATTTTTTAGTTGGATAGAGTCTTGACCGAATATTTGATACTCTTCACTTAAAGTGTCAACATGAACTGTAAAAGTAGGAATCTGTTGGTTCATTCCATTCGTACTGTTTAATATAACATCATAAGTTTTTCCGTCCTCCAATTGAGTTGTATTTTCATTTTCATCCAATAAGTTAAAACTAACTATGGCACGTTGCACTTCTTTTAACCAAGGTATACGATTAAGACTTTCTTCTGTTGGAACTAAAATTGCACCAAAATCCGTGTATAACTTGTAGCCACGAATATTGTCTCCACCAACCGTAACATATACACCATTAAATTTAGACCATTGCGCATCATCGTCATTACTGAGACAAGAGCAAAATAGCCCGATACAAACTACAAAGAAAAAGAGGATATAAAATCTAGATTGTTTCATGACATTTCTATAAATTATAATTTAAAGGTAAAAGAGGATGCTTTATACATATTGATGCATCCTCTTATTGTACGTTTATTCTATTACCATCCTGCGTTTTGAGACAAATTAGGGTTTTTCATACGTTCCGATTGTGGAATTGGGAAAAGATACATTTTATCATCCCAAACACGATTGACAACATTTCGTTTATAAGTGATAGTACCATTCTCATTTTTTGTAAGTTTCATTTCTATGATGCTCTTTAATTTATCACCATCTTTCCATCTTCTCAGATCATAAAAACGATGTCCCTCAAAAGCCAATTCTACCATGCGCTCATTCTGATATTTATTCCAAAAGGCATCTGCCGACAAACCTGTTGGAAATTCCGGCATTTTAACATCAGTACGATTACGTATGATATTTACCGCTTCACAAGCTGTCATTCCGAATTCACCAGCATTATCAGCAGAACCCGTATATTGGAATATGGCTTCTGCATAGTTTAAGTAAAATTCTCCTAAACGATAAGTGATCCATGAATGGCGGCTGGTTTTTGTTGTACTATTAGCACTCAGATCAATGGCTGAATCCAAATATTTTTTCAAATAATATCCGGTAGGGGTTGCACCTGAAAGAGGTTCAGCATTTAAACCTCCATAAAAAGTTTCAATAGGATTGGCATTCTTTGACGGCCATTTTGTATCTCCATTCTTTACAATAGTCATATCGAAACGTGGATCACGTCCGGCATATGGATTAGAAGCGTCATAACCACTTCCTGTTTCATTCCACATTTTTCCAGTAGCTTTCATTTCATAGGCGTCAACCATATTTTGTGTTGGGCAATTACCGGAGTTTCCACCTGGCACTCCCATCGGAAAATTATATTCTTCCAATGTGCTGATGTTACCATTATATCGACGAACAAAAATCATTTCATTATTTGACCAGTTGTTAGGTCCCCACAATTCTGAATATTTACTTAATTTAAAACCATTAGCTGTACAAGTTTCAATTACCTCTTTATTAGCTTCAGCCGCTCTACGCCACAAATCTTTGTTATTTTCCGGATTAAATAATGGACTGGCAGCATATAAAGCAGCACGTGCTTTTAATGCCAAAGCTGCATAACAAGTAACACGACCGTTCTCTGCTGGGGCAATTCCGTCCAATCCAAGTTTTGTATAGTCTGCAGGTAATTCTGTAGATAATTTGTCACATTCTGCTATAATGGCGTTAAAAATTTCCTGTGCAGGGGTGCGTGTCAGACTGTTTACTTGATCTGTAGTTACCATTTCTGTAAAATATGGAACATCTCCATAAGCACGTACTAAATTAAAATAAAAATATGCACGCAAAAAACGAGCTTCCTTGAAACTGTTGGTATAACGGAACATTTGTACACGATAGTCATCATTCAATTTTAGCTCATCAAATGTCAATCCTTGAAATTCAGCCAGATACTGATTACATATCTGAATTGCTTTATAGCTACTAGACCAGATGTTAGACATTGGATTAGCCGGGCTCCAAGATCCGTTTACAAAATCACATATATCATTGTTTGTATAAGCATATTCAGCTTCATCACAAGCAGATGCCAGCATTCCACCTTTATATGTTTGGCCAAAGTCATAGTCTAATATGGAATAAACATTGGTAATCATACCAATTACATTTTCATAACTTTCATCTATATAGTCTTTTCCGTAATTGGCATATTCGTGATAATCCAGATTACATGCAGCCAAAGTTACCATACATGCTATTCCGCTCACTATTTTTTTGATTTTCATAATCATGTTTTTAATTTAAGTTCAACAATTAAAAGCCGATAGTTAATCCAGCCACTACACTACGAGTTAAAGGATAAGTCGCTCCATAAACTTCGGGATCGGCAATATTAATCTTATCAAAGCACAAAAGATCAACACCTCTCACATAAATCTTTGCATTGCTCAATATCTTGCTTTTCTTTACCCATATTTGTGGAAACTTGTAATACAACTCTATTGAACGAAGTTTCAAAAATGAGCGGTCTGCCAACCACAAAGTATTAGTTTGATAATTGTTCTCATTACTTTGAGAACTCAAACGAGGATATTTAGCATCTTGATTTTCTGGAGTCCACCGGTTATCATAATATTCCTGTGAAATCGTTGTATTATTTATTAACGGCCAGTATAAACTCTTCGTATTTAATACAGCAGAATATCTTCCTGTCCCTTGGAACATAGCATCAAAGCCTAACCCTTTCCATTCTGCTCCCAAATTGAATGAATAGTAAATTTCAGGAGCAGTAGTACTATGTCCTATAGCAACTTTATCATTCGCATCAATAATATTGTCACCATTAACATCTTTATATTTTATATCACCAGGTTTTACATCACCAAATGACTGTTTAGGACTATTCTCAATGTCAGCTTGATCCTTAAAATATCCGATAACTTCCATACCATAAGTTTGCTTCAGAGGCTTACCTGTAGTTATAAGATTATCATACATACGCGGTTCTTCCATTTGCTCGATAATCTCATTTTTGGCTAAAGCAAAATTGGCTCCTATATTTAAAGTAATGTCAGCAATTTTTTTACGATAATTAGCACCAATTTCAACTCCCCAACTATCGACAATACCACCATTCTCATAAGGAGCAGTAAATCCTAAGACACTTGAATAATGACCGCTTGAAGACACCCAAATATCTGAACGTCTTTCATAATAAGCATCAAAAGATACGTCCAACCCATTGAACATACTGGCATCTAAACCCAAATTATATTTATATGCTTTTTCATGAGTAGAATTCAAAGAAGCCAAACGACCTAATGACCAACTTTGCGTTCCTACAGAATAATTTGTATCAAATGGATAATAACCACCGCCACCATATGTTTGTTCCCAATAGTTAGTAACCTCACTGTCATCATCCAACGGAAGACGGTCGGTATTAATGACACCAAACGAAGCCCTCAGTTTCATAAAATTAATCCAAGAAAGATCTTTCATGAAATTTTCTTTTGACATGACCCAAGCTAAGCCAACAGTGGGAGATATAGACCATTGGTGTCCTGGTGCCAATTTATTAGACGCTGAAGCAACTACACTCAAATCAGCAAAATATTTATCTTTGTATCCATAATGAGTATAGAAAGAGGCATTCTGACGATACCAGGTCTGATCGGTCCCTTTGGTATTACGGTATTCATAGTCCCATTTTAATTGACTATAAATTTTATTGTCCTTATTTATCTGTTTGTCATAAAATAAAGTTGCTGCAAAATTGAATACCCGTGTAAATGCAATACATTTAGCATCACTACTCATCGAACTTTCTTTACCATCAGTATAATAAGTCGTACTTGAAGGTACACCATTTTCCCATGCAGTTACCGAATTACTACCATAAACAAAAGTTTTAGAATGATTTTCCCAATATTGGGCATAGTTATCATAAGATAACATACCGCTTGCTCCTAGTCCTGGAGTTATAGATGATAAATCCTGGGTCAGCGTCATATCAGCGAACAATGTACGTTCGTGGAACTTTGTGTAAGCCGCTGCTTGTGATACAGCTAAAGGATTTTTGGTCCCAGCCCAAGTCGCACTACCTCCCCATGTACCATTTTCCAAACGAGCGGGAAAAGCAGCGGAAGGTAAAGTATAAATCATATCCCATAAATTAGCACCTCCCTGACCATTCGCTCCCGGAGTTCTAGTTTCTGACAGGATACCTAATACATTTAATTTCAATTTTGTTTTTTCTGTCAGATCAATATCCAAATTAGTACGTAAATTGGCTCTGGAGTATTGGTCCTGTGTAGAATATCCATCATTCATATAAGGATTGGCAATAAACCCTTTATTAGTAGTCAAGTTAGCCATAGCATAATAACGGAATTTGCTTGCCCCACCTCGGAAACTTATATTATATATATTGGTAGCATCCATATCGCGATAAGTTTCTCCAAGCCAATCCACATTAGCATACAGATATGGATATTGACCACTACGAAATGCGTTCAATTCATCTTGTGTATAACGCGCTGTTAACCCGTCATTTGCCAATGCTTCATTCATGGCATTTGCATAAGAATAACTGTCTACAAACTTGGGCTTGCGTGCTTGCCAACCGAAACCATGATCATAAGTAAACTTGATTTCACGTGTATTATAAATACCACGTTTGGTAGTAATATTTACTACACCATTTATACCTTTATGCCCGTAAATTGCTACTGCAGCAGCATCTTTCAATATAGTGACAGTTTCTACCTCTTCAGGAGTGACATCTGTAATATCACGTTCAATACCGTCTACCAATATTAACGGATTATTAGTGGATAAACTTTGTAGACCACGAATAAAAAATGTAGGTTCGGCATCTGCATATCGTCCGCTACCTTGCAAAGTAGTCAACCCTGTACCATATCCAAAAAGCGAATTAGCTATATTTTTAGCACTACGCTTATTGAAATCTTCATTATATACGGTAGAAATTGATGAGGTAGATTCTTCCAGACATTGAGCTTTATGATATCCGATTTCTACAACTTCATCGGAATATTTTGCCGGCTTACCGGAAGTTATGCTATCATTGAGTTCCTGTGCATACCCTTGCATACTCAAAAAAGCAAGGAGTGCCGGAATAATTAATCTATTTTTTCTCATAATAATTAATTCAAATTGTAATTGAAGTATTCATTAGTTATTACCATCCGGGATTTTGAACAAGCCCGTATCCTTTATTAACTTCTGTTGACGGGAATGGAGAAAGATACCATTTAGGGTCAAATCCATTTGTCCACCAATAACGAGTTGGGTTATTCAATTCAAATTTTTCATATTCAAAATGGGTCGGATAAGCCATCTTCCCTTCATCGTTTCCACGCCAAGGCAAATCTCTTCGTACTCCGTTGTCATCCAAACGATAAATGAAAAGTCCATGCAATTGTTTTTCAAATATATCTGCTCGTTTATAGCGAATCAAGTCAAAGAAGCGTGCATCTTCCATACCTAACTCACAAGCACGTTCACGAAGAAGTTCTTCGATAAAAGCATCCTTGTTACTTTGTAAATTTTTATCCGGATTACATTCTGCCAATCCTTTCATTCCTACACGTGCACGTACAATATCTACTTGAGCTATAGCTTTATCCATACTGCCTCGTGAACTTTGACACAATGCTTCCGCATAAATTAAATGCAGTTCAGCTATACGGATACAAGGCCAATGTACATATCTACGCAGCATATCGTTTCCCATTAAGAATTTGATAGGTGCATATCCCGTAGCAAATGAACCTGTTTGACTGGTAGGACCATTGCCGGCACTCTTTCCCCCCAACCACGATTCAAAACAATAACCTGACATATTTCCTGTGGTCCAATCCAAAGATTCTTGCTGACCGTTTACAATGATTTCTTCATACATACGCGGGTCACGGGTCAATTCTATATTTATCAGTCCGTCACTGGTTGTGCCCGTTCCTTTCAAAAACATTTCATCCAGTTTTCCTTCACTTTTGGCCTTATCCCAATCAAACGGCGTACCATCTTTCCAAGGGAACATTTCCATATATTCTTGTGTAGGACTGTAACCACGATGAATTTTATAAGCTAAAGCTGCCGCTCTAGTCCAACGTCCGGATTCAGATGCAGGTGTTTCTACAGTCCAAGGAAGTACAGCAGCAGCTTCATCCAGCAATTGTACCATATAATTCACTGTTTCTTCCACACTGTTACGAGGCATTTCATAGCTTGTATCCGTTCCACTGAATGTACCTTTAATTAAAGGAATGCCACCATAATGACGAAATACATCAAAATAACGGGAAGCAAGAATACATTTCGCCTGTGCCACCATAGAAGCTTTTTCATCTTCCCCTAGCCCCGGTACATTATCAATATTCTCAATCAACATCCATACTCCACGTACAGCTTCCCAGACATTATTTCTTAAATAATCAAATTTATCAGAACGTTTACCATAATTGGCAGTGTGAGTACCTTTATAATATGGTCCTGAGATTCCACATGACGGATAAGTGAAAACATACAAATCTGTTAAAGCTTCAGGCTTGCCTACATATTGATTGGAACTTTCCTGATTAGCCACATTCTTATATGGAAGCCCATAATATTGCATGCCATAAAGATTAGTCAGAAATTGTCGGGTATATTCAGCATTATTAAATACTGTATCTTTTGTAACCGAACCTCCCGGAGCCTTTTCCAAAAAAGAGTTGCCAAACTTAATCTCATCGACACATGAAGTAGCGATGACAGATGTCAGAGCCAGTCCTGAAGCAACATTAAAAATCCATTTATTATATTTTTTCATTTGATTGCATTATTAAGATTAAAAACCAAGTTTCAAACTCAATGAATATGTTTTTGTCAGCGGATAAGAGGGAGAATTACTAGCCTTTGATTCCGGATCACTCCAAAAATATGGAGTAAAGGTCAATAAATTATATCCACTTAACGCTAACTGCATAGTATTCAGTTTCAGTTTTTTCATAAACGGAAGATTGAAATTATAAGCAATTTGCAGATTTTTCAAACGAAGATACTTAGCATCTTTCTCCCACAAAGTTGATTCCGCATAGTTATTGGTATCGTTGATAAATGTCGCACGCGGATATTCCGCATTTGGATTCGGATTCTCTGGAGTCCATGTATGATTTAACATATATTCCAACAAACCTCCTTGATCTGAGTTTGTACGGTCTGTAAAAGGTTGGCGGAATACACTTGATATACTACGGCTTACATTCCATGCGGCAGTCCATTGCATTGAAACATCAAATCCCTTCCAACTGAATCCCATATTAAGACCGGCCATGTATTCCGGATCATCTGTGAAACCAAATTGACGTGACATATCGTTAGAATCTATTTTACCATCGTTATTTAAATCGACATATACACAATCACCATTTTTTAAATCACTGACTAATTGTTCTGGCATATCCGTACCATATACTTCTTTGTAATGAGCAGGGGTTGTTTCCGAATTATAATATTCAAAGAATTTATATTGACTGCGTGAACCAAGACGACGTCCTTTTTGATACATATACTCTTCATTTTGCGGAGCTTCTTTTCTCTCTACCACCCGATTTTGATTGTACATCAAATTCAATCCTACGTTATACCTGAAATTGTCACCTATTTGATCATTCCATTTTAAAGTGATTTCCCAACCCCAGCTTCTCATTTCCCCAAGATTAGCCAATGGAGGAGTAAATCCTAATACAGAAGGAGCCGTACCGTCACTCAACATAATGTCTGTACGTTTTTCATGATAATAATCAAATGAAGTGCGTAAACGATCATTAAGGAAATTAGCATCTACACCCAAATTGGTTTTCAACGCTTTTTCCCATGTAATATCTTGGTTATTCTTTCCATTTTCATAAGCAGCAGGACTTACTGTGGAATTATTGATACCAAACAAAAAACCATGACCATCACGGTTAATTAAAGAAGAATTATTAACTACATAAGGATCAGACATATAGAGGAAACGTTGCTTGTTTCCGTCAAAACTATCATTACCAACTAGACCGATTGTATAACGAAATTTCAAGAAACTTACTACTGATTTTATAGGTTTCCAGAATTTTTCCTCACTAACAATCCAACCAAAAGAACCGGCCGGAAAAGTACCAAAGCGTTTGCCGGGTGCATAATTCTCGGAACCATTATATCCAATATTGAATTCTGCCATATAGCGGTTTTTCCAATCATAAGTTGCACGTCCCACTATACCAACCATACCACGAGGAATATCAGAATATGCACTAGGATAATATATCTTAGACTGATTGTATAACAATAATGCTGAAACATGATGGTTACCGAATTCCCGGGCATAGTTTAAGGCTGCCTCCATATACCAATCACGTGATTTAGCCGGATCCTTATCTTCATATTTCAACTGAGAATTTTGTCCATATTTCTTATAAGCAATCGTACCATCTTCTTGTAATACAGGAGTATAAGTTGCAACACTAGTACTAGCCTGTGTATAAGATGTAAAACCACTATTGTATGATCCTTTAATATGGAATGACAATCCTTTAGTTATAAAATCCAGTTTTTGTTTTAATTGGACATCAGCATTTAAGGTGTTATTACTGGTTCGCATAAAACCTCCACCATAGTATCCCATGCCGCTACCACCAGTAAAAGGCATTCTCAAATCCGGATAGTCCGTACTTGCATTAACCAGTTTGCCATCGACAAGTCCCGGGCTAGAAAACGGAGTGGAATAATACATGTTTATTAACATCCCGGCACTACCCTGTCCAGTATAAGGTTTAGAAGCATTATTCACATTACCAGCAATATTCATTGATAATGTTGTCGTTTTGGTTACGTCAATATCTAGATTTGAACGGTAATTGAAACGATTATATTGATAAGACAGATTATAAGGCAAGTCAAATTCTTTAAATAAACCGCCTTGTGTATAAGCTCCTGCTGAAATAAAATAACGTACACGGTCTGTACCACCTGATATATTAACATTATGCTGTGTTTGAAGGGTCATATCTTTTAAGCAATAGTCTACCCAATCCACACTTGGAAAACGAACGGGATCTGAACCATCTTTAAATTTCTGAATTATTTCATCCGAAAACGTAGGATTCAAACCATCACCAGTATTTATTTGGTTATAAAAAGTAGCATATTGATAAGAATTAGCCATTTTAATACTTTCGGTCGGGGCAATAATACTTGAGGAAGTCGTAAATGAAATCTTAGCCTTTCCTTCCTTACCTCTTTTAGTCGTAATTAAAACAACGCCATTTGCACCTCGTACACCAAAAACAGCCGTAGCAGAAGCATCTTTTAATATAGAAATACTTTCTATTTCATTAGGATCAATATCATTCATACTACGTTCCACACCGTCTACTTGAATAAGAGGAGCAGATTGATTCCATGTAGCTTGACCACGGACAAAAATATTCGCTGCATCACTCCCCGGTTCACCGGAATACTGTACGGTAGTCAAACCTGCCATTTGCCCTGATAACATATTAGAAATGGAGCCTGTTGGAGTTTTTGTCAATTCTTCACCTTTTACACTGGAAATAGCTCCAGTTACAGAAACCTTTTTCTGAACGCCATAAGCTACAACCTCTACTTCTCCTAACATTTGAGAATCATCATCCAAAACTATTTCAATGTTAGATTGTTTTACTTCTACAGTTTTGGAACTATATCCAATGAATGAAATCAATAACTTAGCTCCTTTAGGAACATCCAG
>PPYF01306989.1_pt1 | contig 10350 bp, 7 predicted proteins | sample 1559871 | NCBI WGS metagenome assembly PPYF01 (sample SAMN08240021, study PRJNA423297) | Human gut metagenome, whole genome shotgun sequencing project.
ATCTCTTCCGGATTAAAAGCCGGGTGACTGACTTCCCACACATTCTTTTGTGATAGAAAGCTCCTATAGTTTTCGGGAGCAGCCGATATCCAATCATCCAGTACCTTTATTTCTTCTGGTATAGCCTCTTTCGAGAGATATTTGGAAATTATAATTTCTATGTCTGAATCTTTATTTATCATATGCATTTTACCTTATATATAATAGACGTTTCAGAAAGAAAATCCCACATCCATTAGTGGAAAAGAAAGAAAAAAAGTAGCAAATAAAAATCTTTTAATAAAATGCGAAGCTGTTTCAAAGCCTTGCTGATGCGTACTTCCACTGTTCTGACAGAGATATTGAGGCGATTGGCTATTTCCTGATATTTAATATTTTCTAACCGGCTCATTTCAAATACTTCTCTTTCCTGGGGAGGTAATTGTTCCAATGCATTTTTGAGTTGTCGGCATAAATCGGAGTAAAGTATGTAGTTTTCCGTTGTATCTATATCTATAGAGCCCGATTTAAGTTCATAAGCAACGTGCTCATCTATAATCCTTCGATGGCGTAATTCATCCAGGCAGTAGTTTCGGACAGCTTTCAGTAAATATGATTTTAGTGAATTCTCAATTTCTAGTGTTTTCCGGTCATTCCATAATTTGAGAAAGATATTCTGTACAATATCCTCGCAGGTAGATTTCTCTGGAATGTAAGTACCGCCAAACAACACCAGATCTTTATAATAGGCATGGAATAATCGGGTAAAAGCCTGTTTATCATCCTGTTTCAGCGCTATTACCAGAAAACGGTCGTCGGAAGTCTGTTGTTGGATATTTAACATAGTATTGTAGTAGAGATTCTATTGTTGGGGGTAAAAATAGAAAGATTATTTGGGATAAACGATAGTTTGATGAAAAAATAGTCTGGATGAAAAAATAATGTGATATGGGATGTGGCTTTTATTTTTAGAAACGTCTTATTGATAGGAACGAGAGAAAAATACATTTATTAACCTTTAAATAATACAAGCCATGGGAAAGACATAATCAGTGAATTTTACTTCCGAAAAAACTGATAAAAAAGGAAGGTCTGACTCACCTTCCTTTCCAAAGATTCAGTTATTCGTTAATCAACTTATTTGTAGAACCAATAACTAAACATGTAAAGGTATGAAACTTATTTCAATTAGAAAAATGAAAAAGAGAATTAATGTACCTGCTAATGTAAAAATGGGGAGAATTTGTGCTATATGGTTGTTTTGTATAGCTCTGCAAGCTGTCAGTATACCTATCCTTGCACAATCCGCCAAAATTACATTGCGACTGAAGAACGTGACTGTAGAGGAGGTCTTGACTAGTATCGAAAATCAGACGGAATATCGCTTCCTGTATAACAAAGATATTGTTGATGTTAGCCGTATAGTAAGCATTTCTGTGAAGAATGAACTGATGACTCTGGTACTGGATAAACTTTTTAAAGGCGAAGGAGTATCTTATACGATTGAAAAACGTCAGATTGTATTAAACTTATCAGTTGCAGGTTCCGGAAGGTTCGACACTGAAATTTACTTCAATAGGTTACACTACATATACGCAGAAAATAACCAGGCCGATGACGTTGAACGTGACGATGAAAGAAGATTCAAAACAATTGGATGAGGTTGTTGTGGTAGGTTATGGAACGCAAAAGAAAATAAACTTAACAGGAGCTGTTTCAACGATTAATGTTGAAAAAGAATTGGATTCTCGTCCTCTGACTAATCTTTCAATGGCATTGTCCGGAATGAGTGCTGGAGTGCAGACTTTGCAGTTATCAGGTAAACCTAATAGTGATATGGCGACTATACGCATTCGTGGTGTTGGTACTTTGAATAATTCTAATCCTTTGGTGTTGGTTGACGGAATGGAATTATCATTTAATGATATTAATCCTAATGACGTTGCCTCTATTTCCATTTTAAAGGATGCAGCTTCATGTGCTATTTATGGTAATCGCGGGGCAAATGGCGTTATAATGATTACCACTAAAGAAGGAAAAAAAGGAAAAACATCAGTGAATTATTCGGGGAAATTTTCTTTGAATCAACCGTCGAATCTAATTCAGCTTGTGAGTAATAGCGCCGATTATTTCGAATTAATGAATGAATCTGCACGAAATATCGGGCAAAGTGATATTTTCAGTCAAAATACAATAAACGAATGGAGAGAGGCAGAAAAAAATCCTAATGGTCTGGCGGAATCTGGTTATCCTAACTACGTCGCTTATCCGAATACAGATTGGTATAAGGAACTATTTCAAAATAAAATAATGAGTGAGCATACGATTTCCGTTGTTGGTGCTTCCGACAATGTGAATTATAATTTTTCTGGTTCTTTCTTGGATAACCCGGGGTTAATACAAGATACGGGGCTGCGGAAATATTATATACGCTCAAATATTACTGTAAAAGTGAAAGATTGGTTGCAGATAGGCAACCGTTCACATGGCTATCATACAGACCAGGACCGTAATGAGGTAGATGCTTTTACAGGTGGAATACATGGACAGAAACTTCCGCCGGATATTTATCCTGAATATGATGGAAAATTAGGACTTCCTGAAGCTGTGGAAGAAGATCCGACGTCCTCTAATCCTCTTCATCTATTAGCTTCTTCGGGTGGCTCTTTTAAATATGAACAATTAAATACTTCTATGTTTGCCGATGCAACAATTCTCAAAGATTTTGTATATCATGTAGAGTTTGACTATATGCGTTATCGACATGATGCAGACTGGCTTTCCAAACAAATTGGGAGATATAGTTTTAGAAGAGGTAAGTTAGTAGAACAACCTACCACCTTGGAAAACATGTCGAAGGCTGTTTATTCGGAAGAGTCTAAAAGATGGCGTTTTGTACAGACGTTGGATTGGACTAGAAGTTTTGGCAAACATGATTTGGGAGCACTTGTTGGTTATGAGGCTATACGTAATTGGGGATTTAATACAGATATGGCCAAGCAAGGAGCTGCCGATGCTAGTCTGACTGACTTGTCTACGTATACGGAATTGAGTAACATAACAGGGACTACTTGGGAAAATACTTCCCGGTCTTTTTTCGGTCGTTTGACTTATGCTTATAAAAGCAGGTATTTGTTTGAGGTCAATGCCCGTTATGATGGTTCCTCTCGTTTCGCACCGGAAAGCCGTTGGGGATTCTTTCCGTCTTTTTCTGGGGGGTGGCGTGTTTCTGAAGAATCGTTTATGCAGGGTTCGCCTTTTGATAATCTAAAAATACGGTTGTCATGGGGGAAATTAGGTAATAATAGTATTGGAGACTATGAGTGGCAAGCTACTTATTCAGGAAGTAATTACATTTTTGGAGATAAGTTAACTTCAGGATTGGCACAGACTGTGATTGCTAACCAGAAATTACGTTGGGAGAGTGTTACGCAGACTAATATCGGACTGGATTTTGCTATTCTGAATAATAGATTGGTAGGAGAGTTTGATATTTATAATAAAGTAACTGATGGTATTCTCTATCGTCCGGGCGTTTATGCAACTATGGGAAACAAGACACCGGCTCGGCAAAATTATGCAGAGGTTACTAATAAGGGAGTTGAGTTCACATTAAATTGGAATGATCGTGTTAATGAATGGTCCTATTCTTTCTCTGGAAATTTCTCTTATAACAAGAATCTTGTTAGTAAGTTTAAAGGGGCCTTAAAAAAAGGTTGGGAGTATGATGAAAATGGTAGTTATATCTATAAATCAAATTTAGGGGATGTTTCTGATGGAGGAGATAACAGGATAATTGAGGGACATATCATAAATGAATATTATTTAAAGGAACCTTATAAAGGAGATGCTACTTACTTTTTTAACAATGGATTGGTTAATCCCACAGGAGGTCCTAAAGATGGGATGATTCGTACAGAGCAAGATATGCAGTGGTTGAAAGCGATGCAAGATCAGGGTTATGTGTTTTATCCTAACCAGAAGATTGGGAAGGCCAATTTATGGTATGGTGACTATATTTATGCAGATATAAATGGAGATGGACTTTATGGAAATGATTATGATAAGAAATTTCAGAAGGTATCATCCGTTCCGAAATATTATTATGGATTACAAGGAGCAGTAACGTGGAAGGGGTTTGATGTTTCTATGAATTGGCAAGGGGCAGCAGGATTTTCTATTTATTGGTATTCGGTAGGACAGAATTCTACATCCACAATTTTGGGTTATGGACTGTCGAAAGAACTTCAAAAAGATCATTATTTTTATGATCCGGAGAATCCCAATGATCCTCGTACCAATTTATATTCGAAAAACTCTCGCTTGACACTTAACCAAACTAACCAGGCTACAGAAGCTAGTACGCTGCATCTTGAAAAAGGAAACTTCTTGAAGCTACGTAATCTGACTATTGGTTATACACTTCCACAGGCATGGACACAGAAGTTTTATGCCAATAAAGTACGTATATATTTTTCGGGTGAGAATCTGCTGACTATCACTAAATTTTCTGGCATGGACCCGGAAATGCAGACTGGTATGGGGTATGTTACAATGCGTCAGTTAGCATTAGGTATTAATATTAATTTTTAATCTGTACAACAATGAAAAAGACTATCTCGATTATTACATTTGGAGGTATATTAATGTTGTTTGTCTATGCTTGTTCTGCAGACTTCTTAGATACGAAACCGGCTAATGTTATATCTACAGCCGGAGTTTGGGATAACGCAGATTTGGCAGTTCAAGTTGTGAATGGAGTGTATAATGCTCTAAGAGCCGACTATGCGACAAATAGCGGGTATGACGGTGATTTGCATTTTTATGATTATCGTTCCAGTATAATGGATATGGATCGTAATTGGATTTGGCATACACCGACACTTTTTGGCGTAGCTACTCCTTCATCAACAGAGTTTCTTTCGGCTTGGAAGCGTTACTATGAATTAATTCACAGAGCTAATGATGTAATAGCCAATATAAAAAAAACACCGGGTCTGAGTGACGGGAAAAAGGCACAATATATTGCAGAATGTAAGTTTCTTCGGGCTTATAACTATTATCGGATGAATATTTTATGGAAAGGAGTTCCGCTTTATCTAGAGCCTGTGACTGCAGAGGAATGCATCAAAGGGCGTTCTACGGAACAGGAAATCTGGGATGCAGTGTTGACAGATCTGACAGCTTGTGTCGAGGAATCTAATTTACCAGAAAAATATGCTGCCAGTAGCTCAGAGTATGGGCGGATAACTAAAGCTGCTGCTTATTCATTGCGGGGGAAAACTTATTTGTGGCTGAAACAATATGATAAGGCAGAGGACGATTTCAGGGCAATTACTAAAATGGGATATTCATTATTCGGAGATTATAAGGCTCTTTTTAAAGAAGCTAATGAACGTTGTGATGAAATGATATTTACTATTCCTTGTATAGAAAATCCATCAGGTTACGGGTCTGTATTTAATTGGGCTTTTGGCAATCGGACAACGAGTGGCTCCGGATGGAATAATTATCTGCCGAATCCAGCTTTTGTGGATAGTTATGAATGTGTGGATGGTAAACCGTTTAGTTGGGATGATTATTTGCCCGGTTATTCTACAATGACTCCGAGGGAACGTTCTGTATTTTTTTTAAGGGATAATCTAACCGATGGAGAAATTAAAATAATGGGGAGTTATGGTGCTGATATGAAACAGTATCTTCCCGATGGTAATGAAGCACGTATTAAAGCTGCTTATGCTAATAGGGATCCACGGCTGGCTATGAATGTAATAACTCCTTATGCTACATATTTGGGAGGTGTAACTGGCTCTGCTATTTCATATACATTACGTTGGCCATATCGAGGGGCTGATGATGCGGAGCCTTATGATATTCGGACAGACACTAATGATAAATTTTATTATTTGATCCGTAAGTTTGTGTATGAAGGTACGGAACATACGATAATGGAGCGTTCTCCGATTGATATTCCATTAATTCGTTATGCAGATGTACTTCTAAATTTGGCTGAGGCTTTGACCGAACAAGGGAAATGGGAAGAAGCTATACCGTATGTAAATGATGTTCGTAACAGAGTAGGAGCGCAGGCATTGAATTCTAATGATTATACAACAGTAAAAGGTTTGGATGATATGCGCCAACGTATCCGCAAAGAACGATATTGGGAATTAGCCTTTGAAGAATATATGTTTTTTGATGAACTTCGATGGGGAACCTGGAAAGAGAAAAAGTTTTACGAGGGTAACGGGCTAATGGAAGTCTGGGGAAATACTACCTATTCTTATATGTGGGGTGGTGATTATCTTTGGAAATGGGCGGTACCTGCTTCGGAGATGGAAAAGAACTCAAATTTAGTACAAAATGAAGGATGGAATAATTAATATGAAAACACATATGTTTATTATAATAAATTTATTAACTACATTGATGTTTTTTACATCATGTAAGCAAGATGCAGAAGAGTCTTTTTTCTTTAAAATAGAAACTGGATTATTAGAATGGCATGTAGGGGCAGAAGGAGGACAACAGGAATATATAGTTGAATCTAATGCTCCGTGGCAAATTGTACATAAAGGTATAGGCACATGGGCTAAAGTTTCTCCTCGTAGAAGTGAAGGGACAGGAAGTTTTCTGATAACAGTCAAGGAGAATGAGAGCGAGGAAGAGCGTTCTGTGTCACTTGCTGTACAACTGGCAGGTAAGGATTATCCTGTTAATATTACTATTACGCAGGAAGGCACATCTTCAGAACCTGTGCCACCGGTAGATGAAGATTATCCGATAGTGTATAATTCATTCCGTATACGTGATCCGTTTATTTTTGCCGACCCTGTATCTAAAAAATATTATTTACATGTCCATGCGGATGATGCACTTTATCCAACAGCGGCTAATCAGATAGCTGTGGCCATTAGTCGTAATTTGCGTGATTGGCAGAAAGGTGGAATCAGCTACGAAGCACCAGCAAGTTTCTGGGGAAAGGCAGATTTCTGGGCTCCTGATCTTTACTATTATGAAGGTAAATATTATATGTTTGCTACTTTTAGTGGAACAGATGGAATACGGGGAGCATCTGTATTGATATCTGATAAACCGGAAGGTCCATTTATTCCATTAGTTAACCGGCCGATTACCCCTAATGGATGGCAAGCATTAGATGCCGCACTTTTCGTTGATGAGAATAAAGATCCGTGGATTGTATTTAGCCATGAATGGACACAAATATCAGACGGAACTATTGTTGCACAGAAATTAACAAAAGATTTGAAAGAAGCGGCTGAAGAACCGGTAACCTTATTTGCGGCGAGTGAAGCACCTTGGGTTATAAGAAATTCATATTATGTATCAGATGCTCCATTTTTATATAGGGCAAATAATGGTGAACTTTTGATGCTTTGGTCTAGTTTTTTGTTGGGAAAAGATGGGAATGGACAATATGCCATTGGGGTGGCACGTTCTCAATCGGGTACTATTTTGGGACCTTGGCTACAAGATCCACAGCCATTGAATCCGAATGACAATGGAGGGCATGCTATGATTTTTAGGGATTTTGATGGGGTTCTGCGTATCTCGTATCACTCTCCTAATACTCCGGGGGGAAGTGAGAGGCTTACAATACATAGAATTGTTGATAATGACGGACAATTATCTATTGATTTTACCTCGGCATTAAGTAACTAAACTTGATATAATATGAAGTACATAATTCTATATGGAATGTGTGTAATAGCGCAGATGTTATTATTCACAGGGTGTGAAGATAAAGAACAGGTTTCTTCTTATTTGGCATTGGATAAAGATGAACAAAGTCAGTCGTTTACGGCTGCGGCAAGTACAAAAGAGATAACTCTGTTTTCTAATTTGGGAGTTATTGCTGATATATCTCCTGTGGAAGCAACAGCTTGGTGTCGGTTTAGTTTAAAAAGTGTGACAGAAGCTGAATCGGTTCTGATTATTAGTGTAGATGAAAATACGGTAAAGAAAGGGAGAAAAGCGATCATAACTCTCACTGCCCCTGATTATCGGAATGTAAAAGTCAATATTACCCAATCTGGCATCATTTTACCCATCAAATTAACAGAGTTTGAACCACATAATGGAGGGAAGGGTGATATAGTGACACTCAAAGGTGAAAATTTTGGAGATATAGCAGCTAATTTACATGTTTCTTTTGGAAATACTGTTGCAGAGATTCTTTCGGCAAGTGATACGGAACTACAGGTTAAGGTTCCTAAAATTACGAATAATCAACCTTGTAAAATAAGTGTGAAATTGGATAAAATGGAGGAAGCTTATACTGATAATTTTGTTTATGAGAAGCGCTGGTGGATAGAAAATTTGAAAGTGGATGTATTACCTTCAGCAATTGCTGTTGATAATACAGGAAAGAACATTCTCTTTCTACGTCGTTTTCCCGATGATCGGATTCCGGCAGAATTGGGACTTTATCGTTTGTCGGAAACTGGTGAAGTATCTTTTCTCGCTGGCTATGATCGTGTTGCGGGAGGGTATGGCTTTACGAGTGTTGTTTATGATAATGTTTCTAAGAAGTTTTACGCAATAGCTGAATGTGGAGGTACAGCTATTCAACTAATTGTAGTTGACCCAGCTAATAACTGGTCGACTGAGGTGAAGGCTGTCGAAGCGGGTATTGATGGCTATTGGGGTGTTGGATTGACAGCTAGCAAAGATGGTAAATTATATACTCGTCAAGGGTGGACTAATACAGTTATAGAAATAGATCCTTCAACATGGACTGCAAAGACAATAGGACTAGTGGAACGGCATGGTAATCAGGAGTTTTCAACTGCCCTTGCTGTTGCGACCGGTACGAATAATTTGTATGTGCAAATTAGATCAACATCTGAGTTAGCGTATATTGATGTTGTGACAGGCGAGGTTACTTGGTTGAATACTTCTGTTGAAACAGGTTATTGGGATGGTATATTTGCTGAAGCTCGTTTCTTGAGAGGTGAACAGATGTGCTCGGACGATGCAGGCAATATCTATATTGTCGATCAGGATAATCATGCGATTCGTATGGTGAATAATACAGGAGTTTCGACAGTTATTGGGGGGAATGGTTCTGGCGCTGTTAATGGTGTTGGCAAAGATGCAAAATTATGTGCTCCTTCAGGATTATGTATGGATGCTAATGGGGTTATGTATATTGGAGACACATGGAATGCTAGTATTAGAAAAGCCGTCTTTGAGTAGTCTCTCTGATTATAAAATTTTGAAATATTAATTCGATTATGAAAAAGATATTACTCTCATTTTTTATTGGCATTATGTTAATAGCCTGCAGTCAGAAAACAGTCTCTGTTCGTGAAGTCTGGACGAAAGAGCAGGCTAATGAATGGTATCAACAATGGGGATGGCTCCGTGGGTGTGATTTTATTCCGAGCACGGCAATCAACCAATTGGAGATGTGGCAGGCTGATACTTTTGATCCGGTTACTATTGATCGTGAACTGGGTTGGGCAGAAGATATCGGAATGAACTGTATGCGTGTATATTTGCACCATTTGGTTTGGGAAACGGATAAGGAAGGTTTTAAGAAACGTATTAATGAATACCTTACTATTGCCGACAAGCATCATATCTCTACCATCTTTGTCTTTCTGGATGATTGCTGGAATCCTACTTATCAGGCAGGAAAACAACCGGAACCACAACCGGGAGTACATAATTCGGGATGGGCGCGTGATCCGGGAGATTTGTATTATAAAGGTGATACGGCAGTGATACTTCCGGTCTTGGAGAATTATGTGAAAGATATTCTTACCACCTTTAAGGATGATAAGAGAATTGTGTTGTGGGATTTATATAATGAGCCTGGTGGTTCGGGTGGATATAGATACGGTGAAAGAAGTCTGCCGCTATTACAAAAGATATTTACGTGGGGACGAACAGTAAACCCGTCGCAACCCTTGTCAGCCGGAGTCTGGGATATGAGTTTGACTAATTTGAATAAGTTTCAGTTGGAAAACTCGGACGTGATAACCTATCACACGTATGAAGGTCTGGATTCGCATCAACAGCTCATTGACACATTGAAGCAATATGGGCGTCCGATGATTTGCACGGAATATATGGCACGTACTCAAAATAGTACTTTTCAGGATATTATGCCGATGCTGAAGAAAGAAAATATTGGTGCAATAAACTGGGGACTTGTAGCCGGAAAGACAAATACTATCTTTGCATGGGATACTCCGTTGCCTGACGTAGCTGAACCGTCCTTGTGGTTCCATGATATTTTCCGTAGCGATGGGACACCTTATTCAACAGAAGAAGTGGAATGTATTCGTTCATTAACTAAATAATTCCCTTATGATAACTATGAGGAATATATGGATAATGATG
>PPYF01621920.1_pt1 | contig 10349 bp, 8 predicted proteins | sample 1559871 | NCBI WGS metagenome assembly PPYF01 (sample SAMN08240021, study PRJNA423297) | Human gut metagenome, whole genome shotgun sequencing project.
CTCCAACTACATCTCCGTGGACAAGGCCAAGGAGATCGCCCTGAACCACGCCGGCGTGAAGGCCGCCGACGCCATCTTCGTGAAGGCCGGACTGGACTGGGACGACGGCCGCACCGAGTACGAGGTGGAATTCTACGCCGGGAACACGGAGTACGATTACAGCATCGACGCCACGACAGGCGCCATTCGCTCCTATGACCATGACTGGGATGATTTCTCCCTGTGGAATCCCGGAAACAACGCCGCCAACCCTTCCACCCCTGGCACCTCCACCAACAATCTGATCAGCGAGGCCAAGGCCAAGGAGATCGCTTTGGCAAAAGCCCCCTCCGGCGCCTCCGTGGTACGCTGCCACCTGGACTGGGACGACGGCCACTATATCTATGAGATCAAGATGGTCTCGGGCACCATGGAGTATGAGTGCGACATCAACGCCGCCACCGGCGTCATCACCGGCTGGGACGTGGACAGCATCTACGACTAATTCCTTTCGCAAACCGCTCCGTACCCGAAAGTACCGTCAGGCGCTGCCGCCTGACGGTACTTTTTTGCGTCTGCGTTAAAACAGCTCCGGATGCTCCAGAAGCCAGCGGTTGACCATGGCCATAAACCACTCCACGGCCGGATTGTCACTGGGCTCCCGCCACGCCACCCCCAGCTCGATGGTCTGCCCATGCCCCTCCAGCGGGACAAAGGCCAGGCCGGTGGTATGCATGTACTCCCGAATCCGGAAAGGGAGAATGGCAATTGCCTGTCCGCACTCCACGGCAAAGATCACATCCTCCAGGGCGGGATACTCGGTGACCGACGCCGGGGTGAAACCCAGTCCCCGGCAGATCTGGAGGAACTGCTTATACATATAGGCCCCGCCGGTGTGGGACAGGCAGGCAAAGGGCTCCGTGGCCAGCTTGGCGTAGTCGATCACGGCGTTGTCCAGGCAGGGGTGCTCCCGCGGGCAGACCAGGCAGTAGAAGTCGGCCCCCAGCTTGCGGCAGGCGTAGCCGTTCATCCCCTTCAAGTCGGAGAGCACCGAGAAGCTCACATCATAAGCCGCCGCGTCGATGCCCGCCTGGATGCCGGTGGCGTCCCGCCGGATGAGCTCCACGCGGACCTGGGGATACGCCTCCCGATAGGCGGCGATCAGCCGGGGCAAAAAGTGGCGGGAGGGGGAATTGAGGTAGCCGATGCGCAGCTCCCAACATCCTGAGGACTCCAGCTGGCGCAGGCGGCCCAGGGCCCGCTCCTCCTGGTCCAGGATGCGCTTGGCGTCCTCCAGGAAGAGCTCCCCGGCCCGGGTGAGCGACACGTTCCTCGTGGTGCGCAGAAACAGGCGCGCGCCCACCTCCCGCTCCAGGGCGGAGATCTGATGGGTCACGGCGGGCTGCGTCACATAGAATTCCCGCGCCGTCTCGGTAAAGTTCCGGTAACGGGCCACCGACACGAAATAGCGAAGCTGCTCGGTGTTCATTGCGCTCCCTCCTCTCCCTGCTCGTATTATAAATTGATAACGCTTTTTTATCAATCCTGGAAAAAACGTGAATTTCACTTTTTTCGCCCGGAGTGATACAATTTGCCCGATTATAAAAGAGGAGTGATGCGCGTGGCGTTTCAAGTAATGGGCGTGACCGCCGGACGCAAGGACAGCAACTGTGAAATCCTGCTCAAGGAGGCTCTTCTGGCCTGCCGGGAGCAGGGGGCCGAGGTCCGCATGATCAATCTGAAGGACTATGAGCTGCTGGACTGCAACGGCTGCACCGCCTGTACCATGGGCATGTCCATGGGGAAGGACACCGGCTGTTCCCTGGCGGACAAGGACGACAAGCAGAAAATCATGGATGTGATGCTGGAGCAGGATGCGGTGATCTTCTCCGCCCCCACCTATGATCTGATGCCCTCCTCCCTGTTTTTGAAGTTCATGCACCGCAACCTGGCCTATGAGTCGGCCTTCCTGACCAAGATCGGCGCCATCGCGCCCCGGGATCGGGTGGGCGCGCTCATCGCCGTGGGCGGCTCCACCCGCTCCTGGCAGTCCATGGCCCTGGAGTGTATGCAGGCCACCACCTTCACCAACAGCTTCAAAATTGTGGACATGTACATGGCCACCCAGGTTCCCGCCCCCGCCCAGGTGCTTCTCTACGAGGAGAAGGTGGCCCGGGCCCGGGAGATGGGCCTGAACGTGATGAAGGCCCTCAACACGCCCCCCGCCGAGCGCAAGTGGCTGGGCGACCCGGACTACGGCTGGTGCCCCAACTGCCACTCCAACGCCCTGTGCCTGGGCGAGCCCCAGTGGAAGGGGCTGCAGTACCCCATCGAGTGCGTGGTGTGCGGCGCGGGCGGCACCCTGGAGCAGACCGAGGACGGGCGCTGGAAATTCGTCATCGCCGAGAATGGGCTGGAGCGTGACCGCACCACCGAGGAGGGCCGCGGGGTTCACTGCGACGAGATCGCCGAGACCCAGGGCGGCTTCTTCATGGATCCGGCCAAGCGCCAGCTGGTGGCCGAGCGCCTGCCCAAGTACCAGAGCATCCAGTTCCCCGGCATCTAAGGAAGGAGTCTGATTGTCATGAAATTCGAGCATCTGTTTTCCCCCATGCAGGTGGGTAAGGTGACCTACCGCAACCGCATCGTCAGCGCCCCCATGGCCTTCGGCCTCATTGTTCAGAACCCGGACGCCCGGGACTTCACCTACCGCAAGCTGGAGGCCAGCGCCAAGGGCGGCAACGGCTGCGTCATCGTGGGTGAGACCGACGTCAACTTCACCGACGCCGTCCGTATCCCCGGCTTCCGTCCCTTTGACTTCGCCAAGCCCGAGGAGGATCCCGAGACCTTCGACGCCGTGGGCGAGTATGCCCGCCGCATCAAGCGCCACGGCGCTGTCGCTCTGGCCGAGCTGGTTCACTGCGGCAAGGAGAAGGTGCCCTTCGGCCCCGGGCAGGAGGCCATCGGCCCCATCGAGACCACCAATCTGGCCGGCGTGAGGGTGCGCCCCATGAACGAGGACGACATGGCCCGCATCGCCCGCGACTTCGCCGTCTCCGCCACCTACATGCAGAAGGCGGGCTTTGACGGCGTGCTCATCCACGGCGGCCACGGCTTCCTCTTCACCCAGTTCCTCTCCCCCCTGATGAACACCCGCACCGACAGCTACGGCGGCTCTCTGGAGAACCGCGCCCGCTTCCCCCTCCAGATTCTGAAGGCCGTCCGGGAAGCGGTGGGCCCCGACTTCCTGGTGGAGCTGCGCATCGACGGCACCGACCACCAGCCCGGCGGCATCACCCCCGAGGAGACCGGCGCATTCGTCGCCATGGCCGAGCCCTACATCACCTCCGTCCACGTGACCTGCGGTATCTATGAGGCGTCGGTCAAGTCGGGCACCGAGAGCTCCATGTTCCACCCCCACGGCCTGAACATCGACAACGCCGCCATCATCAAGAAGTACACCAAGCTGCCCGTGGGCGCCGTGGGCGGCATCAACTCCCCCGAGCTGTGCGAGCAGGCCATTGCCGAGGGCAAGATCGACTTCGCCATCCTGGGCCGCCAGATGCTGGCCGACCCCGAGTTTGCCAACAAGGCCAAGAGCGGCCATGAGGATCAGATCCGCCGCTGCCTGCGCTGCTACAAGTGCTTCCCCGGCTCCCCCGAGGAGGGCTATGACGACCTGCCCTTCACCAGCGAGGAGCTGGCCCTCTACGTGGGCCACTGCACCATCAACCCCCTGGCCCACCTGCCCTTCGATCCCGACACCCTGGCCCCCGCCTCCAAGCAGGAGACCGTGCTCATCGTGGGCGGCGGCGCGGCCGGCATGCAGGCCGCCATCACCGCCTGTGACCGGGGCCAGAAGGTCATCCTGGCCGAGCAGGGCCCCCGCCTGGGCGGCCTGCTGCGGTTCACCGACGTGGACACCGACAAGCCCGACCTGATGAACTTCAAGAACCTGCTGGTGCGTGAGGTGGAGCGCCGTGACATCGACGTGCGGCTCAACACCGTGATCACGCCGGAGAACATCACCTCCTTCGGTGCCGACGGCGTCATCTTTGCTACCGGCTCCCTGCCCTCCTGTCCCCCGGTGCCCGGCATCGGGCACGCCCACAAGGCCATGGACATGTACGACGGCAAGGTCAAGCCCGGCCACAAGATTGTTATGGTGGGCGGCGGCCTGGTGGGCTGCGAGGCCGGCCTCTTCCTCCAGAAGACCGGCCACGAGGTCACCGTGGTGGAGCTGCTGGGCCGGCTGGCCAACGAGTCCTTCGGCATGTACCGGGAGGCCCTGATCTGGGAGATGGAGAAATGCGGCATGGCCATGCTGCCCAAGACCCGCTGCCTGGAGATCACCCCCACCGGCGTGAAGGTGGAGAACGCCGATGGCGTCCAGACTCTGGAGGCCGACACCGTCCTCTTCGCTCTGGGCATGAAGAGCGTGGACATCGCCCCCCTGAAGTCCGCCGCCGAGGCCGCCGGACTCAAGACCTGGGTCATCGGCGACGCCATCCAGCCCGGCAAGGTGGATCAGGCCACCCGCAGCGCCTATCTGGCCGGCATCGAGGTGGGCCGCTGAGTCCCCCGCCCCGGAATAAATCAACCCCTCCGGCTAAGCCGGAGGGGTTCTGCTTGTCGGAAAAGCGGCAAGAGCCACTTTTTCGAGGGAGATGCGCGCAAGATGAACCTTGATTCCCGACGGAAAAGTCGGCTCATCTTGCGCGGAAGTGTCATTTCCGGGGCGCATGTCCCCGGAAATGACTGATTTTCATGTTATTCCTGCGGCTGTGGCCGCAGGAATTCTGCGAGGCTTTCCTTCCTGGAAGGTTTTTCGCCCGTCTGCGGCGCCCCAGGCAATGCCTGGGGCGCCGCGTTTCTTTTGTTCTTTTGTCAGCGCTCCTGGCGCAGCGTCTCGGCCTTCTCCTTCAGGAAGCCCTTGAGCCACGCACCGGTGGCCGGGTGATCCAGGGCGAAGTCGATGGTGGCCTCCAGGAAGCCGCAGAGGTTGCCGGTGTCATACCGGCGGCCCTCAAAGTCCACGGCCACCATGCGGCTTCTCCGGCACAGCTCCCGCAGGCCGTCGGTGAGCTGAATCTCCCCGCCGTAACCAGGCTTGACGTTCTCCAGAATATCGAAGATCTCCGGAGTCAGCACATAGCGGCCCAGAATGGCGTAGTTGGAGAACCTCTGCTCAGGGGTGGGCTTCTCGTTCATGTCGGACACGTCGAAGATGCGCTCCTCCAGGGGGGCGACCTTGACAGAGGAGTAGCGGGAAATGGCCTCGGTGGCCACCTCCTGCACCCCCAGGGCGGACGCGCCGTACTTCTCGGCGGCCTCCACCAGCTGGAGAGTCACCGGCTTTTTGGCCCGCATGATGTCGTCGCCCAGCAGCACGGCGAAGGGCTCGTCCCCCACGAAGCGGCGGGCGCGGCCGATGGCGTGGCCCAGACCCTTCGTCTCCTTCTGGCGCACGTAGAAGATGTTGGCCAGGTCGGCGGCCCGGCGCACCTCCACCAGCTCGGACTCCTTGCCCGACTGGAGCAGGCGGGTCTCCAGCTCGGGGTAGTAGTCGAAGTAATCGTCCATGGCGGACTTGGCCCGGTTGGTGACGATCAGAATGTCCTCAATTCCGGCGGCCACCGCCTCCTCGATGATGTACTGGATCACCGGCTTGTCCACCATGGGAAGCATCTCCTTGGGAACGGTCTTGGTGGCGGGGAGCATCCGGGTTCCCAGCCCTGCGGCGGGGATGACGGCCTTACGAACTTTCATAACAAAAAACCTCCAGCAGAGCGGGCGGAACGCCGCCCGCCGTTATTGCAGATGTGCGGTGGGAATCATGGGGCGGAAATACCGAACCCTGGGCAGGGCCTTCAGGAGAATCGTGCCCAGCACATAGCAGGCCACAGCCTCCCCTGCCACAAAGGTCCACAGGTTCAGTCCATACGCCGCCCAGAAAGCGCCGTTGATAGCCCCTGCCTCCGCCCAAGCCCACATGGGCGGCAGCAGCAGGGCGTTCACCACAATGGGGGGCAGGGCGGCCAGATACCAACGGGGCATCTTGATGGAGAGGAAAGCTGCGATGGCGGTGGCCAAGGTGCCCACAATCATGTCGATGGGACCATAGGGGGAGAGAATATTGGTCAGCAGGCAACCCAGTGCCAGCCCCGGCGCGGCGGCAGGGAACAGGAAGGGCAGCACGGTCAGCGCCTCCCCCAAGCGGACCTGAACCGGTCCGAAGGTGAGCCGAAAGATGTTGCCGAAGTAGCACAGGACGAAGTAGACGGCGGCCACCATCGCGGCCAGGGTGAGCTGTTGGATGTTGGATTTGCGCATGTGTGATCATACCTCCATTTTAGTCTTTAGAGAACGGCGGTGAGTCCCACCGAACGAACGCGACCGTGGCCGCGCTTGGACCGGGTTTGGAAACCAGTCGGGGGTATTTTAGCACGTTTCCCCTCGGAAGTAAAGAAAAAGCGCTGGGACTCTCCCCCGCCCTCCTCCGCGGAAAAAGCAGCCCCGGAGCGCACGCGCTCCGGGGCGGTCTTTTATTCCGTTATTCCGTAAAGGGCTTTTCCACCAGGGAGCCCCGGCTGTAGCGGGCCAGGATATCCCGGTCGTCCCCGTCGTAGAGGAACTGCTCCAGCTTCTCGAAGGGGGTGCGGGGCAGGCGGCCATCCAGCTCGTCCACATCCACCACCAGGGCGTCGAAATCGTACCCCGGCTCGAAGGAGCCCACCTTCCCGAAGAATTCCCCCGGCCCCTTGGTGGCCAGGTAGAGGGCCTCCGGCAGGGAGAGTGGCCGCTCCTCCATGTGGTCCAGGGCCCGGAGCTTGGACAGCCCTACCGTGGCCGCCACATGCCGGTTCATGGCGGCGGCGTGGCCGCCGGCCACATCGCTGGCCACGCAGCAGCGCAGCCCCTCCGACAGGCTGCGGCGCAGGGGCATGACGCCGCTGGACAGGTTGGTGTTGGACTGGGCGCAGTGGGCCAGGGTGACCCCCTCCTCCCGGAGAATAGCCTCCTCCCGCCCGGTGAGGTGGACGGCGTGGGCCATGATGGTGCACCCCCGGCGGAGCAGGCCGTAGTCCCGGTACACCTCGGTGTAGCTGGCGCACTCCGGATGGAGCTGGCCCACCCAGGCGATCTCGCTCCGGTTCTCCGACAGGTGGGACTGGACGGGCAGCCCGTACCGCTCCCCCAGCCGCCCCAGGCCGTCCATGAGCCGGGCGGTGGTGGAGGGGACGAAGCGGGGGGTCAGGATATACCCCACGTGCTTCAGCTCCGCCCGGCTGCGGCAGATGAGCTCCTCCGTGTCCGCCAGGGAGGCGTCGGTGTCCTCCCGCAGACTGTCCGGGGCATTGCGGTCCATGTTCACCTTGCCGATGAGGGCGGACAGCCCCGCCTGCTCGGTCAGCTCCATCAGCCGCCAGGCGGCCTCCTTGTGGATGGTGGCAAAAGCGGAAAAGCGCAGGGTGCCGTTGGCCCACATCCGGTTGAGGAACCGCTTCCACGCCGCCTCGGCAAAGTCCGTGTCGCCGTAGCGGGCCTCCACCGGGAAGGTGTAGGTCTCCAGCCAGGGCAGCAGCTCCTGGTCGTAGCCCACGCCCCGGTTCACCATCTGGGGGGCGTGGAGGTGGAGGTCGCAGAAGGCGGGGAGCACCAGCGCCCGGCCGAAGTCGGTCACCGACTGCCCGGCGTACTCCTGGGGGAGCGCCCGGTAAAAGCCGGCGCACTTCTCCCCCTCCACCACCAGGTACTCCCCCTCCCGCACGGTCAGCTCGCCCAGCGCGGGAGTGTATAAAAAGTTGCCCTTGAAAATCATGGCGGTCCCCTCCGGTTCTTTTGTCTCCGTCTATCCTATCACCCGTCCCCGGAGAGATCAATCGGAACTTTCCGCCCCCGCACAGAAAAGCCGCCGCACCCGTTGCGTGCGGCGGCCCAGCCTGTCGAAAAAGACTTTTCAACAGGCTGCTGGACTTTTTGAAGCTCTAAAGAAGCTTCAAAAAGTCGTTTCATCAAACGTGAAAGGGAACCCTGACGGTTCCCTTTCACACTATCCTTCCCTCCGAAGCCTTTGGCAGGAGGGTTTATTGCTAGCCTCAGCCGCCGCACCCGTTGCGTGCGGCGGCCCATATCTTTTATTCAGGGTACCAGCTCTACGGTGTAGCCCAGCTCCTTCAGGCCGGACACAATGCCGCCCGGGTCCACCATGTGGCCCGCGCCCACGGCCAGGAAGAACGTATTCTCCCCCTCGGTCTCCAGATACTCCGCCGCTGCGGCAATCATGCCGGGGTCCCGCTCGGTGAACAGCTTGGAGTTGAGCTCGTCATCGCTGTTGAGGATGGCCTCTTTGTCGTAGACCTCCGCCAGGGCATCGGGGTCCCGGTCCTTCCAGGCGTCGAACATGGCGGCAATCTGCTCCTGCTGGGCCTGGGCCAGCGCCTGGGCCGCCTCGTCGGCCGCCTCGCCCTTGAGCATCCCCTCGTACCCGGCCAGGCTGGCGTCCAGATAGGCCTCCTGGTACTCGGCGGACAGGCCGTCGAAGATGCCGCCCTGGAAGGCGTAGGTCTCCACGGAGTCGATGGTCTTGCCCGCGTTCACCGCGTAGGCGTTGATATACACATCAATGGCCATGGCGTTGGCCCCGGTGGTGTCGTCCTGGAGGCTCAGGACGCCGAAGGTGGAGGCCAGGGCCCAGGGCTTATATGCGTCAAAGCCGTTGGGCTCCATGCCCAGGCTCACCGCCGCCGCCTGTACCCGCGCGTACAGCTCCGGGCTGATGTGGTCGGCCAGGGTGGTGCCGTCGGAGTAGGCCTGAAGCTGGGCCAGCAGGGCCATGCCCTCCTGGTCGTTGAGATCCAGCTCGAAGCTCACCACCTGGGAGGCGTCCAGGGCGTCCCGCACCGACTTATGCAGGGGATAGACGTTGCTGCGGTCCATGTGGATGGTGCCCAGCAGGTAGAGGGTGTTGTCCCCGTTGACGGCCTTCCACAGCAGACCTCTGGAGCCGGCGTCGTTGGCGTCATAGAGGGCCAGGATCAGCCGCTCGGCCATGACCATAGCCTCCTGATAGGTGCAGGGCCGGTCCTCGTTCAGTCCGCCGGCCTGATCGCCCCTGACCACGCCCAGGCCGGTGAGGAAGGCCGCGGCCCCCTCCTCCACGCCGTCAATGTCGTAGGCGGCTGCCTCCTGGTACAGCGCGTTCATCACGCCGCCGCGGGTGGTGTCCACCACCAGTCCTTCGGTGTCCGCCGCCCGCTGGGGCAGCTCCAGCAGGGCCAACTTGTCGGCCACGATGCCGGTCATGGCCGAGAGCTGCTCGCTGGTGATGGTGCTCTGAATGTACGTAGTGTAGTTGTCGTCCACCAGCCCCATGGCGTAGCTGTCCGCCAGCTCTCCCACCGCCCAGGCGTCGGGCATCTGAGGGGCCGGAGCGGTATCCTCCGCCGCCAGCGCGGGCGCGGCCAGCAGGGCCGCCGCCGTGACGCCGGCCAGCAGCCGGCGCATCCGATTGTGCTTCATGTCATGTGCTCCTCTCGTCGAATTGTAAAGCTTGCTTTCCACATGTACTGTACCACAGCCCGGCCCCGCCGTCAACCGCAATTTGCGGCAGTGGGTGTCTGCCTCTGCTATACACGCAATTATACTAGTTTTACACTAGTAATATCTATGTCTTAGCATGTAATAATCTATCTGTCAAGATGATACCCTTACATAAGGGTGAGACGCAATGAAAAAAGAGGAGCACAACGCCCGGTTTCGGGATCACTATATCGCCATCGGCATCCGCATCTCCTACTTCCGAAAGCTGCGGGGGCTGAGCCAGGAGCAGTTGGCCGAGCGCGCAGGAATCAGCCCCGGCTTTCTCTCCCAGGTGGAGGCCCCCGGCATGGCAGTGGGCATTTCCCTGAGCACCCTTTTCCTCATCGCGGAGGCGCTGGAGATTCCGCCCTACAAGCTGCTGCAATTTGACGATTGATCCGCTTCAAACCGCGCAGGCCGCCCCATGGGGCGGCCTGTTTTCTATATCTGCCCTCTCCGCACGCTCAGGCTGGCGATGAATTGTTTCGCCGTTCGCGGCGTCCGGCCCGGGCTGCGCATCTCGCCCCACGGGAGGTTCCCTCCCGTGGGGGCCCCTTTTTTCCATTCGGTTGAGGCGAAGTCAATTCGCCTCAACCAAGGTTTTGCCTCCGGCAAAACGCTTGTGCGCCGCAGGGCGGCGGGGCGCTTCCGCGTCCGTGGGAGATGCGGGACACCCGGTTACAGGCTCAGGCTGGCGATGAATTGTTTCGCCGTTCGCGGCGTCCGGCCCGGGTTGCGCATCTCACCCCACGGGAGGTTCCCTCCCGCGGGGGCCCCCTTTTTCCATT
>PPYF01158484.1_pt1 | contig 10344 bp, 7 predicted proteins | sample 1559871 | NCBI WGS metagenome assembly PPYF01 (sample SAMN08240021, study PRJNA423297) | Human gut metagenome, whole genome shotgun sequencing project.
GGATAACGTCACGGTCGTGCAGCGCCATCAGAGAGGCTTCGTAGCTGTACTTGTCGTGCATGTAGTGGATGATGTTCAGTGCAGTGATGTACTGTTTAGCCAGCCAGTCCATGAAGTGATCCATGCGCTCCATCACTTCATCATAGTTCAGGACATCGCCTTTGATCGGTTCAGACTTCGGACCAACCTGCATTTTCAGTTTTTCGTCAACGCCGCCGTTGATTGCGTACAGCATGGTTTTCGCCAGGTTTGCACGCGCACCGAAGAACTGCATTTGTTTACCAACGATCATCGGGCTTACGCAGCAAGCAATAGCGTAGTCATCGTTGTTGAAGTCCGGACGCATCAGGTCATCGTTCTCATACTGCAGAGAAGAGGTGTCGATGGACACTTTAGCGGCGAATTTCTTGAAGTTCAGCGGCAGTTTTTCAGACCACAGAATGGTCATGTTCGGTTCCGGAGACGGACCCATGGTGTACAGGGTGTTCAGGAAACGGAAGCTGTTTTTGGTAACCAGGGTACGACCGTCGAGGCCCATACCACCGATAGATTCGGTTGCCCAGATCGGGTCGCCAGAGAACAGTTCATCGTATTCCGGAGTACGCAGGAAGCGAACCATACGCAGTTTCATGACCAGGTGGTCAACCATTTCCTGCGCTTCTTGTTCGGTGATCTTGCCAGCTTTCAGGTCACGTTCGATGTACACATCCAGGAAGGTGGAGGTACGACCGAAGGACATTGCAGCACCGTTCTGAGACTTAACAGCAGCCAGGTAGCCGAAGTAAGTCCACTGGATAGCTTCCTGAGCGTTGGTAGCCGGACCAGAGATGTCGTAGCCGTATTTCGCAGCCATTTCTTTCATCTGACCCAGAGCGCGGTGCTGTTCAGCGATTTCTTCGCGCAGACGGATAGTCTGTTCCAGGTTTACGCCGTTTTCCAGATCAGCCTGCAGAGAGGTGAACTGTGCAAGTTTGTCTTTCATCAGGTAGTCGATACCGTACAGCGCAACGCGACGGTAGTCACCGATGATACGACCACGGCCATAAGCATCTGGCAGACCGGTCAGAACACCGGATTTACGGCAACGCAGGATGTCCGGAGTGTAAACGTCGAACACGCCCTGGTTGTGAGTTTTACGGTATTCAGTGAAGATTTTTTTGATCATCGGGTCCAGTTCGCGGTTGTACGCTTTGCAGGAACCTTCGATCATTTTGATACCACCGAACGGGATAAGAGCACGTTTCAGCGGAGCTTCAGTCTGCAGACCAACGATTTTCTCAAGCTGCTTGTTGATGTAACCAGCGTCGTGAGAGGTGATGGTGGAAGCAACAGCGGTGTCAAAGTCAACTGGCGCGTGAGTGCGGTTTTCCAGTTTAACGCCTTCCATTACTTTGTCCCACAGGGTGGTGGTCGCTTCAGTAGCGCCAGCCAGGAAGGACTCGTCACCCTCGTACGGAGTGTAGTTTTTCTGAATGAAGTCACGGACGTTTACTTCATTCTGCCAGTCACCTTTGGTAAAACCTTCCCAGGCTGTGGCTAACTTTTCATTAAGCTCGGACATGTAACACCTACCTTCTTAAGTGGATTTTTTATTTGGATCATAAACATGTTTGCGATACTGTGCTCAAAACCGCTGGCAACAAACATCGCGACCGGCAGCACCATAATAAACGCTTTGTCCATCAGGCTGCGGCCAGAATAACTCATCCATACTGCCAGACATACCATCAGGTTCGCCAGGATACCAAGACAGACGGCCTCAATAAAAGTATGGTGCACTTTGTGGTCGGCGGTTTGTAGGACGTTTAGTCCCCATTGACCATTTGCGGTCATATACTCGCCGGAAAGCCACATTAAAAGTACAAACAGCAGTGCGCCGACCAGGTTGCCAAAATAAACATTTAGCCAGTTTTTCGCCAACTGACCCCAGGTGATGCGCCCACTCGCCTTGGCAACAACAATCAACACTGTGGAAGTAAAGAGATCGGCTCCGCAGACAACACAAAGAATCAACCCCAGAGAGAAGCAAATGCCGCCAACCAGTTTTGCCATGCCGAAGGGCATTGTACCTGTGCCAGTGGTTGCTGTGATATAGAAGACGAATGCGATTGAGATGAAAACACCGGCGGTAATCGCCAGATAGAAAGTCTTAAGCGGATGTTTCGTTGCTTTATAGACACCTGCCTCTTCGGCCACTTTGGCCATTGCAGCAGGAAGTAAAAGATCAAAAGGGTTGTCAGCTTTCACACTAACTCTCTCTTTATTAAGTCGGCGACGAGATACTAACAAAGCATTATAGATGAGAAATTGATATAGATCATATCTCGCCTGGCTTATAGGCCCGTAACTCGCATGGTTTTTATGCAAATACGGAGTAAATATTTGATTATCCAAATAAAAATAAATTTTAAAAATTAACAAATGAGTTGAATTTTTTCCGCATCCTCCGCTAAAACAGTTAATTAAAAGGGAGCACCTGGCGAATAAAGTAACAATATCGATCGTATTTATTAAATACAAATTACCGATATTTAACCTTATAATTACAATTATTTTATTAATGCAAATATATGTAAAGCGGGGCATTAAAAAAACGCCCCGTAATATAACTCAGACGAATCATTAAGCCTACATTGCGTAGGCTATTTGATTTTATTTTGCCCAGAATGCTGCTTTGGCGCGTTGCAGCTTTTCGTAGGCCTTCAACAACGACTGATGTGCAGCAAACGCGTGCAGATCGCTATCTACTGGTTGCAAGCCATAAAATGCCGCTTCGCCGCTCATTGCCGCACTGGCGGCTTCCACGGCATCTGCGCCGTACATGCGAACAAACGCATTCAGATATTGCAGCGGCTGGCGATCTTCTTCCTGCGCCAGTAATAACAACGTTTGCAGGCAGCGATAATAATTGGCGCGTTCCGGGCTGAATACTGATGAGTTAAACTCCATCGTCCATTCGGTCCAGACCAGAGCCTGTTCCAGATCGCCACCAGCCAGCGCCAGCATGGCTTTTAATTCACCGATACGCAGAGTGTACCAGCCGTTATCCGACCCGGTCGCCAGACCCAACAGTTCACGCACGCGGGTAAAGTCATCAAAACCTTCTTCATCCAGTTGCTCGATGAGGTTCAGGTAATCTTCCTTTTCCCACTCGCTACCTGGTAGCGAAAGAATCGTTTCACGTAAATGGCTGCCCATACTGTTATTCGCCAGCCACAGATCTTCAGCCGGATAAATATCGGACATGCCAGGCACGATAATACGGCAAGCGTAGACACCCAGATGCTCGTAATCGGCAATATAAACTTCTTTATCTTCCTTTTTGAAGATAGCCATCAGCGTGGCGAACTCTTCTTCCGTGGTGCCGGAGAAGCTCCAGTCAACAAACGGATAATCGGCATCCTGCTTGAACAGGTCCCAGGAGATTAAACCGCTGGAATCGATAAAGTGCGTTTCGAGGTTGGTATGTTCAGCGACTTCTTCATCATCGAAGGTTGGTGGAGTAAACACATCCAGATCTTTCAGGCCACGACCTTGCAGCAACTCGGTCACGGTACGTTCCAGTGCAACGCCAAAATCAGGATGCGCACCGAATGAGGCAAAGCAGGTACCGTTAGCAGGATTGAACAGTACCACGCAAATCACCGGATACTGGCCGCCAAGCGAACCGTCATAAGCGAAGATCGGGAAACCTTCCGCTTCCAGCGTTTCGATCGCTTCAACTACTGCTGGATAACGTGCCAGCACGTCTGCCGGGATTTCCGGCAAGCTGATGCTTTCAGCAATAATGCGGTTTTTCACGTAACGTTCGAAAACTTCGGACAACCCCTGAACGCGTGCTTCGTTACGGGTATTGCCAGCAGACATACCGTTAGAAACGTACAAGTTACCAATGATATTCATCGGAATATAAATGGTCTGATTGTCGGACTGGCGCGTAAACGGTAGACCGCAAATACCACGATCTTCGTTACCGGATTGCAGGTCAATCAGCATACTACCGGTCAGTTCATTCTCCGGATCGTAAAATGCGCGCAGACGGTCATCGAGCAGCCCTTCTGGTACATCGTCATTTTCGGTCAGTGGGAACCATTTTTCGTTGGGATAATGCACGAATGGGCCGTTGGCGATGGTTTCGCCCAGCCAGAAGTCCGCAAAAAAGTAGTTGGTTGAGAGACGTTCGAAATATTCACCGAGGGCAGAAGCCAGCGCCGCTTTTTTGGTTGCGCCTTTACCGTTGGTAAAACACAGTGCGCACTCTTTGTCGCGAATATGTACAGACCAGACATTAGGCACGGGATTCAGCCAGGAGGCCTCTTCAATCTGAAAACCGAGGTCTGAAAGTTTTTGCTGGAAGCGTGCGATGGAATCTTCCAGAGCGGCATCTTTGCCGGGGATAAATGTTTGCGTCATGAAAATCACTTTAGTCGTACGGAAAGCGCGCAATAATACGGGTTTTATCTCAAAGGTGCTATCACCGCCGCCACGCTGATGAACTGTTAGCTATGCTTTTAGCGGATTAACTACGATAAGAGCATAAAAATGAAGGCGTTTGATCTCCACCGTATGGCATTCGATAAAGTGCCTTTTGATTTCCTTGGCGAAGTTGCACTACGTAGTCTTTATACCTTTGTACTGGTCTTTTTGTTCCTCAAAATGACCGGAAGACGCGGTGTGCGGCAGATGTCGCTGTTTGAAGTGTTAATCATTCTGACACTGGGTTCAGCGGCGGGAGATGTGGCGTTTTATGATGATGTGCCGATGGTCCCGGTACTTATCGTCTTTATTACTCTGGCGTTGTTATACCGCCTGGTAATGTGGTTGATGGCGCACAGTGAAAAACTGGAAGATCTTCTGGAAGGCAAGCCGGTTGTCATTATTGAAGATGGCGAGCTGGCCTGGTCGAAACTCAATAACTCCAACATGACGGAATTTGAGTTCTTTATGGAGCTACGATTGCGCGGTGTAGAGCAGTTGGGGCAGGTACGTCTGGCGATTCTCGAAACCAACGGGCAAATCAGTGTTTATTTCTTTGAAGATGACAAGGTGAAACCGGGGTTACTTATTTTACCCAGTGACTGTACTCAGCGTTACAAAGTGGTGCCGGAGTCGGCGGACTATGCCTGCATCCGTTGCAGTGAAATCATTCATATGAACGCGGGGGAAAAACAATTATGTCCGCGCTGTGCAAATCCAGAATGGACGAAGGCAAGTCGGGCTAAACGGGTGACCTGACAGCCAAAACATCGGTTTTTTGAAAATAATCCGAGAGATTCTTTTGTGTGACGCGTGCCTCATTTTTGCCCTCAACGGTTTTACTCATTGCGATGCGTGTCACTGAATGATAAAACCGATAGCCACAGGAATAATGTATTGCCTGTGGTCGCAATTGATTGACCGCGGGTTAATGGCAACGCAACGTGGTGAGGGGAAATGGCTCAAATCTTCAATTTTAGTTCTGGTCCGGCAATGCTACCGGCAGAGGTGCTTAAACAGGCTCAACAGGAACTGCGCGACTGGAACGGTCTTGGTACGTCGGTGATGGAAGTGAGTCACCGTGGCAAAGAGTTCATTCAGGTTGCAGAGGAAGCCGAGAAGGATTTTCGCGATCTTCTTAACGTCCCCTCCAACTACAAGGTATTGTTCTGCCATGGCGGTGGTCGCGGTCAATTTGCTGCTGTACCGCTGAATATTCTTGGTGATAAAACCACTGCAGATTATGTTGATGCGGGTTACTGGGCAGCAAGTGCTATCAAAGAAGCGAAAAAATACTGCACACCAAATGTGTTTGATGCGAAAGTGACCGTTGATGGTCTTCGCGCAGTTAAGCCAATGAGTGAATGGCAACTCTCTGATAATGCTGCTTATATGCATTACTGCCCGAACGAAACCATTGACGGTATCGCTATCGATGAAACACCAGACTTCGGTAAAGACGTGGTGGTCGCCGCTGACTTCTCTTCAACCATTCTTTCCCGTCCGATTGATGTCAGCCGTTATGGTGTAATTTACGCTGGCGCGCAGAAAAATATCGGCCCGGCTGGCCTGACAATCGTCATCGTTCGTGAAGATTTGCTGGGCAAAGCGAATATCGCCTGCCCATCGATTCTGGATTACTCCATCCTCAACGATAACGATTCCATGTTCAACACGCCGCCGACATTTGCCTGGTACTTATCTGGCCTGGTCTTCAAATGGCTGAAAGCGAACGGCGGTGTGGTTGCAATGGATAAGATCAATCAGCAAAAAGCAGAACTGCTGTATGGGGTGATTGATAACAGCGATTTCTACCGCAATGATGTGGCGAAAGCTAACCGTTCGCGGATGAACGTGCCGTTCCAGTTGGCGGATAGCGCGCTTGATAAATTGTTCCTCGAAGAGTCTTTCGCTGCGGGCTTACATGCGCTGAAAGGCCACCGAGTGGTCGGCGGAATGCGTGCGTCTATTTATAACGCCATGCCACTGGAAGGCGTTAAAGCGCTGACAGACTTCATGGTTGAGTTCGAACGCCGTCACGGCTAATGTCGAAATTTTGCATAATCCCCACAGCCAGCCTGTGGGGTTTTTATTTCTGTTGTAGAGAGTTGAGTTCATGGAATCCCTAACGTTACAACCCATCGCTCGTGTCGATGGCACTATTAATCTGCCCGGTTCCAAGAGCGTTTCTAACCGCGCTTTATTGCTGGCGGCATTAGCACACGGCAAAACAGTATTAACCAATCTGCTGGATAGCGATGACGTGCGCCATATGCTGAATGCATTAACAGCGTTAGGGGTAAGCTATACGCTTTCAGCCGATCGTACGCGTTGCGAAATTATCGGTAACGGTGGTCCATTACACGCAGAAAGTGCCCGTGAGTTGTTCCTCGGTAACGCCGGAACGGCAATGCGTCCGCTGGCGGCAGCACTTTGCCTGGGTAGCAATGATATTGTACTGACCGGTGAACCGCGAATGAAAGAACGCCCGATTGGTCATCTGGTGGATGCGCTGCGCCAGGGCGGGGCGAAGATCACTTACCTGGAACAAGAAAATTATCCGCCATTGCGTTTACAGGGCGGCTTTACTGGCGGCAACGTTGATGTTGATGGCTCCGTTTCCAGCCAGTTCCTCACCGCACTGTTAATGACTGCGCCTCTTGCGCCGGAAGATACGGTGATTCATATTAAAGGCGATCTGGTTTCTAAACCTTATATCGATATCACCCTCAATCTGATGAAGACGTTTGGTGTTGAAATTGAAAATCAGCACTATCAACAATTTGTCGTAAAAGGGGGGCAGTCTTATCAGTCTCCGGGTACTTATTTGGTCGAAGGCGATGCATCCTCGGCTTCTTATTTCCTGGCAGCAGCAGCAATCAGAGGCGGCACTGTAAAAGTGACCGGCATTGGACGCAACAGTATGCAGGGTGATATTCGCTTTGCTGATGTTCTGGAAAATATGGGTGCGACCATTTGCTGGGGCGATGATTATATTTCCTGCACGCGTGGTGAACTGAACGCCATTGATATGGATATGAACCATATTCCCGATGCGGCGATGACCATTGCCACCGCGGCGTTATTTGCAAAAGGCACCACCATGCTGCGCAATATCTATAACTGGCGTGTTAAAGAGACCGATCGCCTGTTTGCGATGGCAACAGAACTGCGTAAAGTCGGTGCGGAAGTCGAAGAGGGGCACGATTTTATTCGCATTACGCCACCGGAAAAACTGAAATTTGCTGAGATCGCCACTTATAATGATCACCGGATGGCGATGTGTTTCTCGCTGGTCGCATTATCAGATACGCCTGTGACGATTCTTGATCCAAAATGTACCGCTAAAACTTTTCCAGACTATTTCGAGCAATTGGCGCGGATAAGTCAACCCGGCTGAATGAATAACGGGCGATAACATAGACAATCCTTTCTTTTCAAAGACGTCGGCACATTGCCGGCGTTTTTTTTCGGACCTTGTGGGGTATTTTTATTAATGGTAGCGTTAATTATCAATGTAACTTGTTGATACATAATGTTTATATATAATTAATCAACGGATGATTCACATGAAGAATACTAAATTATTGCTGGCGATTGCGACCTCTGCAGCCTTACTGACAGGATGTCAGAATACGCACGGTATTAATACCGATTTGGCTATCAGCTCAGGTCTGAATGCTTATAAAGCCGCAACATTAAGCGATGCTGATGCTAAAGCAATCGCCAATCAGGGCTGTGTCGAAATGGACAGCGGCAATAAAGTGGCAAGCAAATCCAGCAAGTACGGGAAACGTCTGGCAAAAATCGCCAAAGCATTGGGTAACAATATTAATGGCACGCCAGTCAACTATAAGGTTTATATGACCAGCGACGTCAACGCATGGGCGATGGCGAACGGTTGTGTTCGTGTCTACAGTGGCCTGATGGACATGATGAACGACAACGAAATTGAAGGCGTTCTGGGCCATGAACTGGGCCACGTCGCGTTGGGTCACTCGCTGGCTGAAATGAAAGCTTCTTATGCGATCGTGGCCGCACGCGATGCCATTTCAGCTACCAGCGGTGTGGCTTCCCAGCTTTCCCGTTCACAATTAGGTGATATCGCAGAAGGCGCTATCAATGCTAAATACTCCCGTGATAAAGAATCCGAAGCAGATGATTTCTCTTTTGATCTGTTGAAGAAACGTGGCATCAGTACCCAGGGGCTGGTTGGTAGCTTTGAAAAACTGGCCAGCCTGGATGGCGGTCGCACCCAGTCCATGTTTGATTCTCACCCACCATCAACAGAGCGTGCGCAACACATCCGTGATCGTATCGCCTCTGGTAAGTAAATCATTGTCATCTTTCGGGCTGGTCTTCTGCCTGCCCGCTATAATTGCGCAATAAATCCCCATCTGAATACAGACAAAACTGGTTTTTGCACACAACGTTAACGATTTGTGGCGTCGGCGCGTATAATGCGCGCGGTTATGTTAACGGTACGCCTGTTTTAAGGAGATAAAGATGACGGCAATTGCCCCGGTTATTACCATTGATGGCCCAAGCGGTGCAGGGAAAGGCACCTTGTGTAAGGCTATGGCGGAAGCGTTGCAATGGCATCTGCTGGATTCGGGTGCAATTTATCGCGTACTGGCACTAGCGGCATTACATCACCATGTTGATGTTGCATCGGAAGATGCGCTGGTGCCGCTGGCATCCCATCTGGATGTACGTTTTGTGTCAACCAACGGCAATCTGGAAGTGATCCTCGAAGGGGAAGATGTCAGCGGCGAAATTCGTACTCAGGAGGTGGCGAATGCTGCTTCACAAGTCGCGGCATTCCCACGCGTTCGTGAAGCATTATTGCGTCGCCAACGCGCGTTTCGCGAATTACCAGGCCTGATTGCCGATGGGCGCGACATGGGAACGGTGGTATTCCCTGATGCGCCAGTGAAAATTTTCCTTGACGCCTCCTCGGAAGAACGTGCGCATCGCCGCATGCTACAGTTGCAGGAGAAGGGCTTTAGTGTTAACTTTGAGCGCCTTTTGGCCGAGATCAAAGAACGTGACGACCGCGATCGTAATCGAGCGGTAGCGCCACTGGTTCCGGCAGCCGATGCTTTAGTGTTGGATTCCACCACCTTAAGCATTGAGCAAGTGATTGAAAAAGCGCTACAATACGCGCGCCAGAAATTGGCTCTCGCATAAGCGACCGAATTTGCAGTACCCCCGTTGCAATGGAATGACAGCGGGTATGTTAAACAACCCCATCCGGCATGGAGCCAGGTGGACGTTAAATATAAACCTGAAGATTAAACATGACTGAATCTTTTGCTCAACTCTTTGAAGAGTCCTTAAAAGAAATCGAAACCCGCCCGGGTTCTATCGTTCGTGGCGTTGTTGTTGCTATCGACAAAGACGTAGTACTGGTTGACGCTGGTCTGAAATCTGAGTCCGCCATCCCGGCTGAGCAGTTCAAAAACGCCCAGGGCGAGCTGGAAATCCAGGTAGGTGACGAAGTTGACGTTGCTCTGGACGCAGTAGAAGACGGCTTCGGTGAAACTCTGCTGTCCCGTGAGAAAGCTAAACGTCACGAAGCCTGGATCACGCTGGAAAAAGCTTACGAAGATGCTGAAACTGTTACCGGTGTTATCAACGGCAAAGTTAAGGGCGGCTTCACTGTTGAGCTGAACGGTATTCGTGCGTTCCTGCCAGGTTCTCTGGTAGACGTTCGTCCGGTGCGTGACACTCTGCACCTGGAAGGCAAAGAGCTTGAATTCAAAGTAATCAAGCTGGATCAGAAGCGCAACAACGTTGTTGTTTCTCGTCGTGCCGTTATCGAATCCGAAAACAGCGCAGAGCGCGATCAGCTGCTGGAAAACCTGC
>PPYF01114971.1_pt1 | contig 10342 bp, 9 predicted proteins | sample 1559871 | NCBI WGS metagenome assembly PPYF01 (sample SAMN08240021, study PRJNA423297) | Human gut metagenome, whole genome shotgun sequencing project.
AGGTGGCGCTGGCCCACGGCACCCCCGTCTTTCAGCCCCGCACCCTGCGGGACGGCGGCGAGGACGAGAACATCCGCGCGCTGGCTCCTGAGCTCATCGTGGTGGTGGCCTACGGCTGCATCCTGCCCAAGTCGGTGCTGGAAGCGCCGAAATACGGCTGCATCAACCTCCACGTCTCCCTGCTGCCGAAATACCGGGGCAGCGCCCCCGTGCAGTGGGCGGTGCTGAACGGCGACGCCGAGACGGGCGTCTCCATCATGCAGATGGACGAGGGCCTCGACACCGGCGACGTGCTGGCCTGCGAGAAGATCGCCATCGACCCCGAGGAGACCAGCGGCCAGCTGTTCGACCGGGTCACTGCCGTGGGCGCACGGGTGCTCTGTGAGACCCTGCCTGCCATCGCAGCCGGGACGCTGAAAGCAGAGCCTCAGGCCCACGAGAACGCTTCCGTCGCCCCCATGCTGAGCAAGGAGATGGCCCAGTTCCATCTGACCGACAGCGCCGACCACATCCACAACTGGGTGCGGGGCATGAACCCGTGGCCCGGGGCATGGTTCGTGACGGCAGGCGGCAGGAAGGTCAAAGTCATGGAGTGCCGCGTCGCGGAAAGCCACGGCGAAGCCGCTGGCACTGTCCTCGCCACCAAGCCCCTGACCGTGGCCTGCGGTGAGGGCGCTGTCCAGCTTTTGCACGTTGTGCCGGAGGGCAAGAAGCCCATGGACGGCACCTCCTTCGCCGCCGGTCTCCGCCTCAAGGCGGGGGACAGCCTGTGAGCGGCCCGAACCCCCGCGCGGCGGCGGTGGCGGCGCTGGTGCGGCAGGAGCAGGACGGTTTTTCGAACCTCATCCTCGACGCAGAGCTGCGCCGCCAGAAGCTGGAGGGCCGCGAGAAAGCATTTGCCAGCGCGATATTTTACACCGTGCTGGAGCATCAGGGAACGCTGGACTATATCCTGAGCCGGTTTTTGCCCAAAGGGCTTGCCAGGCTCGACCCGCAGGTGCGGGAAATCCTCCGCGCCGCGCTGGCGCAGGCCCGCTATATGCAGGTGCCTGCTTCGGCGGCGGTCAATGAGGCCGTCAAGCTGACCCGCACCTTCCGAAAAGCCAGCGCCTCCGGCCTCGTGAACGCCGTGCTGCGCCGGGCCATCGGCTATGACCTCGGCTCTGCCGTCTTCGCCGACGAGGTGGAGCGGCTGATGGTGCTGGGCTCGGCGGGCCGGGACGTGGCAGCCTTCCTCCACCAACACTACCCCGACGAGGCGCTGGACATCCTGACCCACACCGCCGATGGCGGCCTGACCAGCCTCCGGGCCAACCTCCTGAAAGGGACGCCGGAAGCCCTCTGCGAAAGGCTGCTGGCCTCGGGGGCGAAGACCGCCGCCCCGGGCCTTGTGCCGGGCAGCGTCTTAGCCCGCTTCGAGGGCAGTCCGGCGGAGAGCGGGCTTTTCCGGGACGGATATTTCCACGTGGAGGGGCAGGCCAGCCAGCTTGCCGCCCTCTGCGTGGAGGCAAAGCCCGGCGATACCGTCCTCGACCTCTGCGCCGCCCCCGGCGGCAAGAGCCTGCTCCTCATCGAGGAGATGCAGGACGAAGGGCGGCTGGTGAGCTGCGACGTCAGCGAGAACCGCGTCCAGCTTATCCGCAAGGCCGTGGAGCGGATGGGGTTTGCCCACGTGGAGCCCCGGGTCTCCGACGGCACTAAGCCGGACAACCACCTGCCCATGGCGGACGCCATTTTGGTGGACGCCCCCTGCAGCGGCCTCGGCATCCTCGCCAAGAAGCCGGACATCCGGTACAAGACCCTCGAAAAAGCACGTCACGATGAATTATTGGCCACCCAGTCGGCCATTCTGGATACAGCCGCCGCCCACCTGAAGGAGGGCGGGCGTCTGGTCTACTCCACCTGCACCATCGACCCTGCCGAGAACGAAGAGCAGGTGCGGGCCTTCGTGGGCCGACACCCGGAGCTCCGGGTGGTGACGCCGGACGTCCGCTTCCCGGCCGGGATGACGGTGGGGGACTGGGGTGCGCTTTCCGTCCCCACCCGCACCGGCATGGACGGCTTTTTCCTCTGCGCGATGCAGAAACGTGATTCCTGACAAAAGGAGATTTTCATGGAGATGAAACGCTGTATATCCTCCCTGACGCTGGAACAGCTGACAGCGGAGCTGAAAGCGATGGGCCAGCCCGGCTTCCGGGCGAAACAGATCTTCCACTGGGTCCACCAGAAGCTCGTGACCGACTTTTCGGCCATGACCGACCAGCCCAAAGCCCTGCTGGCGAAGCTCGAGGAGGCATTTTACATCGCCGCGCCCATCATCGAGCGGCGGCAGGAGGCCAAGGACGGCACCGTGAAGTACCTGCTGCGGATGGCCGACGGCAACTGCATCGAGACCGTCGTCATGCGCTACCACTACGGCAACACGGTCTGCGTGTCCACTCAGGTGGGCTGCCGGATGGGCTGCCGCTTCTGCGCCTCGACCCAGGCGGGCCGGGTGCGCAACCTCGAGGCGGGGGAGATATGCTCCGAAATTTACACCGCCCAGAAGGACATCGGGGAGCGCATCTCCCACATCGTGCTGATGGGCATTGGGGAGCCGCTGGATAATTTCGACGAAGTCATGCGCTTTCTCGAGAACATCTCGTCCCCCGAGGGGGTGAACATCGGGATGCGGAACATCAGCCTCTCCACCTGCGGCCTCGTGCCGAAGATCGACCAGCTGGCCGAGAAGAAGCTCCAGCTCACCCTCTCCGTCTCCCTCCACGCCCCCAACAACGACATCCGCAGCGGCATGATGCCCGTGAACGATGCCTACCCCGTGGAGGTGCTGATGCAGGCCGTGCGCCGGTATCAGGAGACGACGGGCCGGAGAGTGAGCTTCGAGTACTCCATGGTGCGGGGGGTCAACGACTCCGACGCCTGTGCCAAGCAGCTGGCCGGCCTCATCCGGGGGATGGGCGCTCACGTCAACCTCATCCCCATCAACCCGGTGGACGGCAGCCCTTATTCGGCTACCGACGCCGCCAACGTCCGGCGCTTCCAGCAGAAGCTGGAAAGCCTCGGCGTCAACGCCACCGTCCGCCGCCGTCTGGGCAGCGAGATCAGCGCCGCCTGCGGCCAGCTCCGCCGCGACGAGATGAACGGCAAAGTTTGAGAAGGAGAATCCTATGAAACTTGCAGGAAAAACAGACGTCGGCAGCGTCCGCCCCGAGAATCAGGATGACTACCGGGCAGGCGAGCTGAACAGCGACGCGGCCTGGGGCCTCGTGTGCGACGGCATGGGCGGTGCGCGGGGAGGCCGTGAGGCTTCCGTGAGCGCCTGCGACGTCATCGAGCACAGCTTCCACGAGCAGTACGCCCAGTGCCTGCCCGGCGACGAGGAAACCTTTTTGAAGCGGGCGCTCATCAACGCCAACCGCTTCGTCTTCCAGAAAGCCTCCCGGGAGGAGGAGCTGGCGGGCATGGGCACCACGGCGGTCTGCGCCCTCGTGCGGGGCGGCAACGCCTTTATCTGCCACGCAGGCGACTCCCGGGCCTACCTCGTCCGGGACGGCAGACTCACCCAGCTCACCCACGACCACTCCTACGTGCAGGAGCTGGTGGACTGCGGCACCATCACCGCCGAGGAAGCCGAGCATCACCCCCAGAAGAACATCATCACCCGGGCGCTGGGCGTGGACTACCGCCTCGACCCCGAGTTCACCAGCGTGCCGGTGCAGAGGGGCGATATGCTCCTGCTCTGCACCGACGGCCTCACCAACGTCCTGCCCAAGGAAAAGATCGAAGAGATCTTCACCAAGGGCGGGTTCTACGACATCCCCGACCGGCTGGTGGACGCCGCCAACGCGGGCGGCGGCCCCGACAACATCACCGCGCTGCTGCTGGGCGTGGAGCCGCTGGAGGTGAAGCATGGATAATCTCATCGGCAAGACGCTGGACGGGCTCTACACCATTCAGGAGCTCATCGGCGCAGGCGGCATGGCCAACGTCTACAAGGCCGTGGTCTCTGCCCCCGGCGGGCCTGTGCCGGAAGGCACGGTGGTGGCCGTCAAGGTACTGCGTCAGGAGCTGATGCACGACGCCGACCTCGTCCGCCGCTTCAAGAACGAGTCCAAGGCCATCTCCCTGCTCAACCACCCCAACATCGTCAAGGTCTACGACGTCTCCGTCAGCGAAAACTTACAGTATATCGTGATGGAGTGCGTGGAGGGGATGACCCTCCGGGAGTACCTCAACGAGCGGGGCGGCAAGATCACCAGCCGGGAGACCGTCCACTTCATCGCCCAGATCCTCCGCGCCCTCGACCACGCCCACCGCAACGGCGTCGTCCACCGGGACATCAAGCCACAGAACATCATGCTGCTGGACAATGGCCAGCTGCGGATGATGGACTTTGGCATCGCCCGCATCTCCCGGGCCGAGAACCAGATCCAGAACGGCAAAAAGACCATGGGCAGCGTCCACTACATCAGCCCCGAACAGGCGAAGGGGGAGGAGACCGACCCCAAGAGCGACATCTACTCCGTGGGCGTCATGATGTACGAGATGCTCTCGGGCAGGCTGCCCTTCGACGCCGACGACATGGTGGAGGTGGCCCGCAAGCAGATCCGGGACACCCCGAAGCCGCTGGCCGAGCTTGCCCCGGAGGTGCCGCTGGGCCTCGTCCAGATCACGGAGCGCGCCATGGCGAAGCTGCCGGTCAACCGGTATTCCAGCGCCGCAGAGATGCTGGAAGCGCTGGACGCCTACGTGCAGGACCCCTCCGTCACATTTCAGTATCAATATGTAAAGGAAGAACCTGAAAAGGTGGTGAATGACCCCATGCCGCAGAAACGCAGCATCCGCAGACCCCCGGAGAAACCGGCGGCGAATCCCGCCCGCCCCAAGGCCAGGGCGAAAAAGAAGAAGCGCAGCGGCTTTATGCCGGTGCTGCTGGGCATCACGACGGCCTTTGCGCTGGCCTGTGCGGCCCTGTGCTGGACCATCCTGAACGATTCCAGCAACATCATGACCGACCGCGCCGACATCGTGCTGGGCGATTTCAGCGGCATGACCCAGGACGAGGTGAACGCCTCTGAGCAGGTGGCCTCCGGTCAGGTGGTCGTCAACTGGGAAGAGGAGTACAACAACGACTACGCCGCAGGCCATGTCTACAAGCAGTCGCCGGTGGCGGGCCGCACCGTCCGCGAGGGCCAGAGCGTGACCCTCACCGTCAGCCTCGGCATCCACTACGTCACCGTCCCCGACCTGACCAACTACGTGCAGGCCGACGGCGAACAGCAGCTGAAGGACCTGGGCGTGTCGGTGCTGGTCACTCAGGCCGTGGATGAGTCGGTGGCCGCAGGCTCCATCATCCGCACCGACCCCGCCGCAGGCAGTCAGGTGGCCGCAGGCACCACGGTGGTGATCTACGTCAGCCGCCCGCAGGTGGCCACCACCACCAAAGTCCCCAGCCTCATCGGCATGAACGTGAACGACGCCCGTACCCTGCTGGTGCAGCGGAAGCTGGGTCTGGGCAGCCAGACGGAGCAGTACAGCGACCAGCCCGTGGGCAGCATCATCAGCCAGAACCCCGGCGAGGGCGCATCGGCCAAGCTGAACACCCGGGTCAGCGTCGTGGTCAGCGCAGGCCCCGAGCCTGCACCGGAACCCGAAGCACCCAGCGAGAGCACCGCCGGCAGCGACGGCTCCGGCGGCTGGTTGGGCGGCCTCTTCGGGGGCAGCAGCTCTTCCAGCGAGAGCACCGGCGCCAGCTCGTCTTCGTCCACCGGCGGCGGTCTCAGCGACTGGTGGACGTCCTGGCTGGGCTAAAGGAGTAGGTATGACAGGTTATATCACAAAAGGCATCGGCGGATTTTATTACGTTAAGACGTCGGAAGGCATCGTGGAGTGCAAGCCCCGGGGCATCTTCCGCAAGCAGAAGATCACCCCCGTGGCGGGCGACGTGGTGACGCTGGAGACCGAGAACGGCGGGGCGGTCATCGCGGCCATCGCGCCCCGGCGGAACGTCTTCGTCCGCCCGCCCATGGCGAACCTCGATGTGCTGTTCCTCGTGGCAAGCACCACCCAGCCCACCCCCAGCACCCTCGTGCTGGATAAGCTCTCGGCCATCGCGGTGGACAAGGGCGTCCAGCCCGTCATCGTCTGCACCAAAGGCGACCTCGCCGAGGCGGAGTTTCTGCGCAGCGCCTACGAAAAATCGACCCTGCCCTTCATCCGCATCGACTACGCCACCGGCGAGGGTCTGGACGACATCAAACACTGGATCAATGGCCGTCTCTGCGCCTTCTGCGGCAACTCCGGCGTGGGCAAATCCACCCTGCTGAACGCCCTCCTGCCCGACGTGGAGCGTCAGACCGCCGCCATCAGCCAGAAGCTGGGCCGTGGCCGTCACACCACCCGCGAGGTGACCATCTTTGAAGCCTTCGGGGGCCGCATCGCCGACACCCCGGGCTTCGCCAGCCTCGAGGCCAGCCGGGCGGGCTTCATCCCGAAAGAGGCTCTGGAACACGCCTTCCCGGAGTTCGGGCCTTACCTCGGCGCGTGCCAGTTCACCGGCTGCTCCCACCGCTCCGAGAAGGGCTGCGCCGTCCGCGCCGCCCTCGCGGAAGGCAAGCTCTCCCAGACCCGCTACGACAGCTACTGCGCCATGTACGATGAGGTCAAGGATGTGAAGGAGTGGCAGTACCCTCTCAGCCGCTGACGGAGAGGGCAGCTCTGTAAACTTTCTGCACAGCGCTTGACTTTTGCGGGGAAGAGCATATACTAAAGATGGGATTGTGAGAAGATTCCATTGGTTTCACTAAAAAAGAAAAGCCCCCAAGGAGTTGCCGCTCCCAGGGGGCTTTCCATTTAGTCGGGCTTACGGTCCTTGTCGAGTCTGTCAAGCCACTTGCAGATATAATGTGAAATTATATTTGCCACGGCAGACTCCAAGATTGTGAGAATATGGATCATTGGTTTCACCTCCCTTCCCAAGTAAGATGGGCGGGATGAACCGCAGAACCAGTATATCATAAACTTCGACAAAAAGATACAGAAAAAGACGCTGTGTTATCATACTTCCCAGAAAGAAGGAATCCCATGTCCCGCTGTGTTATCATTTCCGCCTGCCCGGTCAGCGCCTCGCTGGCGTCGGCCCTGCGGCCCGGCGACACCATCATTGCCTGCGACGCGGGCTACCGCAACTGCGGGCCGCTCCACTGCCGCCCCGACATCATCGTGGGCGACTTCGACACCGCGCCCTGCCCGGCGCAGGAGGGCGGCGACACCATCATCCTGCCCCACGTCAAGGACGACACCGACACCGAGTACGCGGCAAAGCTGGCCTCCGAGAAGGGCTTCGACGAGGCGCTGATGCTGGGTGTACTGGGCGGCAGACGCCTCGAGCATACGCTGGCCAACCTCTGCACCGGCCTCGGCCTCGAACAGCGGGGCGTCCGCGCCACGCTTCTGGACGAGCGCAGCCGCATCACCTTCGTGATGCCCGGCGAGACCCGCCGCTACCCTAGGAATGAGTATTTCTACCTCTCGGTCTTCCCGATGGAGGGCAGGGCAGAGGGGGTCTCGGAGCGGGGCTCCTTCTACGAGCTGACCGACGCCGTCCTCACCGCAGGCTACCCCCTCGGCGTCAGCAACGAGTATGCCGAGGGCTCCGACTGCATCACCATCTCCACCCAAAAGGGCGCGCTGGTGGTGGTGGAGACGGTGCCGGACGGGCCGATCCTGAGCTGAACCGGAACATTCCGGGCGCAGACCGCCTATAATGGCGTATCAAGCGACGAAAGGTGGTCGGCTCTATGCAGGTGGTCGTTCTCAAAAGCCCCAAGTGCCTGAGAGGCTTGCTCCGGAGGCTGTTCGGCATCCGAAAAGAAACGCAGGACTGAAAGAAACGGAAAGCCGCTGCGCGGCCCGGGGAGACTTGGGCCGTGCGGCGGTTCTTTTTGTTGTCCAATGAAAATATGGGTTGAATTTATCCTAATATTTGAGTATACTAAAGACAGAAAGGGGACTTATGTTATGAATATCGATACGAATACGATGGTGCCGATCTCGGTCGCCAACCAGAATTTCTCCAAGGTTGCAAAGCTGGTAGACCAGTTCGGTTCTGCGGTCATCATGAAAAACAACGCGCCCCGGTATATCATCTACGAGTTCAACCAGGCGGATGCCATGCAGGCCGCAGCAGATGACGATGTGCTGGCCTCTTCCCTGAAGCTGATGGACCGCAACAAGCACGTATATGAGGAACTTGCAAAATGAAAGTGCTGACGAAACGGCAGATACTTCTGTTGCATTCGGCGCTCATCCAGCAGTCTGGCGGTGCTGACGGTATCCGGGATGAAGGACTTCTGGACTCGGCGGTCAATACGCCATTCCAGACCTTTGCGGACCAGGAATTATATCCCTCTCTGTTGGAAAAGGCTGCCCGGCTGGGCTTCGGTCTCATCTGTAACCATCCGTTCATCGACGGCAACAAGCGGATAGGGACCCATGCGATGCTGGTCTTTCTGGACATCAACCAGATGACGCTTTCCTACGAAGATGATGACCTCATCGAAACCATCCTGCGCGTGGCGTCGGGAACGTTGGATTATAACGGTCTGCTGGACTGGCTGCAAAAGCATCTGGAATAAGGCAGGATTTTCTTATCTGAAAAGACAGAATAACCGATGATTTGACGGTGAAAAGCGACCCGGCAAGACTCATCGAGGCAAATGCGGCGAGGGTCATCAAGGCTGTTACGAATACGCCTCTGGGTATTCCGGAGGACGCGGAGGTGGTCGATATGTGCAAAGCAGTCGAGGACATGATGAATGAAAGCAAGACGAAGGGTGCTGTAGAAGTCCTTGTGGGACTGGTAAAAGACGGAGTGCTCAGCATCCGGGAGGCTGCGAGCCGCGCCCACATGACGGAGAGCGCGTTTGAAGAGGAAGTCAAAAAGCTGTCCTGAGACATTTCTGTGCAACGCCAACCTTCCGTCAGGAACATCACCCCAAAATGCAAAGCCCCCAAGGAGGTCAACCTCCCCGGGGGCTTTTTTCTGCGTGAATCGCCCCGAAAACTGCGCGAATCGCCGTTGCAACTGCGGCGGGGCAGGGGTATAATGGAAGTGTCAAAAACACCCCAGAAAAAGGAGGAACCACCATGAAACTGAAAAAGCTTCTTGCCCTCACCCTGGCTGGCGCGGTGCTGACGGTGTCCCTGACAGCCTGCACGCCGCTGGACGCGATCGAGCTTATGACTGGCTTTTCGGCGGCGGGAGCAGCAATGCTTCCCGCAGTAACGGCACGGGCGTTGAGGAGTCGAAGACGCTCGAAGAGAGCATCATCCAGTGGTTTGGACTTTCCGGCGCCAAAAGGCAAAAGGACGAGGCAGAGCCGATGCTTCAGGAAGTGGCAAAGCGCTTTGACCCGGAGAGCTGGTACACCAACGGCCAGCTGAACGGTACCGCCAAAGCCGCGCTTAAGAGCATCGCAGAGGATAAGCTGACGGCGACTCACTCGCGTAAGCGTACAGCGGTGGATGTATGGGAGGTGCAGCCCAGTCAGATGGACTTTGATTTTTCTGAGAGCAGATGGCTTTATTATGATTGGATTACTCTGGGCGGAGCGGACTCAAATACTCCGACTCATTCCCCGAGTTGGGAGTCTTACGGCAGCTTGAAAAGCTGGATACAAAGTACAGACTCGTTTGATTTATACGCCGGTACGTTCCAGAAAAACGGCAAAACCTACGCCGCAATGGTTATGATTCGTTGGAGCAACAGCTGATGCAAGCCCTGCTTTCCATCTGCCATAATTAAATTTTTCCCCCCTCGGCCCCACCGCCCCGAGGGGGTTTTTCTCTTTTTCTGCGCCAAAACACGCAGAAAGCTTGCGTTGACTGCACAACCTTTCGTGGTTATAATTGAAGCAACAAAACAACCCATGAAAGGAGTTTTTTATGCAGAAAAACATGACCGACCGCACCCCGGGCAGCTACGACGACTTCGTGGCCTACCTCGGCACGGTGCGCACCGAAGAGGAGCTGTTCTCCCGGCTGACCTACTGGTTCGCCGGGCAAAACCGCCCCGAGGACGTCCTCAGCCGCTCCGAGCTGGTGGAGGCGAGGGCGAAGGAGCTGGGCTTCTGGCAGGGCCTGACCTTCCGGATGGAGCGCTGGCTGACCGACGGCAAGAGCGAGCTGGAAGCGGTGGGCCGGGAGGAGTTCCAGAGCCGCATCGCCGAGGACTACGCCGCCTACCGGGAAAAGGCCGACGCGGCCCGGGCGCGCTTCCGGGACCGCCGCCGCGCCTCGCCCTTCAACTTCACCCCCGACTGCCTCGAGAACGTCCCCATCC
>PPYF01474658.1_pt1 | contig 10341 bp, 9 predicted proteins | sample 1559871 | NCBI WGS metagenome assembly PPYF01 (sample SAMN08240021, study PRJNA423297) | Human gut metagenome, whole genome shotgun sequencing project.
ATCTCATTGGGAATGCTCCTGAAAAAGTTGATAAGGATGATAAGATTGAACGAGTTGATGGCGAAGGGCATCAGCATGGCTGCCCGCGTCCCCACAAGGTGAAGGCTGTTGAGCAGCAGGTAGTTTGGGATCAGGCCGCCGGAGAAGAACATCGTCACCACGACCATTTTCGTAAAGAACTTATTGCCCCACAAAAACGTCTTGGAAAGCGGATATGCCATCAGGCTCGTCATGATGAGCGCGATGGCCGTGCCGCCCACCGCGTATAAAAACGTATTGCCATATGCCTTGAAGAAGTTTGGGTAAGTGAAGATCTGCTTGTACGAATCCAGTGTAAAATCCTTCGGCCACAAAAACACCTCGCCGTTGATGAGCGGCTTTGTGCCGGAAAAGGAAACAGCCAGCATGTAAATGAACGGGACAAGGCAGCAGATCAGCACGAAAGCCATCACGAGATAAACGATTGCGTCGAAGATGATATTTTCCAGGGTATGATACCGTTTTTGCATCAGACTGCCGCCTCCTTTAATAAATACTTTCGCCGGTCAGCTTCCGGCTCACAGCGTTGGACGACGTGACGAGGATCAGGCCGACAATGCCGCTGAACAGGCCAATGGCCGTCGCATAGGAATAGTTCTGGCTGACAAGGCCGGTGCGGTACACCAGCGTGTCGATGATATCGCTTACGCCCGAATTGGACGGCGTGTACATCAGCAGCACCTTTTCAAAGCCAAGGCTGAGCATATGCCCCACGTTCATGATCAGCATGATCATGATGGTAGGCAGGATGGACGGGATCGTCACGTACCAGATCTGCTGCAGCCGGGACGCTCCGTCCATCTCCGCGGCCTCAAACAGGTCCGGGCTGATGGAGGTGATGGCCGCCAGGTAAATAATGGCCGTCCACCCCGTGAACTGCCAGGTCTCGGATAAAATATACACCGGGCGGAACCATTGCGGCTCGTTCATGAAGTAAATGGGGTCGACGCCGAACAGGCCCAGGAACTGGTTCAGAATCCCGGAGCTGGGCGAAAGGATCTCGTTCAGGATGGCGATGACCACCACCGTGGAGATAAAGCGCGGCATATAAGATACCGTCTGAACGAACTTTTTGAATTTTTTTGCCCGCACCTCGTTGAGCAGAATGGCAAAAAGAATGGGGATGGGAAAATTGATGAGGATGTTCCCTATGGAAAGCACCAGCGTGTTGCGCAAAGCGCGCCAGAACATTGGGTCACGCAGAAAACGGTCAAAATAGCGCAGCGTCCACTCCGTGCCGAACGGGCCCTTGCCCGGCCGGTAGCGCCGGAACGCAAGCACGTTGCCCACCATGGGGACATACTTAAATACAATATAATATGCGACGGGCAGTACCAGCATCGCATACAGCACCCAGTAACGTTTGAGATGTTTTCGGAACGCTTTGCGCTTCGCGGCTTTCGCGTCCGCCGTCAATACGGCTGTCTTGGGCATTCCGCAGGACCTCCTTGCAGTTGATTTGCACGCCATACAAAGGCAGTAAATGGAAAAACACGGGACGGGGCCATATCGGTTGTACGGCCCCGTCCCGCGGGCACTTATGTTTTTTTCGGTTTATTTGCGCAGGTTGTCGTTGTACATCTTGCAGAATTCTTCGATCTGCAGGTTTTTCATCTCTGCCACATAGGCGTCCCAATCGGTATCCAGGCTCTTTGAACCGGTGACGAATGCGTCGATCCATACCTCGATGCTGTCCGCCAGCGGCGTCTGCAGGCTGGCCGCATCTTCGGCCGTCAGGTCGTCAAACAGCGGCGTCGGGGGCAGCGGCTGGATCACATTGCCATCCTCCATGCCTGCGACGGTTTTGTTGATCTGGGCGTAGTTCTCGTCATACTTGCTCATTTCGCGTTCGTTGATCCACACAAACTGGAAAGGATCCGCGCCGCAGCCGTACTTCACCTGCATGGTTTTGTAAATGCCGTCGGGCGAACTTGTGAGGTCGTCGGAATAAACGATCTTGTCGCCGTCCATGGTGTAGGTCGTACCCTCCACGCCCAGGCACCAGATCGTGGAGCATTCCTCCGAGAAGAACATCTCATCCACGGCGCGTACTACCTGCTCGAAATCGTCGCGCTCGGCGGTGGAAGCCGGGAACATGATGCCCTTGCCGGTTTTGGATTTGGGCTGATGGTGTGCGCCGGCCGGGCCTTCCAGGGACGGATACATCTGGAGCTTGAAGCCGTCGATCTCGCTGGCGGTCTCAACGCCGCCGATCTGGTCGTAGTAAGCGTAAGTAGCCATTGCGGCGCCCGTTGCCATCTTGGTGGACCATACGTCGCCGTCGATGGGGGCAGCCATCTCGGGGTCGAGCAGGCCTTCCGCATACAGCTTATTCATGAAGCGCAGATATTCGCGGGCTTCCTCGCTGATGCAGCCCTCGAAATATTCGCCCTTTTCATAATCGTAGCTCAGCGCGCCCGTGCCGGAGGATGAGCTCTTTCCGAAGCTGATGCCGAAAGAAGGCATCGTCATGCGGTATGTAACATAGGGCGCGACAAGCGTGGTAAGCGGGTAGGAATCGGGATGGTCCGCCTTATAGGCTTTGAGGATCTCGTACAGATCATCGAAGGTCTTGGGCGCATCAAAACCCTTTTCCTCCAGGTAATCCTGACGCATGATCAGGCCGCCGTCATAGAAGGGCTGGTCGAACAGCTGCGGCATAAAATAGCGCTTGCCGTCCTTCAGCGCCAGTTCCTCCACATCATCCTTCAGGCCCAGCTTTTCCACCATGGCGTTAAAGTTGGGCGTCCATTCCGGATAATCGCTGATGGGGACGATGGCTCCGTTGAGCGCCAGCGAAGAATTCTCGCCCTTAGTATCCTGATAAAGTATCACGTCGGGACAATTTTCGCCGGTGTTCAGCGCCAGGGAGACCTTGGTATTGTAATCCGTGGAAGGGATAGCCTCCACCGTCAGGTCCACACCCGCGATTTTCGCAGTCTCCTGAACCGCCAGCCAGCTGTCCATATACGGCAGCGTGGGGTTATCTGCGTAATACATCGATATTTTGATGGGTTCGTCCGAAACGGCCGGGGCGCTGCCCGGTTTCATGCTCATATCATAATGCTTTTTCCTTTGCTTTGTCAATACAAAAACCGGAAAAAACTGCACAATATGAACAGAATTATTTTTTACGATTCAAAAAAACAGTTATATTGTCCATAGTTTTTTCTTTGATTTTGTTAAAAACGCCCCGCTGTGCCCTCTTGACATTTTCCGCTTCGTGCACTACCATCTAGGTGACTTCCCGCCGCCGCGCGGTTCGGAAACTATTTTTTCAGGAGGCTGCCATGAAAAATTTTGAGCAAGTGTGCCGTCTTGTCCGGCAGGGCCTGGATGACGGCGCTTATCCCTCCGCCTGCCTTTCCGTGGGTATCCGCGGGAACGTCTGTGTCCGGCAGACCTTCGGCCCCGCCCGGGAGACTACGCTGTACGACATCGCCAGCCTGTCAAAGATCGTGGGCACCACGATGATCGCATTCCGCTTTCTGGAGGAAGGGCGGCTGCGCCTTTACGATACAGTGGAACAGTTTTTCCCCGCGCCCGAAGACAAAAAAGGCATTACTGTGCTCCAGTTGATGACACATACCAGCGGCCTGCCCGCCCATTTTTATCTCAGCGAGGAAGCGGACGGCCCCGGAGACGCCGTCCGGGCGATCCTTGCCCACCCGCTGGAGCATGCGCCGGGCGCTTTGCCCGTTTACAGCTGCATGGGATACATCCTTCTGGGGCGTATTTTGGAACAAATCGGCGGCCAGTCCATCGACCGGCTGGCACAGGAGTATGTATTCGAGCCTCTGGGCCTGACGCACACTACCTACCGCCCGGCGGGGGATGTCGCTCCCACGGAACGGGACCCGGCCACGGGCGAGCTGCTGCGCGGTGCCGTCCATGATGAAAACGCCCGGTTTCTGGGCGGTCTTTCGGGCAACGCGGGTATATTCAGCGATCTTTGCGACATGACGCGCTTTGTTCAGATGCTGGCGCTGGGCGGGAAACTGCCGGACGGCACACAGTTTCTTTCCCCTGCAACGCTGCGCGCCGCGCTGGTCAACCGCACACCGGGTGCCGGGCACGAATTCCGCGGCCTGGGCTTCAACCTGGCAGGCAGCCCCTCCAATTTTTTGGGCGATCTGATGAGCCCGCGCGCCTACGGACATACCGGCTTCACAGGCACCAGCATCGCCGTGGACCCCGATACCGGGCTTTTTGTGGTGCTGCTGACCAACCGCGTATGCCCCACCCGGGAAAACGGAAAGCTCATCCGCATGCGTTCGCTGATCCACAATGCCGCGGCCGCCGCGGCCGGACGCATGCAGCAGGAGGCGCCGCCATGGAATTGATCTGCCGCGCCGCCGCACAGGCCGATCTTCCCGCCTGCTGCAATGTATTTGCAGACAGCGAAATTTATGAACGTTACTTTTCCGCGCCCGGGGCATTGGCGCGCTCCCTCGAAAACGCATTGAACGCAGGCGAACTTTACGTTGCCTGCGGCAGTGCGGGAGAGGTGCTGGGCGTAATGCGGATCCGGGCCAAGGGCTTTTGCGGGCTGTATCCCTATCTCGCGCTCATCGGCGCCGCACCCCGGGCCCGCGGGCGCGGCGTGGGGCATTTTCTTCTCGCGGAGTTCGAAGCCATGGCCCGTGTGCAAGGAGCCGGACGCGTTGCGCTGATGGTGAGCGACTTCAACGAAAAGGCGCAGGCCCTGTACCGTTCCCTCGGCTATTGGGAATTGGGCCGTCTGCCCGACGCCGTCCGAAAAGGCGTCTCTGAACTGGTATTGATAAAGGATCTGTGATCTGCCGCCTCTCACGCGCCGTACGCTCCGTCCTTTTTCACAAGTACAACTGTGCATTCCTACAAAGTTGATGGATTACCTGAATTTTCCAAAAAAGCTCTTGCAAACTGCGTCCGGTTGTGTCATGCTGTAAGCATAGAGGGCAACAAGGTGACTGTGCGCGTCGGCGCTGTGGAACACCCCATGCTGCCCGAGCATTACATCGAATGGATCGCGCTGGAGACGGCTCAGGGCAACCAGCGCAAGCCTTTGGCGCCGGGCCAGAAGCCGGAAGCCGTGTTTATGCTGGCCGAGGGCGACAGCGTTGTGGCCGCGTACGAGTACTGCAACCTGCACAGCCTGTGGAAGGCCTGAAAAAGCTCCCCTTTGCGGCGCGCGGGTCCTTCCGCACACCGCGTCATCCAAAAAACGTGTCCCGTACCGGAAGGTATGGGGCGCGTTTTTTATTTCCATCGCTCTGTTTCAGCCCGCACGTCCTTGCCGGGCACCGCAGGCAGCGCGCCGCCCGCACTTGTGGAAACGGCTGAAACGGGCGGTAAAATCGTGTCCGGTCTATTCAATCTCCTGGTTTCGTGTGCTATACTGGAAAAGCAGCGGCGAGTGCATCTCTGCTGCACGGACTTATGCCGGTAAAGGAGCGTTCTCTGAATGAGACAGGAATTGGAACGGCTGCTGGACACGCACCGGGCGCAGCGCCCGGAGATGCAGCCGCAGGATTATTACAAACTGCTGTACCAGCGGGAATTCGGGTGCGGCCACACGGCCCCCGCGCCGGAAACCGCCGGACGGCACCTGATGGAGGAATATGCCCGGGCCGCCGGGCTCCCCGGCGCAGACGCCGTGCCGGAGCATGTAAAGGGCGCCGCTCTGCCGGGCTGTGTCGAGGATATCGGCAACGGGCTGTGCCGCATCTATTTGAACGGCTCGTGGAGCCGTGAGGTGCTGCGCCTTTTGGGGCGCGTATTCTGCGCCACGGCTCGTGAACACAAGGGGGAAACCGCCTGTTTCGCCGCCGCGCTGGACGGCCTGGCGCATTGGGCGGACGCCGTGCTGCCGCCACGGGACGCACAGACCCTGCGGCGGCAGACCGGGACTCTGCGCGCCGCAGGCTGCCCGGCCGTACACCACAGCGCAGCGTACCGGGAGCAATATGCGCCCCACTACCGCGTGGTGCGCCGGTGTTATGCAGACGCCTGGCCTGCTCTGCTGCTGGCCCAGCGCGTTTTGGAATCCGTTTCCCCCGGCGGCCATGCGCTGCTGGCCATCGACGGGCGCTGCGGCAGCGGAAAAAGCACGTTGGCCGCGCATATGGCGCAGGTGTTCGGGTGTCCGGTCTTTCACATGGACGACTTTTTTCTGCCGCCGGAACTGCGCACGCCGGAACGTCTGGCCCAGCCCGGTGAAAATGTGCACCATGAGCGTTTTCTGCGCGAGGCGCTGGAGCCGTTTGCAGCCGGACAACCCGTGCGTTTTTGCCCTTTCGACTGCTCCGCTGGCGTGCCCGGCTCCGCTGTGGAAATTCCCGCCGCGTCCTTTGCCGTTGTGGAGGGCAGCTATTCTCTGCATCCGTCCCTGCGCGGGCATTATACGGCCTCGGTGTTCGTCACCTGCGCGCAGGCGGTACAGCGCGCCCGGCTGACAGCCCGAGGCGGCGCGGATTCCTGGGCCGTATTTGAAGCGCGCTGGATTCCGCTGGAGGAAACCTATTTTAAGGCCCACGCGGTGCAGGCGCTTGCAGATCTGACACTGGACACCACCCCGTTCGCCTGACTGGCCCCGCGCACAAAATACTTGCCAGCGTCCGCATCGTCTGCTATAATAACAGGGAACCGCCGCCATGAAGGCGCGCATCTCCCCGGCGTCCCGGCCGCCCGTGCGGCTTTGCATGCACACGCGTGCATCCATCATCATAAAAACCAGAAAGCCACGAAGGCACGCGCCCCGCATGAAGCAGGGCCTTGTTTTCGCGGCTTTTTTCTGTGAGGAAAGGGATCGTTTATGACAAAATCGAAGTTCAACACAAAACAACTGGTGCTGGCCGCGCTGTGCGTGGCGCTGGGCGTTGTTCTGCCCGTGGCGTTCCACAGCATCCCCAATGCCGGCAGCGTGCTGCTGCCCATGCATATCCCCGTGCTGCTGTGCGGGCTCGTCTGCGGGCCGGTCTACGGTTTGCTGTCCGGTATTCTCACTCCCCTGCTCTCCAGCATGATCACCGGCATGCCGCCGATGGCTTATCTGCCCGGCATGCTGTGCGAGCTGGCCGCCTACGGCCTTGCGGCGGGCGTGCTGCGCCGGTTCGTGCGCACGGGTAAGCGCCCGCTGGACCTGTACATCCAGCTCGTGAGCGCCATGCTCATCGGCCGCCTTGTATACGGCGTGATGAACGCGCTCATCTTCTCCGCCGGAAATTATTCCTTCGCGGTATTTGTTTCGGGCGCGTTCGTAACGGCGCTGCCGGGCATCGTCATCCAGCTCGTGCTGCTGCCTGCCGTCGTCCTTTTGCTGGAAAAGGCGCGGCTGGTGGAAAAACCGTACTAAGAGCGTGCGGCTTCTCCTGAACCGCTGCGGGCGGCACATTTTGTGCCGCCCGTTTTATTTTACGGCTGAACGCGCTGCTTCTCTTCCCTCTGTTTTCATGGTATAATAACCTCAAGCCCGCCGCTTGCGCGGCTGCGCGCACTTCGTGCGCCGATGCGCTTTTGCGCATGGGCTTCAAGCCGCAGGCGAAGCATGCGCTTAGCGGCATAGATACCATATTTCTTAGTGAACGTGAGCGGTACCCGAAGTGCGAGCTTGGAAATATGGCAGAACAGAAAAAAATTGCTGAAGAAAGGGGGGCGGGCGGCTTGTCCACCCTGTTTGTGACGGATCTGGACGGCACGCTGCTGGGCGCAGACGCGCGCATTTCACAGGAAAGCGCAGCATTGCTGCGCCCTATGCTGGACGAAGGGCTTCAGCTTGCCGTGGCCACGGCCCGCAGCCCCGCCACGGTGGTGGAGCTGCTGCGGCCGCTGGGCCTTCGCACGCCCGCTGTGCTGATGACGGGTACGATGATTTACGATGTTGCGCACACGCGCTGCCTTGCCGCCACGCCGCTGGCGCGGGAAACGGCCGCCGCCGTGTGCGCGGTGCTGGAGCGCACGGGCCAGGAGGCGCTTGCTTACAGCGTCAAAGGCGGCCATTTGTATGTGTATTACAAGGAATTCGCCTGCGATTTTGAGCGGTCGTTCGTTTCCAGCCGCATCCATTCTCCGTATAAGACCTTTGTGCAGGTGGAACACTATCCCGAAGCGCTTGCGGGCGGCGACACGCTGATGTTCCTTCTTGCGCTGCCCGGCGCAGAGGAAGCCCGCGCGTTTTACGATATCTTTTCGGCCATTCCCGGGCTTATCTGCTACTATTATTCCGACGAATACGGCAGCGGCGGCTGCCTGCTGGAAATCTATCCCGAAGGCTGCACCAAAGCCAGCGCACTGGCCCGCGTGATGGAGATGACGGGCGCGCGGCGCATCGTCAGCTTTGGGGACAACATCAATGACGTACCGATGTTCCGCATCTCCGCGGAGAGCTGCGCCGTGGCCAACGCCGTGCCCGAAGCGCGCGCCGCCGCTACACGCGTCATCGGCGCCAACACGGAAAACGGCGTGGCCCGCTGGCTGGCCGAGCACTGGAGAGACTGGCAATGACACTTCCCGATATCGCGCCGCCGCTGCTGCGGTGGTATGAACAGAACAAACGCACTCTGCCGTTTCGCACGGTCTCCACGCCCTACCGCGTTTGGGTAAGCGAGATCATGCTGCAGCAAACGAGAGTCTCGGCCGCGCTGCCTTACTTTGAACGTTTCATGGCCGAGCTGCCCACAGTGGCCGACCTTGCCGCCTGCGACCCCGAGCGCCTGCACAAACTATGGGAGGGCCTGGGCTATTACAGCCGTGTGCGGAATCTGCAAAAGGCCGCGCAGATCGTAATGGAGCAGCACGGGGGCGCGCTGCCCGCCGATTATGACGCGCTGCTGAAGCTGCCGGGCGTAGGCGCATATACGGCGGGCGCCATCGCCTCCATCAGCTTTGGTCTGCCCGTGCCCGCCGTGGACGGCAACGTACTGCGGGTGTTCGCCCGTATCCTGAACGATGGGCGCGATGTGACCAGGCCTGACGTAAAAAAGGACCTGACAGCTTGCGTGATGGAGCTGCAGCCGCCGGAACGCCCCGGCGACTACAACCAGGCGCTGATGGAGCTGGGGGCATTGGTGTGCCTGCCGGGCGGCGCGCCCCTGTGCAGCGAGTGTCCCTTGCGCGGGCTGTGTGCGGCCCGCGCCCTGGGCGTGCAGGAGACACTGCCCGTAAAGGCGCCGCCCGCTGCAAAAAGAACGCAGCATTGGACCGTGGCGCTGGTGCTGGATATGGAAAACCGGCGCGTCCTGCTGCGGGAGATGGACGGGTTTGCCTGCGCCGCGCAAAGCTGCGCGTCTCCGCCGGGCTGCGTCTGGGCCGGGCGCGCGGAAGTGGACGGAGTGTATACACTGCCGGGCGCGTTCAAGGCATACCGTCCGGTGTTGAAAAAATACTTGTAAACCGGCCGGAAAGCGGATATAATAAGCGTAAGTGAAAATCGGTGTGCAGGAGGGTGCGGATGGGACTTTTTCTGGCGTCAAAACTGACGAGGCTTGCACTTGCGGCGGCCCAAACCGCTCTGGCCGCGGGAGAGGCCTACCGCACCGGCAAAAAAATAGAAAAACGGGTGCGGGAAGCCCTGCGCCCCCAAAAGGAGGACGTTATCACCATGAAAAAATCGACTTTTGCAGCCATTTTGGTGTTCTTCGCTGCCATTGCCGGCGCGCTGACTGCCGCTTATATGTATCTGCGCCGCCGCGAGGCCGAGCTGGATGAATATGAGCAGCTCCTGTTCAGTGAGGATTTCAGCCATGAGGAACCTGCGGCGGAAGAAACCGCCGCAGCGGACGAGGCGGATGACGCCGAGGATGACATCGCGTTTTAAGCGCGGACGCTCCGCAGCATCTGAAACAGAAAAACGCCGGAACGGTCTGCGGGCCGTTCCGGCGTTTCAATTTGTCAAAAAACTTTGCTTTTCCGCCCAACTGCTTTACGAACGGAGCCTCACGCGCCTGCGGGCGCAGCCGTCACCCCATTCTTCCGGAATACTCTTTCACTTATGCCTCGTTCAACGCAGCGAAACGCCTCCTCAGCCTGCACGCATCCGGCGGCATATGCTCTGTCCTATTCGACAAAGGAATGGGATAAAATATAAAATTCCTCCTGCGAGGGCTGCCATTTTTTCTCCAGCTTTTCCAAAGTATCGTCATACCTTTGGGCTTCTTCCTCTGAAAACGCCATCACAGGGCTATCGCGATAGACCCATTTGCGCCCATCCAGCGCGCCGGGAACAAGCTCCTTCACCAGCATGGCCGCGGGGTAACGTCCGTTATCCGCGCAGACGTTGAACTTTTTGCAGCTTTTAAAGCCTCGGGCCACATAGTTCGCCGG
>PPYF01306441.1_pt1 | contig 10340 bp, 10 predicted proteins | sample 1559871 | NCBI WGS metagenome assembly PPYF01 (sample SAMN08240021, study PRJNA423297) | Human gut metagenome, whole genome shotgun sequencing project.
TATCTATACGCTGGACGGCAAAGTATACGAAGGCACCGTACAGCTGACGGATGCTTCCATCCATGTCAACGGCGATTACCAGAAGTCCGAGCGTACCTTCGATTCCGTGGAAGTCCTGCTGGATGAAAAGGTATCTTCCAGGGAAGATGTCAAGGCACTGGGTATTGAGAACGGTTCCTTCGTCTGCATGGATCCCCGGACCCGCATCACGGAGTCCGGTTACATCAAGAGCCGTTTTCTGGATGACAAGCTCAGCACCGCTATTCTGCTTGGCTTCGCAAAATATGTAAAAGACGAGGATCTGAAGCTGTCCCGTAAGGTCTACCAACATATCACGGTCTTCGAGGAAGTGGGTCACGGTGCCTGCGCTTCCGCTCCGGAAGATGTGGAGGAACTGCTGTCCGTAGATATGGGTTGCGTCGGAGAGGGTCTGGAATGCACGGATCGTCAGGTATCCATCTGCGTCAAGGACGGCCACGGACCTTATCATTATGATGTGGTCAAAGGGCTGATCCAGGCTGCAAAAGACAATCATATCGACTACGCCGCAGATGTTTACCCCTACTACGGCTCCGATGCTGATGCCGCATTAAGCGCCGGTATTGATGCCAGACACGGACTCATCGGCCCAGGTGTCTACGCTTCCCACGGCTACGAGCGTTCCCACAAGGATGCAGTTGCCGCAACGCTGGAATTGTTGAAGGCTTATCTGGCATAACTCCAAATATAAATTGCACATAAAAAGCAGTCCGGAAACCAGCAGATTTTCTATCTTCTGCCAGTTCCGGACTGCTTTTATATTATGTTCTACTATTGATCTACTTATTTGGCTTCTTCCGCTTCCGTATCTTTTTTCTTATTGAATACGAACAGCTTACTGAATACATAGTTGCCGATGATGACCAGAACTGCGGAGATTAGGGTTGCCACCAACAGATTTACACCGATTGCGGTCAGTACCTGCATCACTACCATATCCAGAATCAGCGTGGATACTCTGGAAAGCACGAATTTCGGTGCTTCGGACAGCATCGGAGCATTGCTCTTGAATACAAACTTACGGTTGGTAAAATATGCGAAAATGACACCCGCCGTCCAGTTGATAACACTTAATACAACATTCTGAAAGGGTGTGGGATACATTGTGTTGTCAAATAACAGGAAGTTTGCCAGGAATTTTGCTGCCCAGGATACGACCGTGGTCAGTCCGCCTACGATCAGGTATGCAATGATCTCTTCATACTTGATCCAAAGTGCCTTTATTTTTTCTACCATATTGTTCCTCATTTCTCTGTGCTAAGGTTAACAAAACTATTCAGAACCCCATTCGCAAAATCGCCTCTACGAGGCTTTCTTTTTGCTCATGTGGTTATTTCGCCCTATAAATAGTTAACTACAAATAACAAATATACACAAATATCCCCTTAAATGCAAGCATTCCAAAGACATTTGTGTATATCTTAATCACTGTTTATGAAATTCTATACCACCGTATGGCTTATAAATTTACCACGTTACGGTTCTCACCACGCATAAATGCCTTAATGTTCTCGTAGACGCCCTGTACGCAACGGGTACGTGCCTCCACGCTGGCCCATGCCAGGTGCGGTGTGATGATCAGCTTGTTACTGTCTTTTAACTGGCTTAAAGGATTAGATAACTCCAAAGGCTCCTTTTCCAGGACATCCAGACCTGCTGCCTGAATCTCTCCGGCCACCAGTGCTTCATAGAGATCAGCGTTATTTACCACGGGGCCTCTTGCCACATTGATGAGGATTGCTGTCTTTTTCATCTTACGAAGGGCTTCCTTATCAATGAAATTACGGGATAAGTCACTTAACGGACAATGCAGGGACAGGAAATCGCTCTCTTTTAACAGGGTATCCTTGTCCACCTGCGGATAATCCGTACAGGTGCTCTTGCCCGTGATGGAATAAAAGATTACCTTACAGCCGAAAGCGGTAGCGATCGCTGCGGCTCTCCTGCCGATATTCCCCATTCCTACAATGCCCCATGTCTTACCTTCTAATTCATAAAAAGGTCTGTCAAAATTAGAAAAACGATCCTGTGCACTGTAAGCGCCGGATTTTACATATTCATCATAGTAGGGCAGCTTCTGGCTCAATGCCAGCGCCAGAGTAAACGTATGCTGTGCCACCATGGCTGTGGAATAGTCCACCACATTTGCCACCTTGATGCCTCTGGACTTGCAATATGCCAGATCACAGTTGTCGTATCCGGTGGCAAGCTCACAGATCAACTTCACGTTCGGACAATTTTTCAGGGATTCTTCTCTCATCGGAGCCTTGTTGCAGACAATGACATCCGCATCGCCCACACGCTCTGCCACTTCCTGTGCAGTAACGGTATTCGGGTAACTGGTCACTTCTCCCAATTCATTAAAACAGTCCACCGGCACATCCGTGCCGGCGCTGTTTCTCTCCAGTAAAACAATCTTCATCTCTTGCAATTTCTCCTGTCTTTTGTTTTCTTTTCGTAATAGCATAATAACATAGTAGAATAAACGATTTCTCCGGGCTATCGCCCTACTTACTTATTCCATCATACAGCAACAGCGTAATGAAATCAATTCATTACGCTGTCCTTTTCTTCTTTTGAAACATATTACTGCCGGAGTGATCCCGCCTCTGTGGCTTACAATCTCTTCAGCAGTTCTTCTCTCTGTGCCTCATAACCGGGCTTGCCCAGCAGAGCGAACATGTTCTTCTTGTAGCTCTCTACACCGGGCTGGTTGAAAGGATTTACGCCCAGCAGGTATCCGCTGACACCACATGCGAACTCGAAGAAGTAGAACAGCTCGCCAAGATAGAACTCATTTACCTCGGGAACGGTTACCATGAAGTTGGGAACCTGACCGTCGGTATGTGCCAGAATGGTTCCGTTCATAGCGCTCTTATTGACGAAATCAACGGTCTTGCCTGCCAGATAATTCAGACCATCCAGATCTACAGGCTCCTCGCCGATGGTAAGCTCCTCTCTCGGAGTGTCGATATTGATCACGGTCTCGAACATTACACGGGAACCGTCCTGAATGAACTGACCCATGGAATGCAGATCGGTGGTCAGATCCACGCTTGCGGGGAACAGACCCTTGTTGTCCTTACCTTCGCTCTCACCGAACAGCTGCTTCCACCACTCACTTACATAGTGAACAGCGGGCTCATAGTTCGCCAGGATCTCGACACTCTTGCCCTTGCGCAGTAAGATGTTACGCAGAGCCGCATACTGTAAAGCATCGTTCTCTTCGAAATCATTCTCCAGGGCACGCTTTCTTCCGCTGGCTGCACCTTCCATCAGCTTGTCGATATCAGCACCGCTGACAGCGATCGGTAACAGACCTACAGCGGTCAGTACGGAGAAACGTCCTCCTACATCATCGGGTACTACGAAGGTCTCGTAACCTTCCTCATCGGACAGATGCTTTAAGCTTCCCTTCGCCTTATCGGTGGTAGCATAAATTCTCTCTGCCGCGCCCTTCTTGCCGTATTTAGCTTCCAGCTTCTCCTTGAATACACGGAAAGCAATAGCGGGCTCTGTGGTGGTACCGGACTTGGAGATCATGTTGATGGAGAAATCTCTGTCGCCTACTACATCCATCAGGTGCTTCAGATAGGTGGAGCTGATGGAGTTACCACAGAAGTAGATCTCCGGAGTCTTACGTACACTCTTATCCAGTACATTGTAGAAGCTGTGGCTTAAGAACTCGATAGCCGCTCTGGCTCCCAGATAAGAACCACCGATACCGATAACCAGCAGAACGTCGGAATCACTCTGGATCTTCTTCGCTGCTGCCTTGATGCGGGCGAACTCTTCCTTATCGTAATCTACGGGAAGATCGATCCATCCCAGGAAATCATTGCCTGCGCCGGTCTTGGATACCAGGGTCTCCTTCGCATCCAGGGTAAGCTTCTTCATGTAACCGATCTCTTCTTCAGAAATAAAAGAGCCGGCCTTGGAATAATCAAATGTAACTTGTCTGCTCATAATGCTCCTCCTTATATCTTGCAGATATATCACGCATTCTTGCGTTACTTACTTAAAAAATCCGTTTTTATTTTAACAAAGTTACATCTCATTTTCAAGACATATCTATAGATCCGGGGAATGTTTTCTGAATTCTTTCGGACGTCTGGCATTTTCCGCTATACTGTAAGTAATTCCTGAAGCAATGCCTGTAATTCTTCCTCCGTGACTCTGGCGGGATCCTCCGGTCTCTGCGGCAGCACTTTTTCTCCCGGCTTTTCATGTGCGGCATTTTCTACGGAAAATACTTCTCTGTCCAGACGATCTGCCGTCTCCTCCGGCTGCACCGCTCTGCTGCGGATCGGCATCAGTTCCACCGTCCGTCTGCCGGAAGCTCTCTGCTGTCGTCCTCTCGTTCTTCCGGCCGCACTGATCTCCTCCCCCAGGCTTCCCGGTCCGTAGAGTCTTTCATAATCCTGTTCCGTGACAGAGATCCGGCCCGACAGATGATTTTCCAGATAATCTATGAGATTCGTCTTCAGAACCCTGCGTTTCCCCTTGATATCCATCATGGCCGACAGAGAAAAATACAGATACATCCCTAAAAAACTTACTATGTAAAAAGGCAGGATTTCCCCCAGCATCCTTCCGCCCATGATCCCCTTGCAGATCCCGATACCGGCAAACACAATGGAAAACAGCATGCACTGGCCGGACAGATGATACCAGGCATCAAAGGATAGGTGTCCAAACGCCAGCCGGTTGAGGAACTTGTCCACAAACACCGGAATGTTTGATACTCCACCATTTAACTGGTAACAATTTGCAAATTTTACTTTACACTGTTTCAACAGGCGGTTATTCGTCGTTGCCATATTATCTGTCTCTTTTATCATCGTATGGTAAAATCCTGCCAGAAGCAGACGCACCAGAATACTAAGTCCCAGAAATACCAGAATTCCGGTTGTGATCACTTTTTCTTCTTTGAAAATCGTAAACATAACCTGCGCTCCTTTCTATCGCTTCCTTAGAGTATAACGTATTAGAGGCTTGTTTTGTACGTTTTTTCATCGTCATTCTTCTACGTTGCCGAACAGAAAAAGTATTTCTTTTACATTTTTCGTGAAAAGAAAACCTTGTACATATTGTTGTATAAATGCCGAAAATCTGCTATAATCACTCCTTAGAAATTCAGTTTGAAAAGGATGGTTTTACATATGATATACAAGACAAAAGGTACCTGTTCCACTTCGATCGATGTAGAATTAAAGGATGGTGTTATTGATTCCGTAAAATTCACCGGTGGATGCAACGGTAATCTGCAGGGAATCAGTGCTCTGGTAAAAGGAATGAAGCCGGAAGAAGCAATCAGCCGTCTCAAGGGGATCCGCTGCGGTTTCAAGCCTACCTCCTGTCCTGACCAGCTGGCTCATGCCCTGGAAGAAATGATCGCACAGTAATCTCACCGACAAGAAGGATTTTATTATGAAAAAAATCGTATTGACCGGCGGCGGAACTGCCGGACATGTAACCCCCAATATTGCTTTATTACCGGCGCTGCAGGCGGCCGGCTATGAAATTGCCTATGTGGGATCTTATGAAGGCATTGAGAAAAAGCTGATTGCGGATTTCAACATTCCCTACACAGGCATTTCTACGGGCAAATTCCGCAGATACCTGGATCCGAAGAACTTCTCCGATCCGTTCCGTGTCATGAAGGGATTTGTGGAAGCGAGAAATTACCTGAAAAATTACCAGCCGGATGTAGTCTTCTCCAAGGGGGGCTTCGTAAGCGTCCCGGTCGTCCGCGCTGCAGCTTCCTTACATATTCCCTGTATCATCCACGAATCGGATATGACACCGGGACTGGCCAATAAGCTGTGCATTCCCGTGGCAGAAAAGGTATGCTGCAATTTCCCGGAGACTATGAAAAATATCCCTGCCGACAAGGCTGTCCTGACCGGTTCTCCCATTCGTGCGGAGCTGGCACAGGGCAGCAGGCTGGCCGGACTGAACATGTGCGGTTTTACTGCCAATAAACCTGTCATCATGGTCATTGGCGGAAGTCTGGGTGCAGCTAACGTGAACAAGGCTGTCCGCGATGCATTGCCGAAGCTTCTGGAGGATTTCCAGGTAGTACATCTCTGCGGTAAGGACAAAATCGACAACCTGTTGTTAAATACACCCGGATATAAACAGTTTGAATATATCAAGGCGGAACTAAAGGATATTTTCGCCATGGCAGACGTGGTGATTTCCCGTGCCGGAGCCAATGCCATCTGCGAACTTCTGGCGCTGAAAAAGCCCAACATTCTGATCCCCCTGCCTGCCGCCAGCAGCCGCGGAGACCAGCTGTTGAATGCCGCTTCCTTCGAAGCGCAGGGTTATTCCATTGTGCTGAATGAGGATGATATTACGACGAATCTGCTGGTGGATAAGGTACATGAACTGTACTTCAACCGCCAGAATTATGTAGAAGCCATGAGCCGCAGCCATCAAATGGATGCGATCAACACAATCATGTTGCTGATCAATGAAGCAGCAAACAAGAGTCATACGCAATAATATCATGTATTGATTGAGGGGATTATTTTGAAAGGATTATTGGAAATCTGCTGCGGCAGCTTCGAAGATGTGAAAACCGCCTGGCAAAATGGTGCAGACCGGGTAGAGCTTAACAGCGCACTGTATCTGGGTGGTCTCACACCTTCTACGGCCAATCTGATCTGCGCAAAAGAGCAGTGCAGCATCCCTATTATAACAATGGTCCGCCCAAGAGGAGGCGGCTTCTGCTATTCACAGGACGAATACGAGACCATGCTCTTAGATGCCCGCATACTTTTAGAGCACGGAGCTGACGGTATTGCTTTCGGCTTCCTGACAGCGGACCATGCCATCCATAGGAACCGGACACAGGAAATGATCGACCTCATCCATAGCGCCGGAAAAGAAGCTGTATTTCACCGGGCGTTTGATTGTGTTGCACAACAGGAACGTGCGGTGGAAGCTTTGATCTCCCTTGGCGCGGACCGGATCCTCACCAGCGGTGGTGCACCTGATGTATGGTCGGGCAGAACACAATTGCAAAAGCTGCAAAGCCAATATGGTAAGGATATCGCATTTTTAGCGGGAAGCGGCGTGAATTCACAAAACGTAAAAGCTCTGATGGAATATACGAGGATAGAGCAGGTTCATACATCCTGCAGAAGCTGGCAGCCGGATGTGACCGCCTCCCTGCAGGACGTGGACTTCTCTTATGATATAAGCCGCAAGAATGCATATGAAACAGTAGATGCCGTAAAGGTGAAGGAAATGCGGGCAGCAATGCCTATATTGTAATCAGCCCGTGTTCTAAACAAAAATCGTAGACTCCGTCTTCTTCCACCGATCTGCACGTGCAGGTGGCGTGAGCTTTGATCTCATCCTTCGCATTCCCCATGGCCACACCGGTGCCGACTGCTTCCAGCATCTCGATATCATTGAAGCCATCTCCAAAAGCGATGGCTTCTTCCTTCGTAAAGCTAAAATGCTGAAGTACCGCGCGCACAGCGTTTCCCTTCCCACATTCCAGGGGAATGATATCAGCCGCTCTATCCCACCATGCTGTGATCTGTGTATGGTGCGTACCAGCCAGAATCCGCTCATACTCTTCTTCCCGGCAGGAACACATCATCTGATAGATGTCCTCATGAACCCGTTCATCGAATTGTTTATCGATTTTCAGCATCTCGCTACCTAATCTGAAATACTGCTCCAGATCCGGATCTGTACCGTTGGTGATGATAAAATGTTCGTTACTGATTGCTAACGCCCTATGCATGTCTTTCAGATTCTGAAGGATCTGAAGCTTGTCCATCCGATCAAGGGGGCACTTAAAAATAATCTCGTCTCCGACTGTAACATAAGAACCGTTAAAGGTCAGAAGCGCATCGAAATCAATCCCCGGAAAACGCGGTGCCGACAGATATCCTCTTCCGGTCGCCATACACAGCTTCACCCCATTCTGCCGAAGAGAGATTAATGTATGCAGCGTTCGCTCACTTAATTCTTTATGACCCATCTTCAAAAGCGTTCCATCAACATCAAAAAATGCAATTTTAATCATGCCTGCCACCTCCGTCCGGCTCACAGGATATATTCCATCTGCCGTTCTTTTGTCTTCATCCCCATCTTTTCATAAAAATGCTCTGCTGAAGTGTTGCCTGCCCAGACGTTCAGGGTTACTTCATAGCAGCCCAGTTCTTTTGCCTGCTGTTTCACATATTCAAACAGGCTTTCCCCGATATGCTGACCCCGTGTCTGCTTGTCAACGCAAAGATCATCGATAAACAAGGATTTAAAGGGGACCATATTCGTGGAAAAGGGCTGCTCCCTGAGTTGGCAGAATGCATAACCCATGCACAGATCGTTCTCGTCTACGGCAACATAGATAGGGTGATCCTCCTGTTGTAATAGCTCTGTCAGCTCGCAGGGGGTGTATTTCGTAGTACCCGGTATAAAAATATCCGGACGGATCTCTGCATGTATCTGTAATACCTGCCCCAACAGCGCAAGAATTCTTGGAATGTCCTTTTTTTCTGCCTTGCGAATCTTCATTTCTATTTCGCTCCTTTATTCGACAAATCCCGTTTTATTACTTCTCCCAGTGTTATAACCCTTCCATGTCTAGATCCACGATTAACTTTCCAATTTTCCGTTCTTTTAAAAGATAGCACATATAGATAGGAAGATATACCACGGATCCCTCCTGTTCTATATTTGCTACCGATAAAACATATGCTTTCTCAATATGATAATCAGAAATTTTCATAAAGTTATCCAAGGATTTGTGTGCCTTGTAAGCTTTCCCGGATTTCACCTCAATGGGAACCACTTTCCCATCCATTTCGACCAAAACATCCAGTTCCCCTATATTTTTCTTTTTACAGAAATAAGGTTCCAAACCATTGGCCGTTAATTGCTGTGCCACAGCATTTTCAAAGTGAGCACCGTTATTTACTTCGCTGTTTTTATTGATCAGTTCCAGTTTGGTTTCCGCCGGATATGCACTGGTAAGCAAACCGGTGTCATTGGAAAAAAGTCGGAACACATTACTGCTCTTGCTCGCTTTGAGAGGAATAACAGGAGCTTCCACGTTATACACCGGTAACGCAACTCCGGCATCTTTCAGCCATAAAAAGCTGTTTTCATATCTGTCAAACTTTAACTCTTTATTCAGCATTGTAAATACAAATTTTTTATTCTGTTTGTTCAATTCTGCCGGAATGATATCATAAATAGATATCAATTTCAGTTTTTTATCTTCACTCTCATATTGAGAGAAATCCTCTTTATATAGCGCAACGATATCCCGTTGTACCTTATCCACTTCCCGGATATCTTTTGTAGCAATATAGATTTTTACCGCATCCGGCATGCCTCCGACAATTAGATAGATAAAAAACAGCGACAATAGCTTCTGATGTATGAATTCATCCACGGGCTGACATGTTTCAAATTTCGCTTTCAACATTTCCAAAGTTGTTTTTGACACATTATTTGCTATCATGAATTCTTCAAAATCCATCGGATACATTCTCAAAACAGTTAAATATCCAACCGGAACCGACGTTATTCCCTTAAGCTCTACTCCTAATAAGGATCCGCTCATTACATATTTGAAGCTGCCTTCTTCTACAAGGAATTTTATTTTTGTCACTATTTCCGGACATTTCTGTATCTCATCAAAAAAGACGACCGTTTCCTGCGGCTTACAATCCTCCGGCATAATCATTTTTAATTTCACCAGGAACTCATTCGCACTCATTTTTACATTGAGATAATCCACCAAATCCGGCTGATCTATAAAATTAACTTCAAACTTACAATATCCGCTTTTGGCAATTTCCTCTCTTATCAGCCAGGTCTTTCCAATCTGTCTTGCGCCTGTTACCAATAATGCTTTATCCGATCTTTTCAACCATTCTTCTATGATAATAGAGTCTTTTCTATACATAAATTCCCTCCTCCCTTTTTAACAGTATCTCTTTTGCCCCGTTTTTTCAATATGATTTGTAATATTTTGCCCCGTTTTTTCAATTTTATTATATATATTTCGCCCCGTTTTATTCAATTTACCATTCCAAATAATGCTCTTGGGTAAATAGCAAATTTAACTTCCGTTTTGCAAAAGTAACTTCTGTTTGAATTATTTTTGCAAGATTAACTTCGGAATCAGCACCTTTAAAACAGAAATAAGTCTTGCGAAAACAGTGCCAACTGGAAATTAGTATTGCAAGAGTGGACTTTAGTATTACAAACCGCTTGAAATAGGGCTTTTTAGCATGTTACTATACTCTTGAAGTCATATTTTACTG
>PPYF01671927.1_pt1 | contig 10340 bp, 7 predicted proteins | sample 1559871 | NCBI WGS metagenome assembly PPYF01 (sample SAMN08240021, study PRJNA423297) | Human gut metagenome, whole genome shotgun sequencing project.
GAGCAGGTGTTTCCAGGGAACCACGGATTCCTTTAACGCCAACGATATATAAACCGCTGACTTCGGCCTTGACTTCTTTTTTGACCGGAATCTGATCAAAAACTTTTTCATCTGCGATCAGAACGGAGATCTTTGGTCCGACTTTTGCTTTAACGATTGGCAGTTTGGAACGGCGCATCAGCTTCGGTGCCTGGTCGATCACCATCTGAGGAAGACCGGATTCTTTTAACGGAAGTCGCTTCTTATCAATAATCAGCATAGAAACGGTTTGCTTAGCAGCTTCAATCTGGGCCTGCTGTTCTTCTTGTTTCTTCTGAGCCTTTTTTCCAAAGAAATAAAGAGCTATCAGAGCAGCGATCAGAACGACCAGGATCACAAGAAGGACGATGGTAAGTGTACTCATAGATACCCTCCTCAATATGTAATTTACAAACTTATGTCATGCGAATTATATTCTAACATCATTTATTACAAAAGGCAAACAAATTAATAAAATTCCATAAAGAATAGGAAAAGTTATAGCAAAGGTACAGAGAAACAGGTATAATAAATTTACGGTTTTTAGAAAAACCTGAAAGATAAATTTATTTGTGGGTACACTAAGAATTACAGAACAAAGAGTCTGGAGAGTTAGTATGGAGAAGAAAAATGACAGGAATAAAAATACCAGTCAGAATAAACTGTATTCAGATGAAATAAAAGAAATGGAACGTTTGTCAGAGGAGCAGGAAAAGGCACTTCGCGAGAGACGTCAGGCAAGAAAACATCGCATAAAAAAGCAGGAACGAAGAAAAAAACTGATCGTATTGGGAAGCATGGCCGTTGTTACCGTAGTGGTAGCAGTGAGTGCAGTCACCGGAATCGTCAGTTTTGTGACCAGAGAAAGCAGGCAAAGTCAGGTTTCATCAAAAAAATCAGCAGAAAAGGACTCATCGGAGCCGACTTTGACAGATACGGTGAAACAGAGTCGTTCAGATCTGGAAGCGGATGAGAGAACCCCGGAGGAAATTCTGGCAGATGCGAAGCTTCTCGCAGTACAATATGATTATGACAAGGCAATCAGCCTGCTTCAGAAATACAGTGGCTATAAAAAGAATACAGAAATGCAGGATGCGGTAAAACAATATGAAGAAATAAAAGCTTCCTGTAAGTCCTGGCCACTGGAAGAAGTTACACATGTTTTTTATCATACACTGATCAAAGATCCATCTAAAGCATTTGATGGAGACTATAAAGAAGCTGATTACAATCAAGTTATGACAACGATCGATGAATTCAACAAGATTACAGAGACTATGTATGAGAAAGGCTATGTCATGGTCAGTATCTATGATATGGCTAAGGCAGATGCTGATGGCAATATAACAGAAGGAGAGATCCTTCTCCCGGAAGGGAAGATTCCGTTTGTTCTTTCACAGGACGATGTCTGTTATTATCATTATATGGATGGTGATGGATATGCATCGAAGCTGGTTGTTGATGAGAATGGAAAAATTCGCAACGAATATATAGAGGATGATGGAAGCGTTTCTGTCGGAGATTATGATATGGTTCCACTGATCGACCGTTTTGTAGAAGAACATCCGGATTTTTCATACAGAGGAGCAAAAGGAATCGTGGCACTTACCGGTTATAATGGTATTCTAGGATATCGTACAGACCAGAGCTATGAGACACGTCCGGATGATCTGGATGCCAATAAGGTTGAATGGCTGGATGCACATCCTGATTTCAGCCTGGCGAAAGAAAGAGAGGGCGCCAAGAAAGTCGCAGATGCCATGAAAGCAGAGGGATGGCTTTTTGCAAGTCACACCTGGGGGCATCAGAATGTAGGGCAGATAGGACTGGAAACACTTCAGACCGATACCCGGAAATTCAAAGATAATGTAGATCCGCTGATCGGAGGTACAGATATCATTATATTTGCGTTTGGTACAGACCTCTGTGGACCGGAGGATTATCACGGCGATAAATTCGAATATTTAAAAGGTGCAGGATACAATTATTTTTGCAATGTAGATTCAAGTAAATATTATGTACAGATAAGAGAGCGGTATTTCCGTCAGGGGAGAAGAAATTTGGACGGATACCGTATGTATTACCACCCGGAGCTTCTGGAGGATCTTTTTGATGTAAAGAGTGTTTTTGATCCGGTAAGACCGACACCGGTGCCGCCAATGGCATAACTGATAAAAGGGGATAAAGAATGAAAAAAAGAGCATTAATACTTACAGCAGTACTTACTGCAGCAGCACTGACAGGGGGAAGTGGTTATCTGCCGGTTACAGACGGCATAAGATCTAAAATGATACAGAACGTTTATGCAGATGCAGAGGATTCAAAAGAATCTGCAGACACAGAAACTTCTGATTCTGTGCTTGATCAGGCAACGATCATGTATCAGCAGTATAATTATGATGAGGCAATCAAATTGCTGAAAAAGCAGGATGATTTTACAAAAAATAAAGATTACATGGATCTTGCTGCAAAATGTCAGATTGCGAAAAAATCACTGGTTGAATATCCTCTTGAAAAAATCACACATGTATTTTTTCATACATTGATCGAGGACACATCCAGAGCATTTGATGGAGATTCAAAATCCGGAAATTATAATCAGGTCATGACAACAGTCAGTGAGTTTAATAAGATCATTCAGATCATGTATGACAAGGGCTATGTACTGGTAAGTCCACATGATATGGCAACGGTAAATAAAGACGGTACGATGAGCAGGGGCAAGATCATGGTTCCGGAGGGTAAGATTCCGTTTGTCCTTTCGCAGGATGATGTCAGCTATTACCATTATATGGACGGCGATGGCTGTGCATCCAAACTTGTACTTGACGAGAATGGAGAGGTAAAGAACGAATATGTTGATGCTGACGGAAATGTTTTAGTCGGAGATTATGATCTGGTACCGCTTCTGGATTCTTTTATCAAAGAACATCCGGATTTTTCCTATCATGGACGTAAGGGAATCCTTGCGATGACCGGTTATAACGGAGTACTGGGATACAGAACAGACAGTGCATATAAGACCGGCGAAAACCTTCAGGATGACCAGAAGAAATTCCTGGAAGATCATCCTGATTTCGATTATGACCAGGATGTAAAAGATGCGACCAAAGTGGCAGATGCCATGAAGGCAGAGGGATGGGAATTCGCAAGTCATACCTGGGGACATATGAATGCAACAGAGCGTTCTGCTGAGGATCTTAAGACAGACGATGAGAAATGGAAAGCAAATGTAGCCCCGATCCTTGGAGATACAGATATGATCATCTTTGCGTTTGGTGCAGATATTGGTGACTGGGAAGGTTACTCTTCTGATAATCCGAAATTTCAGTATTATAAGAGTGCGGGTTATGACTACTTCTGTAATGTAGATTCCAGTCAGTACTTTGTACAGATCACAGATCAGTATTTCCGACAGGGAAGAAGAAATCTGGATGGTTACAGAATGTATTATAACCCGGATATGCTGAGCGATCTTTTTGATGTATCTGAGGTATGGGATTCTTCCAGACCGACACCGGTACCAGAAATGTGATATGCAGATTTGAAAGGAGTTTTATTATGAAGAAAAAAACAGTTGCAGCGATGTTGGTAATGTGCATGGCTTTATCTGCTACAGCATGTGGCGGATCTGATACAAAAGAAACTAAAACCGAGACAACACAGGATACAGGGGATAAAAAAGATTCTGCATCCTCAGATAAAAAAACATCTGCTTCGGCAGTCAGACTGGTGTCTGTTTCTGATGTTTCAAAATATGTTACGATTGGAGAATATAAGGGACTGACACTGGACAGATCATCGGTTACTGTAACGGATGATGATGTACAGGCAGAGATCGATTATAATCTTGAAGAAAACGGAACAGAGGTAAATGACGGAACAGTAGAAGAGGGCGATTCGGTAACGATTAATTTTACCGGAACGATAGACGGAAAAGAATTTGATGGGGGTTCTGCAGAAGATTATGATCTTGTGATTGGCGAGGGCGGAATGATCGATGGATTCGAGGATGGAATCATTGGCATGAAAAAGGGAGAGACAAAAGAACTGGACCTGACTTTCCCGGATGATTACTATGAAGAATCTGTTGCCGGTAAACCGGTTGTGTTTAAAGTTACGCTGCAGAAGTTCACGCGGCCTTCCGAACTGAATGATGAGTGGGTAGCTGCCAATACAGAATACAAGACAGTTGACGAGTATCGTGCAGCCGTCAAAAAAGAACTCGAAGAAAATGAGACAAAATCAGCAGATTATGATCTTTACAGTAATGCCTGGAGCGAAGTACTCGCAAATTCTGAAGTAAAAGAATATCCGGAAGAAGATGTGGATAAGGCGGTTGAAGCATACAAAAAACTCAATGAAAATTATGTCAAAGAAGCAGGTATGGAAATGTCTGATTTCCTTAAGGCACAGGGAATGTCTGAAGAAGATTATGAGGAAGACTGCCAGCAGTATGCAGAATCCAAAGTGGAACAGAACCTTATTGTTCAGGGAATCATGGATGCAGAAGGACTCAGCCTTGATGATGACGATATACAGACATTAAAGGACGAGCTGTTATCAGAATATGGCTATGAGAGTTTTGATCAGCTGGTTGCATATTATGGTGAACAGGAAGTAAATGAATCACTGGCACTGATGCGTGTGGAACGTTTTATAGTGGATAATGCGACAGTAAATGAAACTTCTGCAACAGAAGCTGATGTGGCAAATGAAGATGCAGATCCGGAAAGTGAAGACACAGGAGTTGATGCTGCAGAAGACACTATAGAAGATAATGCGTCAGAGGAAGATAGCAGTGACACTGCAGAAGAAAGTGAGGAAACTGCATCGGAAGATGATGTGGCAAATGAAGGATGATCATAAAAAATGGAAATGTTTTTCAGGAAGATGGAAGTTTTCGCAAGGAAACACTTTATATCAGAAATCACAGACTGACAGAGGCATTTGAAGCAACCTCTGAAGAGGAAGTTATAGATGCCGAGGGTCTTATGGTGATTCCCGGTCTTGTGGATATCCACAGCCATGGAGCATATGGGGAAGATTTTTCTGACGGTGATCCGGAAGGTCTGAAAAAAATCTTAAGATATGAGAGACAAAGTGGAATAACATCATATTGTCCGACTTCCATGACACTTCCGAAGGAACAGCTTAAGAAGATTTTTAAAGGGATCAGGGAAGCAGAAAAGTCCGGCGATGGAGCAACGGTTGCAGGTATCAATATGGAAGGACCGTTTCTGGATCCTGTTAAGAAGGGCGCACATGTCGAAGAATGGATCACGGAACCGGATGCAGATTTTGTAAGGGAATTGAATGAAGTATCCGGTGGAAGGATTAAACTGGTAACGTTGGCACCGAATGTCAGCGGTGCGATGGAATTTATCAGGAAAATGCAGAGTGAAGTACAGATATCTCTGGGACATACAGCTGCAGATTACGAATGTGCATCAGAAGCAATGGCGCTGGGGGCGCATCATGTGACGCACCTTTATAATGCGATGCAGCCACTGGCACACAGAGAACCCGGACTGATCGGAGCTGCAGCAGATGATCCGGAATGTATGGTGGAACTTATCTGTGATGGTTACCATATCCATCCATCCGTGATCAGAACAACATTCAAAATGTTCGGACCGGAAAGAGTGATTCTGATCAGTGACTCCATGCGTGCAACAGGGATGAAAAACGGTACATATGAGCTCGGCGGACAGGAAGTAACTGTGAAGGACCGCAAGGCAGTGCTGAAAGACGGAACACTGGCAGGATCTGCGACAAATCTGTTTGGCTGTATGTGCAAGGCAATAGAATTTGGTGTGCCTGTAGACCAGGCGATTTTTGCAGCCACGAGAAATCCGGCAAGAAGTATTGGGATTTATGACAGAACAGGGTCTGTTCATACAGGTAAAGAGGCAGATCTTCTTCTGGTAACAGAGAATTTTGAATTAAAAAGAGTTATCTGATATACCTGCTGAAGTATTGAATCATCATTCACAGAATAACTTGATTTAGTTCAGGAATTGTGATTGTATTTCAGAATTAAATGCGTTATGATAATAAATAGACAAAAAAGTTATAGAAAAATACAGCAGGTGGAGTAGATGGATAAAAGGGTATTGCGTGAACGAATGCGCAAAAAGCAACAGCAGATAAGACGTCGTCAGATGATGAAAAAAGGCGCGTATATTGTTGCAATAATTCTCGTATTTGTCTTTGTGATACGAGGAATCATTCTTCCGGTCATTAATCGGGTCGGAGGGAAAAATACAGATAAACCGGCACAGGTACAGGCAGAAACAGATGCGAATGCGAATACCAATACGGGAGATTCAGGAACTGAGACACAGATAGAAAAAGACACAAATGCAGCAATCCGTAAACCGCTGAAGGGTGCGAGTGATCTGACAAAGGCTTCACAGCTGACTGCTGGCTGGCATGAGGATGAGAACGGAAAATGGTATCAGAACTCGGATGGTACATATTATGCAGGCGGCCTGCAGGAAATAGATGGTTCTACATATTATTTTGGAGACAATGGTTATACACAGACCGGCTGGGTAAGTGTTGGTTTTGATGACTATTATTTCAGTGATGACGGAACGTATGATCCGAGTCAGCATAAGACAAGAATTGCATTTACGTTTGATGATGGCCCGGGAGAGTATACAGACCAGCTTCTGGACTGCCTGGAACAGAATAATGCACATGCGACATTCTTTATGCTCGGACAGAATGTTGAGAACTGGCAGAGCGAAGTTCAGCGAATGGTAGACATTGGATGTGAGATCGGATCTCATTCCTGGGATCATCTGAATCTGTATGATCTTGATATGGATGCAGTTGCCAAAGAGTTTTCAGATACAGATGCAGCTCTGGAGAAGGCATGTGGACAGAAGGCAAGTGTTGCCAGAGCACCATATGGAAACTGGAGTGATGATATCATTGCTACTGTACAGAAACCATTCTTTACATGGTCGCTGGATTCTCTTGACTGGAGTTATAAGGATGTTGACAAAGACTATAATGAGATTATGAACGGAGATCTTACTGACGGTTCGATCATTCTGATGCATGATATTCATGAGCCATCCGTACAGGCTGCGATCAAGATGATTCCGGAACTTGTGCAGAAGGGTTATAAGCTGATGACTGTCAGTGAGCTTGCAGCAGCCAAGGGAGTTACTTTACAGAATGCAAACTATTCTGATTTCTGGGACAGTTCACTTCAGAAGGGTATCGTTGCAGGATATAACAGTGGTTCTTCTGACGGAAGCAGTGATGGTACAGCGGTATCAGATGGTACTACCTCAGATGACGGCTCAACAGATAGTTCTGATGTAAGTGATACAGGATCTTCGGACAGCAGTGATGTCAGTGATGGAAGTGATGAGAGTTCCGACAGTTCTTCCGGAGATAACAGCTCAGGAGGCGATGACTCTTCCGGGGATGGAAGTTCATCAGATGACAGTTCCGGAGATAACAGCTCAGACGATGGATCTTATGATGACAGTTCCGGAGACGGAAGTGATTATGCAGATGAGGACTCCGGAGATGGGTATGATACAGGATATTAATTCTATATAAAATAAGAATCCACAAAAGAGGACAAGTTCGAAAGCGCAATCGGACAAGTCCTCTTTTTGTGTACTTGTAATTTCTTATTTTAATTGACGGGAACATTATGGATTGGTATAATATGTCTATAAAAATGCAAAATATCAGCATGATAAATGTGCATAATGCTGATGGGAGGCGCAGAGTTGTAAAGAGTGCCGGAATAAAATAGCTGTTAAGGGAGGTACGTTTGAATGGGAGAGAAGTTGCAGTTTACAGAGCTGGATCAGTATCTGTTCGGACAGGGAACCCATTATGACATTTACAGGAAATTAGGAGCCCATCCGACGATACAGAGGCGTAAGAAAGGTGTATATTTTGCTGTGTGGGCACCAAATGCCAGATCAGTTTCTGTTGTTGGAGAGTTTAATAACTGGAATACACAGGCAAATCCAATGAAGAAAGTCGGACCAATTGGGGTATATGAGACATTTATACCCGGAGCAAAGGTTGGAGATCTCTATAAATTCTATATTATCGGCTATCATGGTGAAGAATTATACAAAGCCGATCCATATGGGAATGAAGCAGAACTGAGACCTGGCACTGCATCCAGAATTGCGGATATTTCTGATTATAAATGGAAAGATACTACCTGGATGAAAAGACGTCCGGAATTTGATGAAACCAAAGATCCTATGGCCATTTATGAGGTACACCCCGGTTCCTGGAAGAAACATGAAGCAAAAGATGAAGATGATCCGGGATTTTATAATTACCGTGAACTGGCACATGAACTTGCTGCCTATGTAAAGAAAATGGGTTATACACATGTAGAACTTATGGGAATTGCCGAGCATCCGTTTGATGGCTCATGGGGATATCAGGTCACAGGATATTATGCACCAACCTCCCGTTATGGTTCTGTTCAGGATTTCAAGTATATGATCGATTATCTGCACCGTAATAAGATTGGAGTTATTCTGGACTGGGTACCGGCACATTTTCCGAAAGATGCACAAGGCCTCGCAAATTTTGACGGTACAGCAGTATATGAACATGAAGATCCGAGACAGGGAGAACATCCGGACTGGGGAACCAAGATTTATAACTATGGCCGTCCGGAGGTCAAAAACTTCCTGATTGCCAATGCACTCTACTGGATTGAAGAGTGTCATGTAGACGGACTTCGTGTTGATGCAGTAGCATCTATGCTTTATCTGGATTATGGAAAGAAGGATGGCGAGTGGGTTGCTAATAAATATGGTGATAACAAAAACCTTGAAGCAATTGAGTTTTTCAAACATTTGAATACCGTTGTACTTGGAAGAAATCATGGAACGGTCATGATAGCAGAAGAATCTACCGCATGGCCACAGGTTACCGGAAAAGCTGAAGATGGAGGACTTGGCTTCTCTTTGAAATGGAATATGGGATGGATGAATGATTTTCTTGAATACATGAAATTGGATCCATATTTCCGTAAGGACAATCACAATAAGATGACATTTTCTATGACTTATGCATACAGTGAAAAATATGTCCTTGTCATCTCGCATGATGAAGTCGTACATTTGAAATGTTCTATGGTTAATAAGATGCCAGGCTATCCGGAAGAAAAGATTCGTAATTTGAAAGCTGCGTATGCATTTATGCTGTTCCATCCAGGCAAAAAACTTCTGTTTATGGGACAGGAATTTGGACAGCTGCGTGAATGGAGTGAGGAGAGGGAGCTTGACTGGTATCTTCTGAATGAAAAACCACATCAGGATCTTCAGGAGTTTGTAAAGACGCTTTTACATATGTATACAAAGTATCCTGCATTGTATGCAGGGGACAACGATCCTGACGGATTTGAGTGGATCAATGCAGACGATGCATACAGAAGTATTTTCAGTCTGGTAAGAAAATCTCCTACAAAGAGAAATAACCTTCTGTTTATTGTAAACTTTACGCCGGTTGACCGCCCGGATTATCGTGTCGGTGTTCCAAAGAAAAAACAGTATAAACTGATCATGAATGAACATGGACTTTTGGAGAAACCGGAGGTATTTAAAGCAGAGGCACAGGAATGTGATCACAGAGAGTTTTCGTTTGACTATCCACTGCCAGGATATGGTGTTGCGGTGTTTACTTATTGATATTTTATTGTGAAAGTTAACCAATTTTGCACATCGATAATTATATAAATTTAATAAATAAAATCGTTGCAATTTAAGAAAATATAGGTTATACTGAACGCAACTGAGGAAAATCATTTGGAAACTCAGTATTTACATGAAATGCAGTAAGTTGAACATAAAAAATAAAGATTTTGAAAGGAGATTTACAATGAAAGTATCTAATATTAAAGACATCGAGAAATTTTTTGAAGTAGTAGACAGCTGCCAGGGCAAAGTTGAACTGGTAACAGGTGAAGGTGACAGACTGAACCTCAAATCCAAACTGTCCCAGTATGTATCTCTTGCAAACATCTTCTCCGGCGGAGAAATTCCGGAACTTGAGATCGTAGCATATGAGAAAGAAGATATCGACAAACTTCTCAGCTTCATGATCAACGGTTGATTTTAGAGAGTATAGAGTGGGGACGTGACTGGTTCATGTCCCCATTACCCATATGAAGGGATAATAACCAGGGGGTATTTTATGCCTCCTGGTCAAATTGCGTTATAAGTTAGTGATATAAAACAAATAATATAAAGTAATTTAGCAATTATTTTGCCCATGGGCAGAAAGAGAGGAAATGCAATCATGGAAAAAACTAAAAT
>PPYF01269213.1_pt1 | contig 10338 bp, 9 predicted proteins | sample 1559871 | NCBI WGS metagenome assembly PPYF01 (sample SAMN08240021, study PRJNA423297) | Human gut metagenome, whole genome shotgun sequencing project.
ATACATAACAGATCACCGTAGCCTTTTTGCGGCCCCAGTGGTAGCGATCGTCCAAACCGGACACAATGGCCTCCATCACGGATACGGAGCTGGTCAGCGCCGCAAACAGCACCAGAATAAAGAACCCGGCGCCGATCAAGCTGCCGATTTTCATCTCGGCAAACACCTTAGGCAGGGTTACAAACATCAGACTGGGGCCTTTGCCCAAGGCGCTTTCGTCCCCTCCCGAATACACAAACACCGCCGGTACGATCATCAAACCGGCCAGGAATGCCACCAAAGTATCAAACACTTCAATCTGGCGCACGGACTGCTCAATGTGATCCTGCTTACGCAAATAAGAACCATAAGTGATCATAATGCCCATAGCCAGGGACATAGAAAAAAACAACTGCCCCAAAGCAGCCAGCACAGTCATCATGCTCAGCTTGCTGAAATCCGGCTTTAAATAATAAGCCACGCCGGCGCCGGCGCCCGGACGGGTGACTACAAAGATAGACAGCAGAATCGTCAAAATCAAAAGCGCCGGCATCAATACGCGGCTGAACTTTTCAATTCCCTTTTCTACGCCTAAAAATACGATCACCGCCGTAGCGGTCATAAACAGCAAAAACCACAAAAGCGGCTCGCCTGTACCGGAAATAAAAGTAGAAAAATAGTTGTCGCCGGCCGCGTCCTGAACGGCACCGGAGATCATCGTGGCGGTGTACTTGGTAACCCAACCGCCAATGACGCAGTAATAAGGCAGAATAAGTACCGGCACCAAAGTCACCAACTTGCCCATCCAGCTCCACTTTTTGTTCAGCGAGCCAAAGGCCTCCATAGGACTGAGCCGGGTTTTACGACCAATAGCGATCTCCGTGACCATCAGGGTAAAGCCAAAGGTCACCGCTAAAACAATATACACCAATAGGAAGATACCGCCGCCGTACTTAGCTGCCAAATAGGGAAAGCGCCACAGGTTCCCCAAACCCACAGCCGAGCCTGCCGCTGCCAGTACAAATCCCACTTTTCCGGAGAATGTACTTCGATTCTTTTTTGTTTCCATCAAACCATCCAATCTATATCTCTTATTTTACGGAGTAATGCTCTAATTATACTCATTCCGATGGGATTTGTCAATTCCGAACCGGTGGGATTTACTAATTCCCACGAAAACAAAGAAAGCCTGCACCGGCGGGTGCAGGCTCTTTCTTATTTGTTATTCCAAAATCACTTGCTGACTTTTACGGACTGCAAGATCCAGTAATGCAGAGTCAGGCAGTTAGAGGCAAACGTCTTGCGCACATCGGCGCCCGGCGCTGCGGCCATCGGCTGAATGGTGCCGTCGCCCAACTGGGTGTACACAGCGTCCAGCTTGTTTTGCAACTCCTCCTTTTTCTCACCGTCCGGCAGGTTGCAGGTAATGGCCTTGTTGGCGCAACCGGCATTGTAAATAGACGCACCCTTAAAGTCCTTTAAGCAAGCAGCCGCTGCAGTGCCGTATTCCTTCACCACAGAATAGGCGGCGCCTTCTTCGTTAAAACCGGAGCCGATCACAGTCACATCGCTGAGATCAAAAGTATTTTTCGCCGTGTAGAGGGAAGCGGACTTATCGCACCCGCCGGCAAAGAGCGCCTTGTCGCCCTTGTCAATCATACTCTCTGCAATGGAGGCATAACGATCCACCATCTCAAAGGTGGTATCATAGTAATACTCACTTTCCAGCGCCAGACCGGCGGAATTGCCATCCTTATCGCTGTTGGTCCAGTGGTCAAAATAGTAACCGTCCTTGGGTACGTTAGCGGTAATATGTACCGTATCGCCGGGCAGGTAGTAGCCGCTGCCGGTTCCGTTCTCTACCGTTACGGCAAATGTGGGATCGGTAGATACCACATACACCGGGGTCAGTACCACCGGGTTCTCCTCCACCGTTACATTGGTGGACTTTTCCTTAGGGTTCTCAATATTCTCCGCATTACCGGTGCTCTCCCAGTGATCAAAGACCATACCCTGGGTTGCTGCCGGTGCGGTGACCCACACCTTTTCACCGACCGTGTTGTCATAGACTTTGTCCGTAGCGGATTTGTCCGCTTTCAGCACAGCCACGCTGCCAACACTGCCCTCCGCCTTGGTATAAATGGCGGTCAGCGTACAGTCACACTTCTCCACAATCAGGTTAATCTCGGTCTTTTTCTTGCTGGACACATTGACTTTCTTGTCCTTCACACCCTCGGTGTTGCTCTTAACCTCCCAGTGGTCGAACTTCTCCCCCTGCTCGTTAAACGGTTCGCAGGAAACGGTCACATTCTGGCCCTCTTTGTAAGTACCGCTGCCGTTACCGTTCTCCACCACCACCTTGTGGCAGGTTTTGTCTGCCTCTTTGATGGGCTTATACACCGGAGTCAAAGTCACAGAGTAGTCATAATCCAGCAGCGGAGAGTCATAATCCGCATAATCCAACTGCACCGGTACGCCCAGGGTATCCGCCGCTGCGGCAGCGCCCTGTACAAATCCGGCACCGTAGTTGGAGGAATGGTCGTTTTGCACCGAGCCCAGGTAACCCAGCTTGGTATTCCCCTGAAGCACGGCGGAAAAGCCGGCCAAATAACCGCTTTGGAGGTCATCAAAGCTGGCGCTCATTACATTGGGCAGCAGCCGCGCAGACTTGTCTCCGGCAGAATGGGGCACAGCGTCAAGCAAAACAAAATGCAGCTCCGGATACATGGTGGCCAGCTCGTAGCAGATCACGGCAAAGGTCTCGCCTGGCAGCACAATGTACTTGGCGCCCTTGTCCACAGCCAGCTTTACATACTGCTCCACCACATCGGTGGTCAGCTCTTGGTTCTCCTCTAATGCCGGCTGGTAATAGACGGCCTTGGCGGAATTTTCATTGGCATAGGTCTGCACCCCGTCCCAGGCGGACTGGTTATAGGCCTTATCGTGGATACTGCCACCGTCGGTGATCAGCGCCACATCATACTTTAGATCTGATGTTTTTGTGCACCCTGAAAAGGCAAAAACGCCCACTGCCACCAGAGTCACACACAACAAAACGGAAAGGATCTTCTTCATCGCTCTATTGTCCCTCCAACAATAAAATACTACCCCTCAATGATACCAAAAACTTTCTGCCAATGCAATAGATTTTGTTGATTTGGCGATGAAAAAACACTATAATGAAATCATAAAAATTCCGAGAGGTGAAAATAATGGACACATTGCGTGCAAGCGTACTAAGAGACAGAAAGCCGCAAATCGGTATTGTGCTGGGCAGCGGCCTGGGTGCCCTTGCAGACAGAATAGAAGGGGCAGAGGCTCTGCCTTACAGCGATATACCCGGCTTTCCGGTCTCTACGGCGCCGGGACACAAAGGGCGATTTGTCTTTGGCACCATTGGCGGCAAAGAAGTGGTGCTCATGGACGGCCGGGTGCACCTGTATGAGGGCTATACGCCCCAGCAGGTGGTGATGCCCATTCGCCTGATGCGCCAAATGGGCATTCACACCGTCCTATTGACCAACGCCAGCGGCGGTATTCGCCGTGATCTGCATGCCGGCGACCTGATGCTGCTGACGGACCACATTTCCAGTTTGGTCCCCTCTCCCCTGCGGGGTGAGAACGACCCTGCGCTGGGTGTACGCTTTCCGGATATGCGCCATGTGTATGACGAGGATTTGCAGCGCCTGTTTCGCCAAACGGCAAAGGCACTGGATATTTCGCTGAAAAGCGGCGTCTATATTCAACTGCAAGGCCCGGCATTTGAAACCCCGGCGGAGATCAAAATGTGCGCCGCTCTGGGTGCGGACGCCGTGGGTATGAGTACCGCCATTGAGGCGCAGGCCGCCCGGCACTGCGGATTGCGCGTAGCCGGCGTCAGCTGCATTACCAACCTGGCCAGCGGTCTGCTGGATTGTCCCTTAACCTCCGAGGAGGTGGGCGAGACCGCCGCGAAGGTGGCTAAGAATTTCCAATCCCTGATCCTTGAAACTGTGAAACGGATGTGACAATATGGAAAACTTGAAATACCAAGACGGAAAACTGGAGATTCTCGACCAGCGACTGCTGCCCAATGAAGCAAAGTGGCTGCCCATTGACAGCAAGGAAGCGGCCTTTGAAGCCATACAAACGCTGGCAGTACGGGGCGCACCGGCCATCGGTATCTTCGCCGCATTCTCTATGGCGTTGTTTGGCAAGGACGACCCGGCGGCGTGCAAAGCCTACTTAGACAGCGCCCGCCCCACGGCTGTGAACCTGAGCTGGGCCACTGCACGGCTGGCAAAGGTGATAAAAAATGGCGGTGACCCGGTGGCAGAAGCCTTGGCGGTGCAGGCCGAGGACATAGAAATGTGCCGAAAAATCAGTGCTTACGGCTTGTCCCTGCTCCGGGATGGCGATGGTCTGCTGACCCACTGCAACGCCGGCGAGCTGGCCACAAGCCGCTACGGCACCGGACTGGGGCCGATCCTGCTGGGCAAGGAAAAGGGCTACAACTTCAAGGTGTTCTCCGACGAAACCCGTCCCCTGCTGCAAGGGGCGCGGCTCACCAGCTATGAATTGGAAAAAGCCGGCGTGGATGTGACTCTGATTTGTGACAACATGGCCAGCCAGGTGATGAAAAACGGCTGGATCCAAGCGGTGCTGGTAGGCTGCGACCGGGTGGCTATGAACGGTGACGCCGCCAACAAGATCGGCACTTCCGGGGTGGCAATTCTGGCAAAGCACTACGGTATTCCCTTTTATGTGCTTGGGCCTACCTCCACGGTGGATCCACACTGTGCCACCGGCGCAGATATTCAGATCGAGGAGCGCCCCGGGGACGAGATCAAGGAGCTTTACTTTGAGCGCCCAACGGCGCTGCCCCAAACGAAATGTTACAACCCTGCCTTTGATGTTACGGACCATGAACTAATCACCGCCATTATTACGGACAAAGGCATTTTGCGCCCGCCGTACACAGAGAGCCTGCGCGCCCTGTTTCAGGAGGAAGTATGATACGATTTTATAACGGTCCTGTACTGACACTGCAACAGGACCAAATGAATATTACGCACCAAGAGGTATGGGTTGACGGCAACCGTATTGTGAGCCTGGGGGCGAACCCGGGGGCAAAAGCGGACCGAGAGATCGACCTGAACGGCGATCTGCTGATGCCGGCCTTTAAGAATGCCCACACCCACTCGGCCATGACATTTGGTCGCTCCTTTAGCGACGATCTGCCCCTACAAAGCTGGCTGTATGACAAAATTTTTCCCTTGGAAGCCAAGCTAACCGCAGAGGATATTTATCATCTGTCCAGACTGGCATTCCTGGAGTATTTGGAGAGCGGTATTTCCGCCTGCTTTGATATGTACTACTTTCCGGAAGCCATGGCAAAAGCGGCGGTGAACGCCGGGTTCCGCACGGTAATGTGCGGTGCGGTCAATAATTTTAAGGAAAGCCCGGCACTACTGGAAGAATACTACAACACCTACAACAATTATCACCCACTGGTGTCCTACCAACTGGGGTTCCACGCAGAGTACACCACCAACCGCTCCATTATGGAGGCCATTGCGGCGCTGGCAGAGAAGTACAAGGCGCCGGTGTATATGCACGCCAGTGAGACGGAGAGCGAGGTGCAGGACTGCATCGGCCGCTACGGCATGACCCCTACGGCGCTGTTTGAGCAGCTGGGGCTGTGGAACTACGGGGGCGGTGCATTTCACAGTGTGTGGGTCAGCAATGAGGACCTGAACATTTACAAAAAACACGGCGTTTACGCAGTGCTGAATGCCGGCTCCAACGCCAAGCTGGCCAGTGGCATTGCCCCGGTGGAAAAAATGTTGCAAATGGGCATTCCCCTGGCGGTGGGCACAGACGGTCCCTCCAGCAACAACGCACTGGATATGTTCCGGGAAATGTACCTGATCTGCGTACTGCAAAAACTGCGGGAGAAGAACGCCGCAGCGGCAGACGCCAACGCCATATTAAAAGCAGCCACCGCAGGCTCCGCCCGTTGTATGGGACTGCCGGAGGCGGACTGCATCGCCCCCGGAAAGCTGGCAGACCTAACCGTGATCGACCTGCATCGGCCCAATATGCAGCCCATCAACAACATCACCAAAAACCTGGTGTACAGCGGTGCCAAAACCAATGTACGCCTAACTATGGTAGACGGACGAATTCTCTACGAAAACGGCCGGTTCTTAAACACAGATACAGATGAAATTTACAAGAACGCGCAAACGGTCATTGACCGAATTCGATAAGGAGACACAGCGATGAAAGTCTTATTGGTCAACGGATCTCCCCACCAGCACGGCTGCACCTACACAGCCCTGGCGGAGATCGCCCATACACTGCAAGAAGAAGGCATTGACAGCGAGATCTTTTGGATCGGAAACAAGCCCATCGGCGGCTGCATCGGTTGCCACGGCTGTGTAAAGCTGGGCAAATGTGCCTTTGACGACGACCCGGTAAACGCCTTTACAGCCAAGGCAAAGACAGCGGACGGGTTCATCTTTGGCTCGCCGGTACACTACGCAGCGGCCACCGGCAATCTGACTGCCTTTATGGACCGGGTATTCTATTCCGACGGTTGCGGCAAAGGCAGAGCTTTTTACTTAAAACCCGCAGCAGCAGTAGCCAGCGCCCGCCGGGCAGGCACCACCGCCACCCTGGACCAACTGAACAAGTACTTTACCATTGCCCAAATGCCGGTGATCTCCTCCCGGTACTGGAATATGGTTCACGGCTTTACCCCGGAAGATGTGATGAAAGACCTGGAGGGTCTGCAAGTGATGCGGGTACTGGCGCGGAATATGGCCTACTTCTTAAAATGCAAAGCCGCCGGTGCCGCCGCCGGCGTGGAGCCACCCAAAACGGAGCGAGCCATTCTCACCAACTTTATTGACTGATTTATAAGAACAGAAAAAGAGCCATCGGCAATGCCGGTGGCTCTCTTTATATTGTCTATTCTTATTTTGCTGCGGTCTCGCAGTACAGGCAGCGGTAGGTGCCCTTGTCCGGGTCAACCAGAGTGAACACATCATCCACCTGCTCGTGGTTGCTGATACACGCCGGATTGGGGCAATGTACCATATTCACCAGCTTTTCCGGCAGACGCAGCGCCTGCTTTTCCGCCGCTTTTCCACCGCAGATCACATTCACAGTGGTATGGGGCGCCAGGTACGCCACCGCGTCTAAGTTCAAGTCAAACTTGTCCGTAGCGATCTTAAGCACATCTTTTTTGCCCATTTTAGAGGACTTGGCGTTTTGGATCAGCGCCACCTGGGCGTCGGTCTTGTCCAGCCCCAACAGCTTATAAATACGCATACCCATACCCGCGGGGATATGGTCCAGTACATAGCCGTTTTGGATCGAATCAATGGTCATTCCAGTGCACCTCCCCACTTCAGCAGCGTCATAATCAGCGCCATACGCATGTATTTGCCGTTCTTGGCCTGTTCAAAATACTTGGCTCGCGGATCGTCGTCCACATCCACAGTGATCTCATGTACCCGAGGCAGCGGGTGCATAATGGTCAGGTCGCTTTTGGCGCTTTCCAGCTTCTCCGGGTCCAGTACAAAGGCGTCCTTATGACGCAGGTACTCGTCTTCCGAAAAGAAGCGCTCTCTCTGAATACGGGTCATATAAAGCACATCCAGCCGGGGCATCACATCTTCCATGTGCTCCACCTCTGTGTACTTCATACCGGAGGCGTCCAGCACATCCGTTTTGATATAATCCGGCACTGCCAACTCCTTGGGGGAAATCAGCACAAACTCCACATCCGTATAGCGGCACATAGCCTTAATGAGGGAATGCACCGTGCGGCCAAATTTTAAATCCCCGCAAAGGCCGATGGTCAGGTGGTTCAAACGACCCTTTTCCCGATAAATGGTGAGCAGGTCCGTTAAGGTCTGCGTGGGGTGGCTGTGGCCGCCGTCCCCGGCGTTGATGATGGGCACATCGCTCTTAAAGCTGGCAACCCGGGGCGCACCCTCCAGCGGGTGACGCATAGCGATAATATCCGCATAGCAGGACACGATCTTCACCGTGTCCCCTACCGTCTCGCCCTTGGAGGCAGAGGAAGAATTGGCCGCTGCAAAGCCCAGCACATTGCCGCCCAGCTCCATCATCGCCGCTTCAAAAGACAGGCGGGTGCGGGTCGACGGCTCAAAAAACAGGGTTGCCAATTTTTTGCCGTCGCACACATGGGCGTATTTCTTAGGGTCGGCGATAATGTCCGTAGCCAAGTGGATCAAATCGTCAATCTCTTCTACCGTAAAGTCCGTTGTATCTAAACAATGGCGCATAAAGACCACTCCTTCTGTTTACAGTTCCATCCAAGCCGGGTCCTGGGGGTTCTTCTGGAACGCGGTCAGCTTGGCAATATCCTTGTCTGCGATATAACCCTCGGCGGCAGCCACCTTGGACAGGGTGTCAAAGTCAGACAGGCTGTAATTCACCACATCGGCAGCAGCCAGGCGCTCCACGCCCTTTTGCAGACCGTAGGTGAAGATGGAGGCAATACCCAGCACCTCAGCACCGGCCTGGCGCAGCACATCTACCACTTCCAGCACAGAGCCGCCGGTGGAGATCAGATCCTCAATCACCACGACCTTCGTGCCCGGCTCCATTTTGCCCTCAATTTGGTTTTGGCGGCCGTGGTCCTTATGACCGGAGCGCACATAACCCATGGGCAGGTCCAAAATGGTAGCGGTAATGGCTGCGTGGGCAATACCTGCCGTAGAGGTGCCCATCAGCATCTCCGCTTCCGGGAACTTCTCTTTTACAATCTCAGCCAGTCCGGCCTCCACATCTTTCCGTACCGCAGGAGCGGACAAAGTCAGCCGGTTGTCGCAGTAAATGGGGCTGTGGATACCGGAAGCCCAGGTAAAGGGATCGTCCGGCTTTAAGAACACAGCACGAATGGACAGCAAATCTTTTGCAATCTGTTCCTTAGTAATGGTCATAATAACACTCCTTAATCTATAAATTCACGGCAGCAGCGTCTGTACGCAGCCACCGGGTCATCGGCAGCGGTAATGGGGCGGCCCACCACAATGTAGTCGGAACCGATCTCCTTTGCCTTGGCAGGGGTGGTCACCCGCACCTGGTCGCCCAGGTCGCCGTCTGCAAAGCGTACGCCGGGGGTCACGGTCATAAAGGCCTTGCCGCAGGCGTCCTTCACCATGCCCGCCTCCAGCGGCGAGCACACCACGCCGTCCAGACCGGCGGTCTTGGCGTTCTTGGCGTACTGCACAATGGTGTCGTTGATATTGGCGTTGATGAGCAGTTCTTTTTGCATGCGCTCCTCACTGGTGGAGGTCAGCTGGGTCACGGCGATCAGCAGCGGACGCGTGCCATCCGGCCGGGTCAGGCCCTCCAGTGCGGCCTCCATCATCTCTACTGTACCGGCAGCGTGCACATTGGTCATATCCACATCCAGTCGGCTCAGCACTGCCATGGACTTCTTTACCGTATTGGGAATATCGTGCAGCTTTAGATCCAAAAAGATCTTGTGTCCACGCTTTTTCAGCTCCCGCACAATGGACGGACCCTCTGCGTAATACAGCTCCATACCGATCTTCACAAAAGGCTTTTCCTCCGTGAATTTGTCCAGGAACGCAAAGGTTGCCTCTGCGCTTGCGAAATCGCAAGCCACGATCACATCTTTACCCATTTTTTACCACTCCTATCACATCACTTAATTTATCAATCCCCAGGTCTGCGCACACATTCGGCAGATCCTCAATGATTTTTTTGCAAGCGTAGGGGTCTACCAAATTGGCAGCGCCTACCTGTACCGCCGTGGCACCGGCCATCATCATCTCCACCACATTCCGGGCACTGGTAACGCCGCCGCAGCCCATCACGGGAATGTTGCAGGCACTGGCCACCTGGTACACCATACGCACCGCCACCGGAAACACCGCCGGGCCGCTAAAACCGCCCATAGTGTTGGCAATCACCGGTCGACGCCGGTTCAGATCAATGCGCATACCCAGCAGGGTGTTGATCAGACAAATACCATCCGCACCGGCCTCTTCGCAAGCTTTGGCAATGGCTACAATATCCGTTACATTGGGCGACAGCTTAATGAACACCGGCTTGGTGGTCACTGCCTTTACCGCCCGGGTCACCTCTGCGGCACAGGCCGGATCGGTGCCAAAGCTCATACCGCCGCCGTGCACATTGGGGCAGGATACATTCACTTCCAAAATCCCCACCTGCTCCTCTTTGTCCAGCAGCTGGCAGGTATAGGCATAGTCCTCCACGGAGAAGCCGCTCACGTTGGCGATCACCGGCTTGTGAAAGATTTTTTTCAGCTCCGGCAGTTCATGCTGGGTCACATGGTGCACTCCGGGATTT
>PPYF01306445.1_pt1 | contig 10337 bp, 13 predicted proteins | sample 1559871 | NCBI WGS metagenome assembly PPYF01 (sample SAMN08240021, study PRJNA423297) | Human gut metagenome, whole genome shotgun sequencing project.
TGCCTTCCCCGCCTCCACGTATTTCTTATCTACCGCTCCCGTGCTTGTACGAGACCTTTCAAGACGTTTGAATGTCACCATTTCGGTAAATTGTCCACAATTTATCGTTCCCATCTCCGGTAATGTTTTAACAGGTTTGTCGATGCTTTAGGTAAATTCTCCACGCTGTCAGACGGGTTATCAAACAACTTTCCCGTCATCAATAAAATAGCCGCACGAATATCGTAAGGTAATAGATTGTACCCTGTCTGGACGGTCATTTCCACCGTTTCACCTTGCAGGTCGGGCAACAACACCCGACTACCTTCCACGTCAGCACCTTCAATCACTTCCCCGTCAACCTTCACCTCTAAAGAGAAAATTGGCATTATCCCTGTGGGGATCACCCTCGAAAATTCAGAAGTAACCTTATAAGTACCTTTTCTAAATTTCAACCCGGTAATATTTTCAGCCGCCGACGTTGCCGCCTCGACCATACCCAAAATGCTATCGTCAAATTCATTCCCGGTTACCCGAAGATGCTTTTTTGCTTCTTCTAGCGTCACGGGGGAAACTCCCGGTTCCAAACATTCAACCTTCATAACTATCGCAATATTCTATTATTGTCACGGCCATTTTCTTACCGATACCTTTGATCTCTTCCAGCGCCTCTTTAGCGTTTCTCACATCTGAAACAGTCCTAAAACCATTTTCAAACAAGATTTTCCGTGAAGGCATCCCATCGGGTAGCGTGTTTTCTTCCTCCCCCTGGTACAAGGTAACGAATCCTTTTTCTACCTGATCGGTAGCCACTTCATCGGGGAGTTCTCCGACATCCCCTTTGAAGTAAGCGTATCCTTTGACTGGTTTTAAAAACAAACACTTCATTCCGATACAATATCTTTCATCATGGCAAAACTCTCTTTTCTCCTCACGGCAATGTCGTGGAATGCACGGGCGACGATACGCACTTCATCCGTATCCAACATCGTGTAAGGGTCCGCTTTCACGTCCAAACCACCCCACCAACCAATTAAAAGGTCAGCGAAATTACCAAAGATCATGGCCGATAGTTTTTTGCTTGCCGTACCCTTGCTTAAATCTCCCGGAACAAGGTTAGAAATAACCGTCTTATAACCGTTCACGGTTGTCCCTTCCATCAAGTAACGTGCAGTCCCGGCACTCTTTTCCTTTGTTTTCATCGCTCCTCGAACTTTCGTGTTGGTCAAGTAAGCCAACGACCCGATATCAGCATTTTTAACGGACACGGCTGTTTCAAGGGCTACAAGTTTAGCCCAATCCAGTTGCCCGCCATTCTCGCCACCCACGACAGAAGCTATTCCGGTCATGTTCAAGATTCCCATGGGCTCTGCCCCGGTACCGGAACCGTTAATAGCAGCATCATTCAACGCCTGCGCGTGAGCTTCAACAAGTTCATTCATGATCAACCGCTCCACGTCCAGCGAAGCCTGTGCCAAAAGTTGGTTAGAATAGGCTCCTTGCACGCTCAAACGTTTCGGTTTCATCACCATATCCGAGAAAGACAATTTCTCGATATTAGACTTTGCACCCTCGGCAAGCCATTCTCCCGTGAACTTGTTCCCGTACACGAAATCCACGTTCCCGGTCAATCCGGTCAACATCGTTGCCCCAACTTGATCAAGGATTAGCTTGTTTCTCAACAATTCCACGTAACTCATGCTATCTTCTCTCACGAGCAACCCTCCATCAGCAGGTGTTTCAACATTCTGCCCGGCATGGCGTTTACCGAACAAAACGACGTGTGGAATTGCAAAATCGCCCACGTTACTCCCGAACTCTCTCGCTTCTCTTTTCGCCTCCTCTGCCATTTCTGCCTCGAATCCGGAAAGTTTCTTGGCGGCGGCCTCTAGCATGAACTTACGATAAGAGAACTGGTTTATTTCTTTTTTCTCTTTCTCGGTCATGCTCTTTGCCGCTGTTTCTTTGCGCCCAGCCTCAGCGATTCTTTCTGCGTTCAAATCGTCTGACAAATCTTTGATCTTGACTGCCGCCTGACGTGCTTCCTCTTTCTTACCCTCTTTCACGAGGTTGTCGTAATTCTCGATAGCGGTAGAAAGTTCCCGCTTGATTTCATCTTCTTTTTTCATTCTTTATAGATTACAAATTACACATAGCCCTTGCTACCTCGATAGCAGAAGTATTATCGTCATCCCCGTCACGGGATTCATCCTCTTCGTTATCTTGTTGCTCTTCTGGAAGTACTCCCATGTGCCTCATTGCCTCCCCGATCGTCATTGCTTCAATCTCGGAATAAGTCCGTTTTCCATCCAGGGCATCATAAATCGTTCTCACGATGTCACTCTCGAAATTCCTCCGGGTGGCATTCTTGTTACTTGGGAGCGTAACCACGGCGATCTCCAATAATTCCTGCCCGTCAAAATAGAATGTCGGATTTTCCCCGTCCCTCGATTCCTTTCCTTCACCCCAGTGTCCGACTGTTCGAGAAGTGGGAGAGAAAGACACGCTCACGCCATTCAATGTCCCGGCTAACAGTTTGCGGAAGACTTTTTCAGCCCGGGGATTCAACTCTGCATCCTCGAATTTTACCCGCACGATCAATTTTTTTCCTTCTACCCTCGCTTCTCCACGACCGATCACCGAATCAGGATCACCGCTATAATACTGGTGTTGGTACGTGATTAAACCGTTTTTATTAAACCGATCCAAGTCCCATTTGTCAACAGGCAGCACGGTACCGTAGCTATCCCGAGTATTGTCACTCGCCACGAATTCCAGCGTTCGGGTTTCTTCCACGTCCTCCGGTATCGCCGCCCGGATCGCCATTCTATCATAAACATTCTGCTTCATAGTCTATTGTTTTGTTTTTCCATCATTCTTTCCCATGTTCAAGGCTACCAGAAACTCGTCTAACCCGTCAACTCTCTCGTATCCTTCTTCCACTCGAACCTCGTTCCGGTTCATCACACCATTAGAAAGCATCGTGTTGTAATAATTCGACCGGGCTTGTGAGTCCCCCCGCATCAAACCTTTTAAATCGAATTTCACGCTATAATCTTCCGTGTCAAGGAACAATTTACGCTCCAATTCAACCTCGTACAACTTTACAGTCGGGCGCATGGAATATTGTCCAAAAAGAATATTTTGTTGCTCTACTGTCGAGTAATTAGCATGAGATAAATCAGCAAGCATGTGCGGGGGAACATTAAAAATACGAGCGATATCCTGTATCGAAAATAACTTCGTTTGTAACATTTGCGCGGCTTCCGGGGCTATTCCTACCGTTTTGTATTTTATATCAAATTCTAAAATAGGAGTAGTATGATTATTCTTTACTTGCTCTTTTAATCGCTCGTAAGCGTCTTGGGCAACCTCACCGGGAGCCTCCATTACAGCCTTTATATTTCCCCCGCTCTCGAAAAAATCTTTCCCGAATTTGGTCGCTGAAATTCCAAGCCCGATCGCATCAGCATTATAAGAAATTGGATTTATCCCGGAAATACCATCATTCGACAAGGAAAAGAAATGGCAAATTTCAGAATCAAGGTAAGTTCCGGAAAAACCCGGGGTAGAAACTCGAAAAGATTTCTCTTTGTCTTTAAAAACGACGTTTACATCTTTCGGGTGAATCGGGTGTAATGCTACCGGGTACCCCCGACCGTCGCTCTCGATAATGGTGTAAGCATTTCCCCAACCATCCAAACAAGCATTCAAGTATTCCCAAAACGTGAAAACATTCATGTAACCGTTCGGGCATTTTCGCATCACGATACTAGCCGGGTGTTTCAAGTCAGCAACCTTACCGTTATTCGTTTCCTTGAATACACGCTTCGGTAAGGATGCTATATTTTCACTCCTCAATCGTATAGCAGAAAACACGGCAGTAAACTTTAGTGCCGTGTCATTATTTACCCTCACGCTTGGAATTATAGTGGAAGCGGCTTCCTTTACTGAACCTCTTGAGTTCACGTCGACGCTTCTCACGTAACCGATTTTATTAAATGCACGATCGAGGAAATTCATAGCTTTTCTTTTTCTACAAATTTCCTCGAATTGTGCAAACGAATCAAGGTGACACTGTCACCCTTTTATGTCATTTCTATAAAATTACCGTCAAACAAAAGATTATCAACACATTAAATCAATCTAAATCAATAACATCATGCAAAGCTATAACTTTATATGCGGCAGGCTTCCCATTAGCAAATAACATCATGACATCTACAAGATAAGCCTTCATCATAGGATTTTGCTCTGATTCTAAAATTGCTTCCTTTAAATCGTCAGAATCAAAAACAAGTCCTAAATGCTTATCCGATATAGCATCAATAACAGCCTTATTTCCAGTACTTGAAGCTGGATTTTTTCGTAACTGATAAATTGTCATTAATTGCCGAGAATATATCTCACCTTGTTCAGTTATAGATTTTATAGAATCTAAATCATTATTAATCCGGTTTTGCAGCCCATTACTTTCCATGTAATTGAAAGTACATCCACTAAAAATAACATTATCTACATCTCCTTTTATCACTTGAATATCCATACTCCCATTACTGTCTTTCGCAGGGATCGTTATCATATCATGAAGATCACGAAGTTCACCAGGAGTTAATTCTGGTTTTTCCCCTTTGGAAAACGTAAAATAATCATACACACTTTTCAAGTGTTTGGCAAAATCCATGATTAAATTAGCATTTTCAACGAATGGTATTATACCTATTGAAACTAATTCAACCAAGTGAATATCTATTGAACCTTCTGTTATTTTATTAACGTATAACTTCGCGTTAGATAACTCCTTTGAGCAACCATTCTTTTGCGCAAAATTAGAAAAAGAAGACCCGATAGCATTTATAGATGTAGTGAAATCAGACACTTGTATAGGTGTAGAGTTTTTTATATGTATCCTCAATGCCAAATTAGAATTTTCACTCTTTTCCATATTTTGCAGTTTGAAAATATTAAATAATGCTTCAAACATACAATTTATTATTTACAATTTCAAAATATTTTCATATTCATTTTACTCTTTTTATGACTACATAGGTTACTTTACGCCAATAAACCCAAGGAACCTATTAAAAATAAACGATATTTTTATATCAATTTATCGGGAAATTAAACACTTCATCCAAAACAGATTCCGGATAAGTTTTAACTCTACCAAAACGGGGATCAGGAATTTCTTCTGTAAGGATTCCCCGTTTTTTACACAGACTCGCCGCTTTTCTCCCTAACGAGCTTGCCAGTTTTAAACCACAATCAATCTTGTGTAGAGTAGCGTACCCGGCAATAGAAAAGTAATCCGGACGAGTTTTAGTACGAGCCTCTATAACGGCTACTTTCTTCTCTATATCCTTTTGGCTCGCCTCTACCTCTTGTACTCTTCTTTCTTGCTCCACCAACATCTGGCATTGTTGTAATAACATTTCAGCAGAAGTAAGAGGTCTTCTCGTTTTTATCTCAAGTTCTTCCCACCTAAGGACAAGTTTTGCTCTCGCTTCATCATTAAATTTGGTAGCAACATACAAACATTCCGTTTTATTCAAGTAAAAGCATGGTCTTTCTTGATTGTTCGCATCCCTGTAAGAGCCCAGCGGAAATTTCCGTTCGGCAACTTTCTCCCACGCGGGTTCCATGTTACGTATGGATTCAAGCACGTCACTGTGTCTTTTTTCTGTAATTCGTGCAATTTCCACGGATGACATTCTGCCATCATTAGAAGATAAAATTAAATTTTCCATGTGATTTATTTCTAATAGTTAGTTTTTATTTTTCTTGTAAACTCGTCAACAGCCAATTGCAAGGCTTCCAATTTCTTTCTTGCTACCACCCGATCTGTCCAATAAAATTGAGCCTCCAAAGTATTATTATGCACTATAGCAAAAATATTCCGAAGGTTCTCTTGCAATGTAGCACTCTCCATTACAAAAGGCGGAATGATTTCTCCTCCCGGCTTCACTCCATAACGTTCCTGCATTTGCTTCCGGTGATTGTTGGCTCTTTTCTTGTTGTCATCAAGTATTGTTTTGAGAAGTTTCAATATCTCCCCTTCCCCGGCATTCCTCGAAATGGCTTTTTCCATGTCGTTGAAGGCGTTTATATACGCCTCTTTGAACTGCGCTGCAATCTTACCCGTGAAGCCCATAACTAGTAAAGTGAAACCATCGCGGGTAAGGTAATACATAGGCTCTTTTTTTATCGCATTATTGGGTAAATCCCTGAAATAAAACGAAAATCCAAAATTGGATTCTTGAAAACTAGAAGAGCATTCTAAATTCCTTATGTCACGCAGAACATGAAAGTGAGGCTTCCCGAAAAACTCGGCAACCTGCAATGAGGTGGTTACAACTTGATTATTTCTGATTGAAACTAAAGAATTACCCGTTTCGTGGGTACACGTGCATTTAATCGCACCTTGTGCGTTACCTGCATATTTCATTGGGTTTGGCATAAATGAAATATGAATTATAAAATGAGAAAGGCTATTGTGCCTCTCAAAGTCGCCAAACCCGATACACATATATTGCAATGAGCATCTACGAGAGTACAATAGCCTTATATCGTGAGATAATAGTCTATTAACAGGCATAAAAAATCCCATTACAAAATATGTTATGATGCAGGTTTGGCGTACTTGCACCACAAACGTACAACTATTATCCATAATTTCAAATTTCATCCTCAATTTTTTATTTCTTCCGGTACAAAACTCTCTTGAAACTCTCGAAATTCGAGTATCTGTGCTTTTTAAACGCTTGCTCGTGATTCGCCTCGACCTCCTCGTACGCCTTGCGATAAGTCATACCGGAAACCACTTTTGACCAAAACAGTTCAATGAAGCCCTCTTTTGTCATCAATTTCAATATACTATCAGGTATTTTATCTATCATATAACTTTTATATCACGACCTCCCCCGTACGCTACTTTGGTATTTACCGTCTTGGATATATACCCGGCGATAGCGTTCACGGAAGCGGCACAACCGTCTATTTTTTCTGTTGATTTCGCCTTGTTCAAGCGTATATTCATGTTCGGGTCAGTGTATATCGCCACGTTCCGAAACATCCAACGTAACACCGGGTTATTCATCAAGTCCAGCTCACGCCGAAGTAGTTTTTTTTGCAAGTCCTTCGTGGGTTCCGACAGGTACGTTATTGTTTGCGCTATCGGGTCAAGGATATTGTAATAACCGACCTTTTCAAGATGCTGAATTACCCCGTTAGTCGCCATCCACGGGTCATAAGTCAAATTTTTCACCCGGTAAAGGTGAAATATTCGCTCTATATCCTTACTCAGGTAATCTGTATCCACGACATCCCCGTCAGTTACCGTGATAAATCCTTCTCGTACCCATAACCGGTAGTCCACCCGGTCGGCTTTTTGTTTCACTTTTGCTTCCGGGACCCAGAAAAACAAATGTAAAACGGGATGCGGCAACGTGGGAAAGAACAAGGAAAGTGCCGTTATATCGTCCGTGCTTGCTAAATCCAACCCGGCATAACACTCTTTACCCTTCAAATCCTCGTCTTTCGTCCCGAAATTGTTAGCTTGAATCACGTCATCAGGAATCCAAACGGTTGGGGCATCTACCCACATGTTCAAATTCTTCGTTTTAAATTCTAACTCCTTGGAAGGATCGTTCAACACGGCCGTGAACTCGCTCTGCATGAATTCCGGTTTCACAGACACGTCCAAATTCGGAATTGCCTTTCCCCACTTGCTCGAATCCTTCCAATCATCCCCCTCATCCATCGAAAAGATCATGATAAACCTATCTACCTGTTCCTTGTCTCCTTTCAAAATATCCACGTTTACCCGACGGACACCGTAGCACGGTAGAGACAAGTTTAACCCGGCCGTGGTAATTATAAAGATGAGCGGTTGTCGCCTAGCTCCCATACCGGACCGGATCACGTCATAAATTTCGAGTGTAGGCCATTTATGCAACTCATCAATAATCGCCCCGTGCGGGTTAAACCCGTCTTTATTTTTCGTGTCTTTTGATAAAGGTTTAAACGTGGACCGAGAACTTTCAACCGCTATTGACTTTTTGCTCAATAACGTTCGTTTCATTAACGGGGAGGACTGCTCGATCATCGCCACGGCAGCATCCCAACATACTTTTGCCTGTTCCTTGTCTACCGCGGCACTATAAATCTGCGCCCCCTGTTCATCGTCAAGATACAGGAGGTACAACCCGATCCCGGCAGCAAGTAACGTCTTCCCGTTTTTCCGGCTCACTTCCACGTAAGCAGTGTTAAATCTTCTCACTCCCCCAACTTTTTTCCAACCGAAAAGGGAAGCAATAATAAAGCACTGCCATCCTTCCAGAATCAATTCCTTTCCCGCCCATTCTCCCTGGTAGTGCCGTAACAGGGTAAAGAAGGATAACGCTTTCATTGCGGCTTTCTCATCCCAATAGATACCACGTTCTACCGAGTATTTTAGATCATCAAGATGCCGTTGTACCGCCAGTTTTTCCAATTCCCCGGCGTTCCGTTTCCCAGAAAATACCTCATCAATATACTGCCGCATTTTTTTTAAATACTCTTTCCCTCTACTCATGGTCACATATCGTTAATATTATCAAACTCGTCTTTTTCTTCCTTCGGCTTCTCCTTCACCTTACTTGCAGAGGCTGGAGTAATACCCAACTCGCACGCTAAGCGGATAGCATTAGCGTAGTACTCGCTCGACATTTTGTCGAGCGGATTTCGGTATTTTTTCTCCCCGTATTTAGTACACTCTACCAAGATTCTCCCCTCTTCTACCAGTTGCTCCTGCGCCTCCATGTATTTTCCCATTTCTCCCGCGTACATGATCACGGCATTTATATTCACCACGTCCAAGATTCCTTTCTCCGCCAGTTGTTGCGTCGTGATCTTGTATATCCTTTTCGCATGATTATTGAAATATTTCGGGGGATTAGGAATTTTTGTTATTCTATCAAACCTTACCTCATCCCTCATCCGACAAGGCTGGTCCGTACCCTTCAAAACTTTTAATTCATTCGATATTGGTTTCCTTCCTGCCATGTTAACCCCTTTCCTTAAAAGTTCGAATTTTGCACGTGTGTACAGAAGGATGGAATGGGGTCTTAGCAAATGAACCCAAAAAGTTTTTCACCCCCCTACCCTTGAGCGAGTTAAAAAACTCTTTCTTTTGATAGATTTCATTTATAAACTTTTTCATTTTGACAAATTTTAAATCTACATAAAATTATATCTTTAATAACCATCCAGCATTTCCCACGAAGGAAACACCGAGTTTTTTATCGTTTTCTCCCGTTATCAGAACAATTCATCCAACCGTCGTATTGCAGCGTTATCCACCCTTTTCTCTGCGTCTATCGCCCTTAAATAGACTCGTGTGGTTTCTATGCTCGTGTGACCTAGCATTTGCTGAACATCGTATATACTCGCCCCGGCTTTCAAGGAAAGGATCGCTGCCGTATGCCGGAGAGAGTGACAAGTGTAACGCTTATCATCCAACCCGATAACACGCAGGTACCTTTTGATCATCTTAGAGATCATGAAATCACTGATACCTTGACTAGCGTACCCTTTCTTGTGCGTGACGAACAGGGGACTATCTCCCGTCATGTCACCACGACAAACCTGGTAATCGTGAATGGCAGCCAGCACTTTATCCGTGATCCCGATCCTGCAGCTCTTGTCAACTTTTCCCTTTCTTTGCAAGCTGATCAACGTACGTTCACCACTCGTTATGTCCCCGACCTTCATCCTGCACACCTCCACCCGCCTGACCCCGGTCCGGACCATCAGGGAGATTATGGCGTAATCCCTCTTCCCCACTATCGAGTCCCTGTTTATCTTCCCGAGCAACTCCTTGACTTGATCCGTTGACAGGTATCCCTTCCTGTATTCCATATCTTTCTTGGGAGACTTCACGCCCAGGGCGATATTATCATCATAATAACCTTCAAGCGAGAGGAACTCGAATAACTTCCGGACCACGGTAAGATATAGCCCGATAGTGTACACTGACATCCGCTTTTTCAACATGTCCGATTTGTACCGGAGTATATCCGATCTTTTCAACTGCCAGAAATCAAGTCCATTCATCACGACCCAACGGGTAAAGTAGTTCACCACACACTTGTACTCGTTACGACTCAAAACATTCACGTCCTGGTAACTCAAAAACTCGCTAATCACCTCGTTGACTGGCTTCATTTTCTATTCTGATATATTCAACCGTTACAACCTTGTTTAACACTCTCAAACCTCCACACGTAACACATATCTCACGATCATACTCCCGCTCTCGGTCATTCCATTTTTTTGTGTATCCTTTCCCTTTACAACAGGAACAAGTTACTACCTTCATA
>PPYF01103570.1_pt1 | contig 10336 bp, 10 predicted proteins | sample 1559871 | NCBI WGS metagenome assembly PPYF01 (sample SAMN08240021, study PRJNA423297) | Human gut metagenome, whole genome shotgun sequencing project.
GCTTGTCGTAGACCGGAAGCAGCTGCTTGGAGGTCACGAGCGTGAGCGGGTACAGTCGGGTGCCGGACCCGCCGGCGAGCATGATGCCCTTCATGAATTAACCTCTTTTCGTATGGTGTTCGTCGTTGTGATGACGTTCAAGCTTTTCAATCGCCAGCTGCTGGGTAAGCTCGCGAAGCTTTGTATCGAGCTGAGAAAGGCGAACGCTCAACCTAAAGCAAACAATGAGCAAGATAAAGATGAAGAACAGGAAAACAAAGTTCGAAGGCGCCATGGTGCCAACAAGATTCGAAAGCCAGAAAAACACCTGAGGAAAAATACTGGCGAGCAGCAAAAGAGCAGAGAAGCAGAACCAGAACAATGAGTCTTCAAGACGCATCTTGGAATCGCGAATCTTAACGGTCATATACCCAAAGGTAAGTAGGGACGCTGCAAACAGCGTAATACGAAGCGCAAGCGTCATGCAGCATCGCCCTCCAAGCTTTTACGGAAGAACTGGATAAACAGAATAGATAAAGTCATGCGAAGCATGTACTTGGCGGACGATTTCCAATTAAAGTAACTCTCCCCCGCCTCACGCTCGGCCATCTGGACCGGCACCTCAACAACTTTGGCATGAGCGGCACGAATAAGATATGAAACAGTATCGGGCTCGGGACCCATGTTGAGCCCGAGCGCAAGGAGTTTAATCATGCGCCTGTTAAAAGCGCGCATGCCCGAGGTGGGATCATGAATGACCTGGCCCGTCGTGAGCTTAATGGCGCCCTGGATGATGTTGCTGCCAAACATACGCAGCGAGTTGCCCTTGGGTTGATTGACGAATCGCGAGCCAATTGCAATATCACTTGTCTGGAGCGCCTGCTCTAGGTCGTGAATGTATTGAGGCAGGTGCTGGCCATCGGCATCAAACTGAATAGCGCAGTCGTACCCATGGCGATAGGCGTATTTAATACCAGCTTGGAATGCACCAGCAAGACCAAGATTGCAAGGCAAATCTAAAAACGGATAGCCATTGTCACGGCAAATTTGGACAGTTCCATCACTGGAACCGTCATTAACGACCAGGTAGTCAACATCGGGAACGGTAGCAGTCAGCTTACCAACCGTTGACCCGAGGGACTCCTCTTCGTTATAAGCTGGAATAATGATCAGTGTCTTCAAAATGGTCTCTCATAACGTTAAGTTGATAATGCATCTATAATAGCGAATGCGAGGAACGCTATTACGATTCCCGCCAAAACTGCAACTCCTATGGCTGAGAGGGCCTGAATGCCGAACGTCTCTGTCATCATGTCTACCTATAAAGAGGATCCCACTCTGGTCGAGGCTTCTCTCGATTCGATACTCAATCAAACCTATCACGATATTGAACTTCTAGTTGTAATTGATTGCCCGGAAAATTATGCAGTACGGGCGCTTTTAAGCAAAAAACAACAGGAGGACTCAAGGATTAAGGTAATTCAAAACCAGGAAAACCTTGGTATCGTTGCTTCTCTCAATCGAGCACTCGACATGGCAAAAGGGCAGTATATTTGTCGCATGGACGCAGACGATATTTCCATGCCAAGCCGCATCAAAACGCAACTTACCTTTCTAACTGAACGCAATCTTGACCTCATTGGTGGTCGCATGACCGTTATCGACGAGGACGGCAACGACTTATACGACATTCCTCAGCCGCCCGTGAATCCCGAATCAGTAGCTCGCGCATTGCGTTGGAACAATTGCGTCCCGCATCCAACTTGGTTTGGAAAAAAATCGGTGTTCCAGCAATCTTATCGAACAATTCCACTTTGCGAGGACTACGACTTTTTACTGCGGGCCTCTCTATCGGGAGCAAAGATAGCGAACTGCGACAGCATCGTCCTTAAATACCGCATGACTACCGGTAGTATTTCTCGCACTTCGCTATATAGACAGTTTCTCTACCAGCGATATATCACTAAAGCTTACAGACGCCACGAAATCGCCAACCCTCGAGAAGCTAAGCAATATGTGAATTCGAGCTATTCAAAAAACAAAGCGACTCGTTACGAGCAAGCCAATAACATTTTTAATGGTTTGCTAAAATCCCTAAGCGAACGAAATATTTTGCGGTCGATTGCATATTCGTTCAGGCTTCTCTTTTGCTCGGCAAGTTATCTAAATAAAATCATGAGGTTAGCTCTCGTATCGATGAATTAACGAGGCTAATTCGTGACCTACAGAAATTATTGGGCCCAACATTAGAAGGAACGAATGGACATCACGAACGACCAGTTGCAGCGGCTCAAGAACATCGAGCTTGAAATGCTCGATGAGTTTGTCCGCATTTGCGACGCAAATGAAATCGACTATTTTCTCTCGGGCGGAACTTGTTTGGGGGCCGCACGGCATAAGGGGTTTATTCCGTGGGATGACGACATTGATGTTGGCATGCTCCGCGAAGACTACGACCGCTTTGCACAAGCTTGTAAAACCGAACTGAGAGATGGCTTTATATTCCAAGACATGAACACCGAGCCTAATTGCGGCCTTGTTTTTGGCAAGATCCGCAAAAAAGGAACGGTGTATTCAGAAACCTACTCTTCTCATATCGACATGTCGCAAGGTGTATGGATAGATATTTTCCCCTATGATCGAGTTTCGAACGATTCGACCGAACGCAGTAAACAATATCGTAAGGTTTCGTTCCTCAAGAACCTATATATCGTCAAATGTGGATATAAGTTTCCTCAAAATAAGGGCGGAATACAAAAGGCTGCCTATTATGTGGCAAAGGCGTTGTGTCTCTTCATTCCCCAACACTGGATTATCAGTAAAATTGACAAAGCAATGCGAACTTACGATCAAGACGACTCGTGCCACTATGCTATGCCTTTTGGCGGAGCCTACAGCATTGAAGTTGAGACCGAGAAACTCGCAAGACTGCATGACCTTGCCCCCATTGAGTTTGAGGGCAAGAAATACAAAACGTTCACCGACTGGGATGGCTATCTAGCAAAGCATTACGGCAACTATATGCAACTCCCACCCGAGGAGAAACGCCGAGCGGGAGTGCACTACATTAAAGAGCTGATATTGCCGCAAGATTAGTATATGTTCAAAAACATCTTGCCTTTAAACATGACATTTTCAAACGGAAAAGGTTGTGCAAACGCAGGATCGAACATCATACCCAAACGCTTCACAATGCTATGACGTCCATCAACGAAGCGAGATACGAGTTCTTTGTCCTCAGAACTCATGCTGTCGGCATAACCATCAAGCAAAAGCGAAGCTGCTTCAGTAAGGCCGTGCTCTGAGGGTGTCAGAAGCGAGCTAGCAATAATCTTTAGACGCTTGCCGCTCAAACTGTTTAGTCCACGCTCGCCAACCTGATTTTGACCCGAGATGCGGCGCTTAATGTAAGCATGCTCAAGATCGGGAACCTGAGCATTCAGCACTCTAGCGACTAAGTGAACCCAGCCATCATGAATACGAGGCCAATCCCGCGGCACATAATGTTGAAGGACAGACGCAAAAGCCGAATTGAACACCATCGTGCATCCGGACGCCCAATTTACGGTCAGTAACAACCCTAAAGAGTTTGCATACGGAGCAAAGGCGCCATATTCTCTAGACCCGCCATTAAGATGCTCATCAACATTGCACACGTCACTGTAATACAGGCGGGGACCCTCGCCAGCTGAACTAATTGCCTCAATTGCCTTTCCAAGCTTATTGGGCATCCAATAGTCGTCTTGATCTGAGAACGCAAAAAAGTCGAAGGACGTTACATCAGCACCGTAAAGCATGTCCATAAAGTTTCGAGCGAGACCCTTATTTTTCTCATTTACGGCAAAATGGATGCTAGGCATTATTTCGGCATAACGTTTGCAAATAGAAGGCGTACCATCGCTCGAGCCATCATCCGATATCAAGAGCGTGACATTCACGCCTTCTTGAGCAAGGATGCTATCGATTTGTTCAGTAACATACTTCTCACCGTTATAAGTGGCCATCATCACAAGAACGGACGGCTTTCGCGCTATCTCGTTAGTCATGAACGCTCCAGCAATCAATCATGGCACGGTACATATCAGAAAGCGAATCGTTGGGCTCCCAGCCCAACGCCTTGAGCTTAGATGAATCGAGCATGAGGTCAGAGGCCTTCCTGAACATCGCCTCGCGCTCGGGGTCAAACTCTCTGCGGACCTGCGTACCCTCAGCGCCAAACTGGTCAAGAACCAGCTGCGCCATTTCCCTAATGCTGCAATACGCATCCTCGTTAACAGCGTTATACGCTTCACCCGATTGACCATTAACCAAAGCAATCAAAATAGCGCGCACAGAGTCATCGACCGAAAGGTAACCGTTGCGCTTAAGGCCATCACTTAGCAAGACGATGTCCTTGCCGTCAATGGCATGACGACCGAAATCGGCAAACACTCGCATGTCGTCGGGATGGACACCCTCGCCAAACGTCTGAGCCAAACGCATAACAACCGAAGGGACACCGTACTCAGTGGCATACGAAGCACACAGGCACTCGACAAGACGTTTGGCCTCGGGATAGCTGTTGCGAACGACCATGGGGTCCAGTTTACCAAGGTTATCCTCAGTAGCCACACCTTCGACCTCGCCGTAAACCTCCATGGTAGAGAGGAACAGCACCTTCTTCGCATCTACAGAGCAAGCGTACCTCAGTACAGCCTCCCCACCATCAACAATCTGCATAATCGTCGTGGCGGGAGTCTCGAGGAAGCTCTTGCTTGATGTTCCGCAGGCAGCATGGACTACATAATCCACGTGCTCGGAACCCACGAGCTCATCGCCAAGCGACCACTCCTGAACAGAAACGTCACTTCGGTCGCCAAACAGAGCCTGCGCTTTTTTAATATTTCGAACGGGCAAAATCACGCTGATGCCGGCATCAACGCAATCGTTTCTAGAGAGCAGAGTCCTCACGATCTGAGAGCCTATGAGACCCGTTGATCCTGTCACCAAAACGGTCTTACCGTCCAACTCGGCCCAGGGCAGATTGGCCTGAGTGGCAATCTGCGCAGCACGGTCAAACAAATATTCATCTACAGCGGCCATAGCTGCTCCATTTCCTTGTAATCAACAAACCCCTTAAACGCAAAGAAATCGCGCTGCGTGGTCACCTTAATATTATCTGCAGGCCCTTCAACTGTATGAGCCTTGTGCCCATAGTGCGCCATAAGAGAAATCGAATCGATGAAATCATGCCTGCCCTCCTTACGCGCACGGAGGTGCTCGGCAAAGATATCATTAAACTTAAAGCCTTGGGGAGCACGCGCAAGTTTGCAGCGCGAACGGTCGACGACACGCTCCACCACGCCATTCTCTTCCTCGATAATCGTTTCAGGGGAAGGGGCAACCGTTGCAGTGGGGCCATACTGGGATACGGAATCGATACACGCAGTAATAGTTTGCTCGTCAATAAGCGGTCGAACGCCATCATGGATCAAAACAATGGAGTCCTCATCCGTTACACCAAGATGATTAAGCTCGGATAGACCATTAAAGATAGAATCCTGACCCGTCTCGCCGCCTGGAACAATCGAAAGTACTTTCTGGTAATGGGCTTTGTCAACGATCTCGCGCATGTGCTCCATGCCAGACTCAACGCATACGATAACAATGCCATCTATCATGCTGTGCTGCTCAAAATGATCAACGGTGTGCGCGATAATGGACTTTCCGCCGAGTTCGAGAAATTGCTTAGGCACCCTAGCACCACGCATCCTTGAGCCGACACCACCAGCAAAAATGACAACAAAACAATTCATATTTGTATCCAATAGAATTTAGACCTTATAGTAAGAAGTCAGCTCAATTGCCAACATTTTGTCCTTCGGCTGAACATGACTTGCAATGAAAGCTACTCCAAAGAGCGCCGGTCGCCAAACAACAAAACCACTAGTTGGGTGACCTTTCCGTAAAGATCGACATCTCTCAACAGACGATATCGCCTGATAAACGTTAGCCTCTCAATCGGTCCCAATGCGGGAAAACTCATTAAATCGCGAAGCATTCTATTCCGTTCGTCATCACTTGGAAGACCCAAGTCGAGAATATCTGCCGCCCTCTTGGCAAACATCAGCTCTTGTTCACCAGCATCATGAAAAGCATGACCCGAGAACATTTTTTTAAACCCACGCGTCACTTTATATTGAAGCGAAAGACGTTCATCAGCACCGACAGCATTATTGGCATGCTGTCGGTAAAGCAACGTAGATTCATCGAGGAAATAAATCTGACCGGAAGCTCTAACGAGTGAAGCGATCCAGTGATCGTGATACGAAAATGATGAAGGGATAGGATACTTGTTTACAAGGTTGACGGCGGCACGATTAATCATAATCGTGCAACCTTGTACAACATTCGAAACAAGTAACTGGGGAAAAGAGCATGTGCGAGCTCTAAAAGAAAGTCCAGATGCAAATGACGGGTGAATTAACTTTAAATCTGCATCAACCACAGACGAATCAGTAAAGACCAGAAGAGGCATATTGGCCCCCAGCGACTCCTCCAACTCACGCATCTTGGCCATCGTTTTCTCAACCTTGAAAGGTAACCATATGTCATCTTGGTCACATAGCATTACATATTGCGACTTGGTCTTCGTCAAAGCGTAGAGAAAATTCTTTGTTGAAGAATGATGCGGTTCTTTGGATGAAATATTGCTAAAGCGGTCTGGGTCACCCTGGCAGTAGGCATTAATTAGCGAAGGTGTTCCATCAGTTGATCCATCATCTGAAAACAAGACGTTCCAGGTTTGACAGCTCTGCCTTTGAATAGATTTGACAAGCTCAGGGAGGTATAAAATTCCATTATATGTAGCTAAACAAATATCAATTGACATGTTCTTTACACCGTATGTAGTAAATTAATCCGAGCGTTTTGCTATTCGCAAAACGCTCCCTCGAGTACACATTCAAGCACATTGTGTCCATTAGTGGAAAGAACGAGATTGTCTACGACCAATTTCTCTTTGAGCGCGGCCTCCAATTTCTTATGCTCAACACCCATGTTTGTCAACCGATGGCTCTTCCAAAGGGGAACTATCTCTTCGCAGTACTCTTCAAACGAAGGCATCGATGAACGGGTAACCAAAATCCTGTCGGCCATATGCCAATCTTCCCTTCATGCAGACACTTAGGTATTCAACATATCCACGGTTGACGCCCCTGTATTAGCCAAGCTCCATACAAACATTCAAACAGAGAAAATCGTTCGTCTTTAGATGGTCAGCCTACTTGGTTATCCACAGTAGCAGATTAGGTAAGGACACTTTGATAAAAACAGATACATTCAACCTTTACGCCAAACCAGAGAGCTTAATCGAATAATTTTGATATTCACAGGACATTAAAAGCTACTGTTTAACCTGTTACGTCAAATTCTATCGAGCACTTCCCTCACAATGGCAAGCAAGTAATCAAACTCCTCAACATGTAAAAGCCAAGCAACGCCCAAATAAACTATCATCATGACAATTAGTTGAAGCAAAATTGTTACGGCAGCGGACAGCGAAAACAGCGTGATACACCATGCGAGGAAACCCGAAATAGCCGACAAAAGGAAAGCCGGAATAATATCACGCAACTGCTCCAAATACGAATAACCAATAACAGTCTTATTAGGCCAAGCATTTACAAAAGTAGAAATGACCCCGGTTACCATATAGGAAGCAATCATTAAGTACACATTTTTAAACACGAAAGCTGAAAAGAGCATGAAGCATATACCATAAGCCTTTTTTATGAGTTCGAGTTTAAGAAAAAGATCGCTGCGCCCCACCCCGTTAAGCGCTTGCAAATTTGTAGTGTGTATTGGCAGCAAGGCGTACACAAAACAGTACATCTGAAGAAATGGCACGCAAGGAAGCCATTTTTCTCCAAGCAATAAATTGACTAAAGGATTAGCTGCAATAGCAAATAATGTCATTACGGGAACAATGATAAAGGTCGAGGTTTTTAACGCCCTGCGGACCAGCTGCTTCACGCGATTTTTATCATCCTGCAAACGAGAAACCGCTGACAACATTACAGGCTGAATCGATCCGTCAAGCATGCTTCCAATCGCAAGCGGATACTTTTTTCCTTGAGAAACGAAGCCCAGGTCCCGACTTGAGAACTGTCGACCGATTATTAAATCAGACAAGCTCTGGTACACTTGATCGAGCAATCCAGATGCAAGCAGCTTTGAACCGTATTTGAATAGAGACCTTGCTCGAAAAAAGTCAAATGCAAACTTTGGACGCCATGAAAGCTGAGCAGCATGTGCCAAACAGTTGGCGATTTGATAAGAAAGCTGCTGTATAACAAGTGCCCACAAACCAAAGCCGTAAATTGCCAGCCCTATACCCAACGAGGCAGAAACGACAACAGAAAAAACAGTTGCAAAAAAGAACTTATAGAATTCAAGGTTTCTTTGAATAATGGCAATCTGAATAGAATTTAACGCATTAATAAAAAAGACCAATGCAAGAGCACGCAACGGACCAACAAGACCGTTCATTGAATAAACAGTGGAGATAAACGGAGCGGCGAAATAGACAATTAGATACAATACGCCCGAAACGGCAAAACAGAGCCAAAAAACAGTGGAGAGATCCGTTTCAGAAATATGACGAGCTTGCACAATGGCAGTATTAAGTCCTGATTGAACTACAACATTACCGATGTTAATAAACACCAGCAAGACAGAAAGTGCTCCGAAATCCTCAGGAGTAAGCAAGCGCGCCATTACGATTTGGACGAACAGGCTTACAACGGCTGACCCGCCTTTTTCAAAAAGCTTCCAAAACAATGAGGTAATTGTCTTCTTTTTTAGACCATCTGATTCCAAAACAATTCCTTTAGTCTAATTTCATTTCTTTCGGCACTTGCGGAGGACAGGAATGGCTTTATTCCCCCCTCCAACATTTCTCCAACAAATCTGGAGACCCAACATATGAAGTGCTCTTAAAACCCGCAGCTTGATTCTATTTGTCACAGAAAGCGAATCGAAAACCTCTTGAGAGAATGAGGTTTTACACATTGAAAAACCTTCAATAACAACCAAATTCTTAATGTATCCCGCCGCCATGGTTAAAAACTCACGATGCCAACGATTTCCCGTTGCATTATCGAGATTCTCCAGCATCTCAAGCCAGCGGTTTGAGATGCTGATCAATTTATCTTCACTTTGAAGCTCAGAAGTATACGATCCGGGGACTCGATAGCGATAAATTGACATTGTTTTTGGAATGTAGTGCACTCTGCCAATAATTGATGCATACAGCACGCTTGGAAAATCTCCTGCCGGCATATCAAACTGCCATTCTGAATCTAAAGAATCGATTGTGCCCTTCCTATAGACCCAGCTCGCAGTAGGAACGGACCAATTTAAAATAATCTCCGAGGTAGTTAAATCGTGTTCAAGGCTACCCATCCCCATTGTCGAAATATATTTACCGGACACACCGTCAACCCTAGAGGCTGCATGGCAGCATAGAGACACTTCGGGGCGTTCTTCCATATAGCTAATTTGAAGCTGGAGTTTCTTCTGGTCAGACCAACAATCATCACCTTCGCAGATAGCTATATATTTACCTTTAGCGTTTGGCACGAGAAGACCTCTGTTATAGCCTCCAACATACGTTCCCTTGCCCCATTGATTAACACTTTCGTAGAAAACCCTTATCCTATTCGGGAAACGCTCTTCATACTCCTCGAGAATCTGTTTTGTGCCATCAGTAGACGCATCATCGTGGACAAGTATCTCGTACGGAAATGTAGTCTGTTGATCGAGCATACTGTCAAGAGCATCTTTAATATAGGGGGCATGATTGAAAGTCGTTACACAAATTGATACAAGAGGTACTGCATTCTGTTGCGTCATTACCAACCAACCTCTAACAACTCATTCAATAGAAATGTCTACATTCCGATGAATATCGATTCAAACTTACGAGCGAATAATGCCGTCTGACATAATAGCCTATTTCTGTAATTCCTCATGGCAGTCGTTGACCACCATGAGGAATTACAGACCGCCTACTTTTAAGCTAAATAGGAAATAGGTGATATTCCAACGCGCCATGGGGGTGCAGACGATTTCTTGGACCACGCCTGGGCGTATCCAAGCTTCCTGCGGTACTCCATCGGGCTCAGCCACTCGAGGGACTTCTTGATGCGCCCGTCCCGATAGTACACGAGGTAGGCCTCGAGCCTCCCCATGAACCCCTCGGCCGTCACGCCCTCCCAGTCCCTGTAGCGGAAGAACTGGATTGGCTACACTGATGTGGACAGTTCCGGGAGGGGCGCAGGAGACGGGAGGGCCGCATATGAGGGACCCAAGGCAC
>PPYF01370997.1_pt1 | contig 10334 bp, 9 predicted proteins | sample 1559871 | NCBI WGS metagenome assembly PPYF01 (sample SAMN08240021, study PRJNA423297) | Human gut metagenome, whole genome shotgun sequencing project.
ATGGACGCTACGGCGATAAAGTCAGCGCGCTGCGCGGGATTTTCAGCGAATATGGTTTGCTGAAATTCCGTGTACAAGTCGAAGTACGCTGGCTGCAGAAGCTGGCCGCACACGCAGCCGTCAAGGAAGTTCCTGCTTTTGCTGCCGACGCAAACGGTTACCTTGATAGCATCGTGGCGAACTTCAATGAAGAAGACGCGGCGCGCATTAAAACTATCGAGCGCACCACCAACCATGACGTGAAGGCAGTCGAATATTTCCTGAAAGAAAAAGTCGCGTCCGTGCCAGAGCTGCACGCCGTGTCTGAATTTATCCACTTTGCCTGCACCTCCGAGGACATCAACAACCTGTCCCACGCGCTGATGCTGAAAGCGGCCCGTGAAGAGGTGGTGTTGCCGTACTGGCGTAAAGTGATTGATGCGATCAAAGACCTCGCCGTCCAGTATCGTGACATCCCGCTGCTCTCCCGTACCCACGGTCAGCCGGCGACGCCGTCAACCATCGGTAAAGAGATGGCGAACGTCGCCTACCGTATGGAGCGCCAGTTCCGTCAACTGGGTCAGGTAGAAATTCTGGGTAAAATTAATGGCGCGGTTGGCAACTACAATGCCCACATCGCGGCCTACCCGGACGTTGACTGGCACCAGTTCAGCGAAGAGTTCGTGACCTCTTTAGGCATTCAGTGGAACCCGTACACCACGCAGATCGAGCCGCACGACTATATTGCGGAGCTGTTTGACTGCATCGCGCGTTTCAACACCATCCTGATCGACTTCGATCGTGATATCTGGGGTTACGTTGCGCTGAACCACTTTAAGCAAAAAACCATCGCCGGCGAAATCGGCTCTTCCACCATGCCGCACAAGGTTAACCCGATCGACTTCGAAAACTCCGAAGGCAACCTGGGCCTGTCCAACGCGGTGCTGCAGCACCTGGCCAGCAAACTGCCGGTTTCCCGCTGGCAGCGTGACCTGACCGACTCCACCGTTCTGCGTAACCTGGGTGTGGGTATCGGCTATGCGCTGATCGCTTATCAGTCTACCCTGAAAGGCGTGAGCAAACTGGAAGTGAACCGTGACCGTCTGTTAGACGAGCTGGATCATAACTGGGAAGTGCTGGCCGAGCCGATTCAGACCGTAATGCGTCGCTACGGTATTGAGAAGCCGTACGAGAAACTCAAAGAACTGACCCGCGGTAAACGCGTCGATGCCGAAGGCATGAAACAGTTTATCGACGGTCTGGCGCTGCCGGAAGAAGAGAAAACTCGCCTCAAAGAGATGACTCCGGCTAACTACATCGGCCGCGCGATCGCCATGGTCGACGAGCTGAAATAAGCTGCCTCTCCCCCTCCTTCTTCCTGAAGGAGGGGACTTTCCAATCAATTTAGTTAATGTTTATCTCCACAAAGCCATAATCGGCGTTAATATATTCATGTCATTATTTTAATGGAGAAACAGCATGCGCGTACTCGTCGTAGAGGACAACGCTCTGTTACGTCATCACCTGAAAGTGCAGCTGCAGGAAATGGGCCACCAGGTAGATGCCGCAGAAGATGCAAAGGAAGCCGATTACTATCTGGGTGAACATATTCCCGATATCGCCATTGTTGATTTAGGCCTGCCCGATGAAGACGGCCTGTCGTTGATTCGCCGCTGGCGCAGCCACGATATTTCCCTGCCGATTCTGGTCCTGACGGCCCGCGAAAGCTGGCAGGACAAAGTGGAAGTGCTCAGCGCCGGTGCCGACGACTACGTCACCAAACCCTTCCATATTGAAGAGGTTTCCGCCCGCATGCAGGCGCTGATGCGTCGTAACAGCGGTCACGCCTCGCAGGTCATCTCCCTGCCACCGTTCCAGGTCGATTTGTCGCGCCGCGAACTCTCTATTAATGAAGAGGTGATTAAGCTCACCGCTTTCGAATACACCATTATGGAAACGCTGATCCGTAACAACGGCAAAGTGGTGAGCAAAGATGCCTTAATGCTTCAGCTCTATCCCGATGCCGAATTGCGCGAGAGCCACACCATTGACGTGCTCATGGGCCGTTTGCGTAAAAAAATTCAGAGCCAGTATCCGCATGATGTGATTATTACCGTACGCGGCCAGGGCTATCTCTTCGAACTGCGCGAATGAAAAATATCCGCCGGCATATTCTGCCGCTGTCGCTGCGCATGCGTTTCCTGTTGGCAACGGCCGCGGTGGTTATCGTGCTGTCGTTGTCCTATGGTATGGTCGCGCTGGTCGGCTATAGCGTGAGCTTCGACAAAACCACCTTCCGCCTGCTGCGCGGCGAAAGCAATTTGTTCTATACCCTGGCCAAATGGGACAACAACGTGATGAGCGTTGATCTGCCCGATAACCTCAATATGCAAAGCCCTACGGTGGCGTTGATCTATGACGATCAGGGTAAGCTGCTGTGGCAACAAAAAGACCTTCCGTGGCTGGTGAATCGGATTCGACCGGAGTGGCTGAAGGGTAACGGTTTTTATGAAATTGAGGCCGACGTCAGCTCCACCAGCTCATTGCTGCGCAACGATCATGAGATGCAAAAAGAGCTCACCGAAATTCATCAGCAGGACGATGATGCTGAGATGACCCACTCGGTGGCGGTTAATAGCTATCCGGCGACCAGCCTGATGCCGGCGGTGGTGATCGTGGTGATCGACACCATCCCCATCGAGCTTAAGCGCTCTTATATGGTCTGGAGCTGGTTCTCTTACGTTCTGGCCGCGAATCTGCTGCTGGTTATCCCGCTACTGTGGATTGCCGCACACTGGAGCCTGCGTCCAATTGCCGCATTATCACGGGAGATACGCGAGCTGGAAGAACATCACCGCGAGCATCTCAACCCCGATACCACCCGCGAGTTGACCAGTCTGGTGCGCAATTTAAACCGGCTGTTAAAGAGCGAACGCGAACGATACGACAAATACCGCACCACCCTCACCGACCTGACCCACAGCCTGAAAACGCCGCTGGCGGTGCTGCAAAGTTCGCTACGTTCCCTGCGTAGCGAAAAGATGACCGTCAGCGAAGCTGAACCGGTGATGCTGGAGCAAATTAGCCGCATCTCACAGCAGATTGGCTACTATCTCCATCGCGCCAGCATGCGCACCGACAGCACCTTGTTGAGCCGCGAGCTGCATCCGGTAGCACCGCTGTTGGACAGCCTGATCTCGGCGCTGAATAAGGTCTATCAGCGGAAGGGCGTCAATATCACGCTGGATATTTCACCGGAGATGACCTTCGCCGGCGAGAAAAATGACTTTATGGAAGTGATGGGCAACCTGCTGGATAACGCCTGCAAATATTGCCTTGAGTTTGTCGAAGTCTCCGCACGCCTGACCGACGATTATCTGCATATTATTGTCGAAGATGACGGCCCGGGCATTCCGCAAAGTAAACGCGATATCGTCTTCGACCGCGGCCAGCGCGCCGACACCCTTCGCCCAGGACAAGGCGTCGGGCTCGCCGTTGCGCGGGAAATCGTTGAACAGTATGACGGGCAAATCATCACCCGCGACAGCCTGCTCGGCGGGGCAAAAATGGAAGTGATCTTTGGCCATCAGGATCTCGAGAGTCACGAAGGGTAAATAATGTTTCCGTAGCAGGGTAGTTTTGTGAATACGATGTATAATCCGGACATACATCTGCTGCGGAAATATCAATATGGAATACCACTTAACGCTAAACTGGCCCGATTTTATGGCGCGCTACTGGCAAAAACGCCCGGTCGTGCTCAAACGCGGCTTCGCCAACTTTATTGACCCGATTTCACCGGATGAACTGGCGGGTCTGGCGATGGAAAACGAAGTCGATAGTCGGCTGGTCAGCCACCTCGACGGCGAATGGCAGGTGAAACATGGGCCATTTGAAAGCTATGACCATCTGGGTGAAAGCAACTGGTCACTGCTGGTTCAGGCCGTTGACCACTGGCATGAGCCTTCCAGCGCGCTGATGCGCCCGTTCCGCAGCCTACCCGACTGGCGTCTTGACGATCTGATGATCTCCTTCTCGGTGCCGGGCGGTGGCGTAGGCCCGCATCTTGACCAATACGATGTGTTTATTATTCAGGGGACCGGCCGTCGCCGCTGGCGCGTGGGTGAAAAAACCGCGCTCAAGCAGCACTGTCCGCATCCGGATCTGCTGCAGGTTGCGCCGTTTGAAGCCATCATTGACGAAGAGATGGAGCCCGGCGATATCCTTTACATCCCACCGGGATTCCCACACGAAGGCTATGCGCTGGAGAACTCGCTCAACTATTCCGTCGGCTTCCGTACACCAAACAGCCGGGAATTAATCAGCGGCTTTGCCGACTACGTTTTACAACGCGACCTGGGCAATGTGCACTACAGCGACCCGGACGTTCCGTCACGCGATCACCCGGCGGATCTCCTGCCACAAGAGGTCGATCGTCTGCGCGGCATGATGCTGGATCTGATCAATCAGCCAGAGCATTTCCAGCAGTGGCTGGGGGAGTTCATCAGCCAGTCTCGTCATGAGCTGGATATTGCGCCGCCTGAGCCGCCGTATCAGCCCGATGAGATCTATGACGCCCTGCAGCAAGGCGATATGCTGCAACGCCTGGGCGGCCTGCGGGTGATCCGCATTGGCGACGATTTCTTCGTTAACGGTGAAAAAGTGGACTCCCCGCATCGTCATGCGCTGGATGCCATGGCAGGCAGTATTATGCTGGAAAGCCAGCATTTCGGAGAGGCGCTGGACGACCCGTCCTTCCTCGCCATGCTGGCCGCGCTGGTCAACAGCGGGTACTGGTTCTTCGCTGAGTAAGCTTATTCATCCCCGGGTTTCCCCGGGGATGTTTTCACGCCCCGCGTTTGGCGGTCAATTCGGCAATACGCACAATCACCTGCACCGCTTTCTCCATCCCTTCCAGGGTTACAAACTCGTGCTTGCCGTGGTAGTTATAGCCGCCGGTGAAAATGTTCGGGCACGGGAGCCCCATAAATGAAAGCTGCGCGCCGTCGGTGCCGCCGCGAATCGGCTTCATGTCGGGCTCGATACCGCAATCGCGCATTGCCTGCTGGGCGATATCCAGAATATAAGGATGATCGGCCACCTTTTCGCGCATATTGTAGTAGCTGTCTTCAATAATCAGCTCAATATAGCAATCCGGATGCAGTCCTTTTCCGACTTTCTTGGCGATCTCCATCATCTTGCGCTTGCGGGCTTCAAACTGCTTACGGTCGAAATCACGCACGATGTAGTGCATCTCTGCGCGATCCACCGACCCTTTGATGCTGGTCAGATGATAGAAACCTTCATAGCCTTCGGTTTTTTCCGGGCTCTCGTCGGCGGGAACTTCGGCATGAATGCGCGCCGCCAGCGACAGGGCATTCACCATCACCCCTTTCGCCGTGCCTGGATGTACGTTGTTACCCACGATCTTGATGGTCACAGAGGCGGCGTTGAAGTTCTCAAACTCCAGCTCACCGACGCCGCCACCATCGACGGTATAAGCCCACTGGGCGTTAAACGCGGCGACATCAAAATGCTTCGCGCCCTTGCCGACTTCTTCATCCGGCGTGAAGGCCACGCGGATATCGCCGTGCGGAATGTTTTTTTCCTTCAGTACCGCCAGCGCGGTCATAATCTCGGCGATACCGGCTTTGTCATCGGCGCCGAGCAGCGTTTTGCCATCGGTCGTGATAAGCGTCTGGCCGAGCAGCTGATGCAGTACCGGGAACATGACCGGCGACAGCACTTCATCACCGATGCCCAGCGCAATATCACCGCCACGGTAGTTTTCAACAATTTGTGGGTTGACGTTTTTACCGCTGAAATCCGGTGCGGTATCAACATGGGAAATAAAACCAATCGCCGGGACATCGCCGTTCACATTGGCTGGCAGCGTGGCCATCACCGTCCCCTTCTCACTCAGGGTAACGTTGATGAGCCCCATCGTTTCCAATTGCTCTTTCAGCAGGTGCAACAGCTTCCACTGCCCTTCTGTACTCGGTACCTGACGCACGCCAGGTTTCGATTGCGTGTCCAGAGAAACGTACTGCAAAAAACGTTCAAGCAATTTATCCATGTAGCCACCCTCTCTTTTTGTGACAACATTATCAATAAGCAACAAAAGACAAATATTGCGTCAGGTCACTTTTAACCCGGCAAAGGTGACTTTTTTTCGCCAAACGGTATCTAATAGCCCGATATACATACACGTAGCTTAGACAAGGATTGGCGAATGGCTATTGTTTGCCGTAGAATGCCAGCCCTTATTAATACATTTCAGACCTCTAAACGTCTAAAGGTGGATAACCACAAACCCCGCGTCGATAAGCTTCATTGGGCGCGTTTACATGGGACAGAGCAATAAATTGAATACAAAATCGCGTTCGCTATCACCGCTGGTTGAACTGGTGGGGATTCGCAAGGACTTCGATGGTAAGACGGTCATCTCCGATCTTGATTTGACGATTAATAACGGTGAATTTCTCACGCTGCTTGGCCCCTCCGGCTGCGGTAAAACCACCGTCCTGCGCCTTATTGCCGGGCTAGAAAGCGTTGACGCTGGGCAAATCCATCTGGAAAACCAGGATATCACCCAGGTTCCCGCCGAGGACCGCCACGTCAATACCGTGTTTCAGAGCTACGCGCTTTTCCCCCATATGACCGTGTTTGACAACGTCGCCTTCGGTCTGCGCATGCAAAAAACCCCGGCCGCAGAAATTACTCCGCGCGTGAACGACGCCCTGCGCATGGTGCAATTAGAAGAATTCGCCCAGCGTAAACCCAACCAGCTTTCCGGTGGTCAACAGCAGCGCGTTGCCATTGCCCGTGCGGTAGTCAATAAACCCAGCCTGCTGCTATTAGACGAATCCCTCTCCGCGCTCGACTATAAGCTGCGCAAGCAGATGCAAAACGAACTGAAAGCGTTGCAGCGTAAGCTGGGGATTACCTTCGTCTTCGTCACCCACGATCAGGAAGAAGCGCTGACCATGTCCGACCGTATCGTGGTGATGCGCGACGGCAAAATCGAACAGGACGGGACGCCGCGTGAAATCTACGAAGAGCCGAAAAACCTGTTTGTCGCCAGCTTCATTGGCGAGATCAATATCTTTAACGCCACGGTGATTGAACGCCTGGACGAACGCCGCGTTCGCGCCCACGTAGAAGGCCGGGAATGCAATATCGACGTTAACTTCCCGGTGACGCCAGGGCAGAAGCTAAACGTTCTGCTGCGCCCGGAAGATCTGCGCGTCGATGAGATCCACGACGGTATCGAGGTCGAAGGGTTGATTGGCTACGTTCGCGAGCGCAACTACAAAGGCATGACGCTGGAATCGGTGGTTGAACTGGAAAACGGCAAAATGGTTATCGTCAGCGAATTCTTCAACGAAGACGATCCTGACTTTGACCACTCGCTGGACCAGAAGATGGCGATTAATTGGGTAGAGAGCTGGGAGGTTGTACTGGCTGATGAAGAGCACAAGTAAGTTCCAGAATGTGGTGATTGCCACCATCGTCGGTTGGCTTGTGCTGTTTGTGTTCCTGCCCAACCTGATGATCATCGCCACCAGCTTCCTGACGCGCGATGATGCCAATTTCGTCCAGATGGTCTTCACTCTGGACAACTACGCCCGGCTGCTCGATCCGCTGTACGCCGAGGTGCTGCTGCACTCGTTGAATATGGCGATAATCGCCACGCTGGCGTGTCTGATTCTGGGCTATCCGTTTGCCTGGTTTCTCGCGCGCCTGCCGCAAAAGGTGCGCCCGCTGCTGCTGTTTTTACTGATTGTTCCGTTCTGGACCAACTCGCTTATTCGCATCTACGGGCTCAAAATTTTCCTCAGCACCAAAGGCTATCTCAACGAATTCCTGCTGTGGCTAGGCGTGATTGAGACCCCCATCCGCATCATGTTCACCCCGGCGGCGGTGATTATCGGGCTGGTTTATATCCTGCTGCCGTTTATGGTCATGCCGCTGTACTCGAGCATAGAAAAACTCGATAAACCGCTGCTGGAAGCGGCCAAGGATCTGGGGGCGAACAAGTTTCAGACCTTTATTCGCATCATTATTCCGCTGACCATGCCGGGGATTATCGCCGGTTGCCTGCTGGTGATGCTGCCGGCGATGGGGCTGTTCTACGTGTCAGACCTCATGGGTGGCGCCAAAAATTTACTTATCGGCAACGTGATTAAGAGTCAGTTCCTCAATATCCGCGACTGGCCGTTTGGTGCAGCCACCAGCATTACGCTGACGGTGGTGATGGGCCTGCTGATGCTGGTGTACTGGCGCGCCTCGCGCTTGCTCAATAAGAAGGTGGAGCTGGAATGATCGGTAAACTGCTGCGCGGCGGTTTTATGTCCGCCATTTACGCCTATCTCTACATCCCGATTATCATCCTGATCGTCAACTCGTTTAACAGTTCGCGCTTTGGGATCAACTGGCAAGGTTTCACCACCAAGTGGTACAGCCTGCTGATGAATAACGACAGCCTGCTGCAGGCCGCCCAGCACTCGCTGACGATGGCGATTTTCTCCGCCACCGCCGCGACGCTGATTGGTTCGTTAACCGCCGTGGCGCTCTATCGCTACCGTTTTCGCGGCAAACCGTTCGTCAGCGGCATGCTGTTTGTGGTGATGATGTCACCGGACATCGTCATGGCCATCTCCCTGCTGGTGCTGTTTATGCTCTTGGGCATTCAGCTTGGCTTCTGGTCGCTGCTGTTTTCACACATCACCTTCTGCCTGCCGTTTGTGGTGGTCACCGTCTACTCTCGGCTGAAGGGTTTTGACGTTCGAATGCTGGAAGCGGCAAAAGATCTCGGCGCCAGCGAAGTCACAATCCTACGTAAAATTATTCTGCCGCTGGCAATGCCCGCCGTTGCCGCAGGCTGGCTATTGAGCTTTACCCTGTCGATGGATGATGTCGTAGTGTCATCCTTTGTGACCGGGCCAAGCTATGAGATCCTACCGCTCAAGATTTACTCCATGGTCAAAGTCGGCGTCTCGCCGGAAGTGAACGCGCTGGCCACCATTTTGCTAGTACTGTCACTGGTCATGGTGATTGCCAGTCAGCTTATTGCACGTGATAAAACTAAAAGCCTGCAGGTCAGGCACAACTCAGGGGACGTTAAATGATGAAATGGTCACGCCACCTGCTCGCGGCAGGTGCTTTAGCACTCGGTATGGGTGCAGCCCACGCGGACGATAGCAAAACGCTCTACTTCTACAACTGGACGGAGTACGTGCCGCCGGGACTGCTGGAACAGTTCACCAAAGAGACCGGTATTAAGGTTATCTATTCGACCTACGAGTCGAACGAAACCATGTACGCCAAGCTCAAAACTTACAAAGACGGCGCCTACGATTTGGTCGTGCCGTCGACCTACTTTGTCGACAAGATGCGCAAAGAAGGCATGATTCAGAAGATCGATAAAACCCAGTTGAGCAATTTTAAAAACCTCGATCCCGAAATGCTCAATAAACCGTTCGATCCCAACAATGATTACTCGATCCCGTATATCTGGGGCGCCACGGCAATTGGCGTGAACAGCGACGAGATTGACCCGAAAACCGTCACCAGTTGGGCCGACCTGTGGAAACCTGAGTACAAAAGCAGCCTGCTGTTAACCGACGATGCGCGCGAAGTGTTCCAGATTGCCCTGCGCAAGCTTGGCTACTCCGGTAACACCACCAATCCGAAAGAGATTGAAGCGGCCTACAACGAACTGAAAAAGCTGATGCCAAACGTGGCGGCGTTTAACTCCGATAACCCGGCCAACCCGTATATGGAAGGTGAAGTGAATCTCGGAATGGTGTGGAACGGATCGGCCTATGTCGCCCGTCAGGCTGGAACGCCGCTGGAAGTGATCTGGCCAAAAGAAGGCGGTATCTTCTGGATGGACAGCCTGTCCATTCCGTCTAACGCCAAAAACAAAGAAGGTGCGCTGAAGCTGATTAACTTCCTGCTGCGTCCGGATGTGGCCAAGCAGGTGGCAGAAACCGTCGGCTATCCGACGCCAAACCTGGCCGCCCGTAAACTGCTAAGCCCGGAAGTGGCCAACGATAAATCGCTCTATCCGGATGCAGAAACGGTGAAAAAAGGCGAATGGCAGAATGATGTTGGCAGCACCAGCACGCTGTATGAAGAGTATTACCAGAAATTGAAAGCTGGGCGTTAAGCCTTCAAATGTGAGGCGTTGGCTCTATACCTGTTAGTTGGGCAATAAATTCCGTTCACTTTATGTTTGGCAGAAAATGAAACATTGGCATCTGTGAACGGGCTAAGGGGGGCGCCGCGCCCCCCTTTGCAATCCCCGCGGCCCCACGGCGAAATTCGACGCTACTCGTCCCATCCCTGGG
>PPYF01660931.1_pt1 | contig 10334 bp, 14 predicted proteins | sample 1559871 | NCBI WGS metagenome assembly PPYF01 (sample SAMN08240021, study PRJNA423297) | Human gut metagenome, whole genome shotgun sequencing project.
AATCATCAATCGGCATAATCATTCACCTCAAGTATATTCTATCGTGCCGATTTGCACAAAGGAATAACCTTATTATGCCGGTTAACAGGCTTGATTATGCTGATTTTATGAGAGCAATATTTCTCCACACTTGTATTATTCGAATTAAAGAACTATAATGTGTTTTGTGGAGGTGCGAAATGGACTATATGACATTAAAAGAGGCCGCCGAGAAGTGGGGCGTGACACCTCGAAGAGTAAATTATTATTGTGCTGGATGGCGTATCCCCGGTGCTGTGAAAATGGCTGGTGTTTGGCTGATCCCTAAAACTGCGGAGAAGCCGGTTGATAGGCGTAGAAAGGAAGGAAAAAAGAATAATGAAAATTCTCTTAATCGAAGATGATATAGAAATAAGTGAAATGTTATGTAGCTATCTTATAGCAGAAAATTTTGAAGTTGTCTGTGCTGCTGATGGCCAAAAGGCATGTGAGGCTTTCGATATTGGTTCTTATAGTATCGTCTTATTGGATTTGATGATTCCCCAAATTACAGGTATGAATGTAATGAAGTATATTCGTCAAAAAAGTACGGTGCCAATTATCATCATTTCTGCAAAGGATTCGGATTCCGACAAAACTTTAGGATTGGGCCTTGGCGCGGATGATTATATTACAAAACCGTTTTCCATAACGGAGGTTATGGCGCGTATTAAAGCAAACATACGGAGAAATACCGAATATGCTGCCGTACAGCTAGAGCAAACAAAACTTGTGTGTGGAACATTGGTTATGAACCTGGAAAATCACACCGTCACAAAATTAGGCCAGATTGTCGAACTAACCGCAAAAGAGTTTAATATTTTACGGCTGCTGATGGAAAATCCCAGAAGGGTCTATACAAAGGCTCAAATCTATTCTTTGATCTGGAACGACGCCTATATGGGGGATGAAAATGCCGTCAATGTCCACATTAGCCGTTTACGAACGAAAATTGAGGATGATCCACGAAAGCCGCAAGTTGTTATAACCGTATGGGGGATTGGCTATAAGCTGGGAGAACAGAAATGAGCAATGCGACAATTATCTTTTTATTGACCATCTGTATTGTGATTTTAGTCTGTATCATTGTGTATCAGCAGTTTGTATTCCATAACGGAACAAAAGCAAAAATACATGAGATCAGCAGCAAATTGAAGGAACTTCTTGACACCGGTAGCGACGAAAAGGTGACCGTCTTTACTGATAATAGGGCACTGATAGAGCTTGCGACACAAATCAATCGAATGTTAGAAGATCGGCAGAAAGTAAAAGTGGAGTATCGGCGGACTGAAATGGCATCCAAAAAGATGTTATCTAACATTTCCCACGACATTAAAACACCCATGACAGTGATTCTTGGCTATTTGGAGATTATGCGTCTAAACGGAACCCAAAGTAATGAAATGTTGCAAAAGATAGAAAGCACTGCTCGTCGGGTAATGGGATTGATTACACAGTTCTTTACGCTTGCTAAATTAGAGGCTGGCGATATAGATATGCCATTGGAGCGTTTGAATGTGAACGAAGCCTGCCGGGAAAATATTTTGGATTTCTATGAACTCCTTTCACAAAAAGACTTTCAAGTTGAACTCGACATACCCGATCAAGCGTTGTATGCAAATGCCAATAAAGATGCGTTACAAAGAATAATGTTCAATTTAATTTCCAATGCAATTCGCTATGGCGGCGATGGAAAATATTTAGGTATGTTTCTGCGGGCAGATCAGGCACATATCTATATAGACATTGTGGACAGGGGCCGTGGAATTGAAAAAGAATTTGCTGCGTCTGTTTTTGATCGACTGTTTACAATGGAAGATTCTCGAAATAGCGCCATGCAAGGAAATGGTCTTGGTCTGACGATTGCAAAAAACCTTGCCTTGCAGTTGGGTGGTGATATTACTTTAGAAAGTCATCCGCACCAGAAAACGGTTTTCACTATTACGCTCAAGAAAATGGCCTATTAAAACATAGGTCATTTTTTCAAGAAAGAAATTTGTAAGAATTATTCAAGAGTTTTGAAAATCGAACTTTCTATAATGTCAGTAGAAAGGAGGGCAAAACAATGCCATTTATTTTACAAACAAACGGGCTTACTAAAAAGATCGGTAGTAAGACACTTGTCACTGATGTTAATATTCATATCCCCAAAGGGGAAATTTATGGTTTTCTCGGTCCTAACGGAGCTGGTAAAACCACGGTGATGAAGATGATTACTAACCTTTGGAAACCTACCAGTGGTACGATTGAGGTGTTTGGAGAGGTATTGACGCCAAAATCCTATGAAGTCTTAAAAAGAATGGGAAGTATCATCGAGTTCCCAACCTTTTATGACCACATGACCGGGCGTGAGAATTTACAGCTTCATTGTGAGTATATGGGCTATTACAATGTTGACAGTGTTGAGAGTGCGCTGCAAATGTTGGACTTGACCGCAGCCGCCGATCAGCCGGTCAAGAGTTATTCCCTCGGCATGAAAGAACGCCTCGGAATTGCAAGAGCCATTATGTGCAAGCCAGAACTGCTTATTCTCGACGAACCCACAAACGGCCTTGATCCAGCAGGGATGAAACAGATCCGTGATTTATTAAAAACACTTTGTTCGGAGTACGGCATTACCGTTATGATTTCAAGTCACATTTTATCTGAAGTGGAGAGTATTGCGGATACAATTGGTATTATCCATCGCGGAAAAATGATGAAAGAAATTCGTATGCAAGATATTGAGGAAATGAACCTCAATTATGTGGAGCTTTCTGTAACGGATGAAAAGCGGGCTGCCTATGTCTTGACTGAAAAGTTGGGTCTGCAAAATTTTAAGATTCTTGACAGCGGTAAAATTCGCATATATGACCATGCAGCGTCTACCCAGCAGTTGACGAAAATACTGGCTCTGAATGATGTCGAAGTTGTGAGCATTGGAAAGAAATCTGAAACGCTGGAGGACTACTTCTTGAAGCTGACCGGGGAGGTGAAATATCATGCTTAAACTCATTAGGCTGGAATGGAAAAAGAATAATGTAGGCAAGTACATTCGCAATGTGGTTATCGTGTCGGCTCTGATCTGCCTGTTCATATTTGCCCTTTGCTATTTGGGAATTGCCAATGATCCTGATACGGGTGTTCCTGATGCGGCGCCGGGTAACAGTGCGATTTCTTCCTCTATCGAGCTGTTTACAAGCATGGCTTTTCTGGTGTTTACCAGTGTCATGTTGTCCACATACATTGTGAGCGCCTATAAAAACAAAACCATGAGCTTAATGTTTTCGTATCCAATTAAGCGACAGAAAATTCTCATTTCTCAAATGTTAGCTGTATGGATTTTCAATTTCGTGGCTCTGGTGCTGACAAAACTATTGATTTACGGCTGCATTTTACTTGGTTCACAATTCATGGTTTCCTCATTCCCACTGGACTACAACATGGCAAGTATGGGGTTCTATATTCAGTTACTCTTAAAGTCCGTTGTCATTGTAACCATGAGTTTTATCGCCTTGTTTATTGGTATGGCTATGAAGTCCTCAAAAGCTACCATCGTATCATCTTTTCTGCTGATCTTTTTGACACAGGCTAATGTGGGCGATTTTTCTTTGGCGGATAATGCCATTCTTCCTGTTGTACTTATGGTACTTTCCTTAATTTTTGCATTTCTCTCGATTTACAATGTAGAAACTAAGGATTTGACATAAATGCTCAACGAAATGAAAGTTCTTATAGTGATGCCAATTATAAATTGATATTAAGAGTTAATTAAACTGCCGGACGACGGCAAAGAAAAAAAGCCGTCGTACAGCAGACACATTTCCACGCGCCTATGAAGCGGCGGCTTTGAGAAAATCAGAGCCGCCGTTTCTTTTTGTTGTCGATTTTTCGGGAAAGCTCCCGAAGTATGTCGATGCCGATCTCCGCCTCCTTTCGGTTCACTCGTCAATCGCCCGTGAATCGAAATGGAGGTACATAATGAAGAAAGTCAATCTTAGGGACTTATATCCCGATGTTTACAAAAATGATCACTTTGTAGAAGTAACGGAAGATGTGCTGGAGACGATCCGAGCCGCTGAGCGCGCAGAGGCTGCCTATGACCGGAGGATGTATCGCTATAAGGCGCATTACTCCCTGGACTGTGACAATGGCATTGAAAATGCGATCCTGATGAAGCCCCAGACACCGGAAATGCTTTTGGAGGAAAAGCAGCTGCGGGAGCAGCTCTATACCGCAGTGATGGCTCTGCCGGAGAAGCAGGCTAAGCGGATCTATGCCCGGTATTACCTGGGGATGCGCGTGAGCGAGATCGCCGCAGCGGAGGGTGTAGACCAAAGCCGTGTCCGTGACAGCATCCGGCGCGGTCTGAAGCAGCTGGCAAAATATTTTTAGGATAGAATAACAAAGGGCGCAAGGTCTCAAAGTGCTTCTGGCACAGGACCTTGCGCCCCATCTATTGCAGTAGCTTTAGAGGAGTATTTCGCAGAGTTGTCTTTGGATGCAAAAGAAGCAGGAGACCTTTTCAGATTTCCGGCTTCTTTTGTGCTAGTGATAAATATCCAAAATGCTTTTGACTTAACTCAAGTGGGCTTTTGGGATTGTATCTATAGAGTCAAAAGTCAAGATGATTTTACATCCACAGTTAATCTTACTGTCAATGTTCATAGTCCCTTCATGTGCTGCTACAATTTGTCGAACCAAAACAAGACCCAGCCCATGTCGAAGATCTAAGCGCTCATCTGTGCTTTCTAAATAATGAGGTTTTTCTTTTAGTTCTTGTAGTTTTTCTTCAGAGAGTCCTATACCATCGTCTTGCACAATAAGCTGAATGGTATTTTCCATCCGTCTTAAAGATAACAGAATCCTACATCCCAGCGGGTTGTGCCTCATACTATTTTGAACAAGATTATTCACGGCTCGTGAAATCAATCTGGCATCACATTCTAATATAGTGTTTTCAGCATCAGTAGCAATTTCAATTCCAATATTATAGCTATCGGAAATTCCCATGTTCAACAGGTCTGCTACATAGGATCGCAGCAATTTGGATAAGCGAACCATCTCTTTGTGAAGTGGCTGCATTTCATATTCCAACTGTGAGACTAAATTCAAATCCTGCACCAGTTCTTTAATTTTTACGCTTTGCTTCCGTACTATTTCAGCCTGTTCTTGGATGGTCTGGCTGGCAGATTCATTTTCCGCAATGCGGCCCGCATACCCCATAATCATGGAGAGCGGTGTGCGGATGTCATGGGAAACACCGCTGATCCAGTTCGCCCGCGCCTCATTTTGTCTGTTCAAAATAGAAGAAGCCTTATTCACGCTATTGGCAATTTCCGATAGTTCGCCGCTGATATGAAGTGAAACCGGCTTTCCGTCTGCTAAAGTTTCCACAGCAGACACAATCGGTTCGGTATTACGGATGATTTTGCGTTTGGAGAAATAATAGGCACAAAAGAGGCACAGTACATCCAATCCCAACATTCCAAGCACAAAGACGGGGAGCCGTCGAAGTGCTGAAATGGAATAGTAATTGCTGGTGAGTTTTGTATAGCTGTCTTTTGGATAACCCAATACCAACAGTCCATCATCGGTGTTCCAGACAAAAACCGGATAATCTTCAATATATCCTTTTGAAAACAATGCGACATCTTGAATAGTGTAACTTTCCGGCACTTCATCGGGCAAATCAACCGACCAATAACACTGTCCATCAGCGTTGAGATAAATTGCCCAAATATGATTCTGCCGGAGCTTTTGTACCGCATTGTCTAATAATCGCTCCGGTGTAGCGGCGGCAGCAGTCATTTCCAACATAGATTGCGGGGAAGAATTTCCATAATCCTCAGTCACAATCTTTTGAAAAGTTAGACTAAATACTACTGCGTTAAGAAACAGCAATATCAGGATAAAGGCAGCAAAAGACGCAAGATGTTTCGATATATAACTTGCAAATGATCTCATGGCATCACTTCCTTGCTATCAGCTTATAGCCCAATCCTTTAATGGTTATCAGGGACACAGGTTTTGATGGATCGGTTTCAATCTTTTCCCGGACACGCCGGACATGAGCGTTTAGGCTGTTTTCATAGCCAAAAGGGTTATCACCCCATAATGCTTCACAAAGAGTATCTACGGTAACAATTTTTCCCGCATTGCGGGCAAGGGTTTCCAGCAAGGTGTGTTCTTTGGCAGTTAGAGAAATAATCTCACTACCCTTATGGACTTCGGCTCTACTGAAATCAATCGTACACCCATCTAAAACAAGCAGCGGAGAATCCTCTTTATAAGTTCGGCGCAGCACCGCATAGATACGCAGTAATAATTCCTGTGGCATAAAGGGCTTTGAAATGTAGTCGTCTGCCCCAAGCCCCAAGCCCGATAGTTTGTCTGATGCTTCGTCTTTTGCTGTCAGAAAAATAATCGGCACATTGGTAAAAGTGCGGAGCTGCTGCATCAGAGAAAAGCCATCCCCATCCGGCAGCATGACATCCAAAACAATTAAATCGGGAGTTTCCTCTTTTGCGGTCAAAATAGCTTCTTTGACCGACGTAGCGGTAAGGACAGTTTCAAATCCCGCATCTTTCAATATATCTGATACCATCTTCAATAACTCCTGCTCGTCATCTACCAACAAGAGCCTTTTACTATGCAAAAAGGAATTATCCATAGCATCCTCTCCAATCTGATTTTCTTTATTTTTATTATATCATATGCTGTCCACTTTGCAGCCTCGCTTCTTAAAAAGTAAGGTAAAAGTAAGGACAGGAGAATGTAGATGTCAGGTTGAAGTTGTATCATAAAAACATCGAAAGGAGATGTTTCTATGGACTATATCATTACAACGGAACAGTTGACAAAGAAGTACAAAAATTTCATCTCGGTCAACAATGTTTCGCTTCATATTCGCAAGGGCAGCATTTACGGTTTCCTTGGCCCCAACGGTGCGGGAAAATCCACGACCATGAAAATGCTGCTGGGCCTGACTGCACCGACAAAGGGCAGTTTTACCATTGACGGGAAGCAGTTTCCGGGTGATCGGATTGCCATTCTCAAAGAGATAGGCTCTTTCATTGAAGCTCCGTCTTTCTACGCAAACCTGACCGGGCGGGAAAATCTCGATATTATCCGCCGCATTTTGGGGTTGCCAAAAGCCGATGTGGAAGATGCTCTGGAGTTGGTGGGGCTGACCGAGTTTGGCGACCGGCTGGCAAAGAAGTATTCGCTGGGGATGAAGCAACGCTTGGGCCTTGCCGGGGCACTGTTAGGGCGTCCGCCGATTCTGATCCTGGATGAACCCACTAACGGCCTTGACCCGTCCGGCATCCACGAAATCCGCAATCTGGTAAAATCTTTGCCCAGCCTTTACGACTGCACGGTGCTGATCTCGTCCCATATGCTATCTGAAATTGAATTGATTGCGGATGACATTGGAATTCTCAACCACGGGCGGCTGCTGTTTGAGGGTAGCATGAATGATCTTCGTCAATACGCCCTGCAATCTGGCTTCGCTGCGGACAATCTGGAAGATGTGTTCCTTTCTATGGTTGAGAAAGACAACATGGATAGAAAGCAGAGGGCAAAATTATGAAAACGCTGGCAATCGAACTTCGGAAAGAAAAGCGAACCGGCGTAATCCCCGTGTTGCTGGCTGTTGGCATCTTGGGAGCTGCCTACGCATTTGTCAATTTCATTGTGCGGAAGGACACGCTTTTGAATCTGCCGTTGGCTCCGATGGATGTCCTGCTGACCCAGCTTTACGGCATGATTATGGTGCTGAACCTGTTCGGCATCGTAGTTGCGGCCTGCATGATCTACAACATAGAGTTTAAGGGAAGCGCTGTCAAGAAGATGTATATGCTTCCCGTAAGCGTTCCCGCGATGTACCTGAGCAAATTCCTGATTCTGACGGTCATGTTTCTGGTTGCAATCATGCTGCAAAATTTGGCACTTGCACAGATTGGCATGACTGACTTACCGGACGGAGCATTTGAAATGGGTACGCTGGTGCGCTTTGCCGGATACTCTTTTATTACATCCATGCCGGTGTTGTCGTTTATGCTGTTGATTTCCTCGCGTTTTGAAAATATGTGGGTGCCGATTGGAATTGGTGTCGCTGGTTTTCTAAGTGGTATGGCTCTTGCAAATTCGGAGGTGGCACTTTTGCTGGTACATCCTTTTGTGATTATTTTGAAACCGGCGGTAGCTATGAGCGCTCAACCAGATCTGATAGTTACCCTTGTTGCTTTGGCAGAAACACTGTTGTTCCTTGCCGTAGGCTTGTGGTTAGCGAAATACAGACGCTACGAGTAAGGAGGGATGATAGAAATGAATTTTTTGGATTTACTCAAAATCGAGTTTATGAAAGTAAGACGCTCCAAAATTATACCCTTGATTTTCATTGCGCCTTTATTGGTAGTGATTTCCGGGGTTGCAAGTTTGAGCAACTATTTTACGCCGGAATACACTAATGCGTGGCCTGCCATGTTCATTCAAAGTGCGCTTGTCTACGCCTACTATCTGCTCCCGTTTAGCATGATTGTAGTCTGTGTGATGATCGCAGGGAGAGAAACAGGAAATAACGGGATTCTGAAAATGTTGGCATTACCGGTCAGCCGCTATACATTATCCATTGCAAAGTTTTGTGTGCTTACCTTTTATCTGTTCATGGAAATGGTGGTGTTTCTTGTTGTGTTCGTAATCGCTGGGGCGGTTGCGACACAGACAATGGGAATAACAGAAACCTTACCGATCCTGTATCTGTTGAAATGGTGCTTGGGATTGTTTCTGACAATGTTGCCATGTATTGCGGCTATGTGGGCAATCACTGTACTGTTTGAAAAGCCACTTCTTTCCGTGGGATTGAATTTGTTGTTTGTGATTCCAGGTGTATTGGTTGCGAATACGCCGCTGTGGATTGTTTACCCGTACTGTTACAGCGGTTATCTCGTATCCTGCTCGCTCCATGATTTTACAGCAGAAACTTCCGATGCCGCATTTTCGATGTTTCCGTTCTTGCCGTGTGCGATTGTCGTGTTTGGTCTGTTTTTCGCGCTGGCTGTCACCCAATTTGGGAAAAAAGAAATGAGGTAAAACGATGGAAAAGAAAAAACTTCAATCAGTCAGTATCGCCGCGCTCATTGTGAGCATATTGCCACTGGCTGCTCTTGCCCCGTCACTCCTGCATTTTTCGCTGTCGGCTGGAATCCGAACTGCTTGGGCCGGAGCCAATATCGTTTTTGTCCTGCTGGGTCTGACCCTTTCAGTGGTATGTGTGCGGAGCAAGGAAAGCCGCAGCATTATCAATATCGCATCCACAGCGATCAGCGTTTTTTGGGCACTGCTGATGGTGGGAATCGTTGCACTTGCCTTGTTCCTTACTTTCGTTCAATGAGGAAACGGCTATGTGTAAAATTGGAAAAATTATTGGATGCTGTCTGATTGCGGTTTCTTTGCTGGCCTTTACTGCCTGCTCCGGCCTCGATAGGTTAAGTGAAAATCTCAAGGATGGAGCAGAGCAATTAAGCAACGCTCTTATAACTCCTTATCAGTCCTTTGAGGGTAGCCGAACTTCGGATAATGATTTTTTTCGGGCCACCTATGACGCTTCTGTAACTGGATTTAACGGACAGGATATTTTAGTTGCAGACACTGACCTCAAGGAAAATGAGTGCCGTGAAATTGTAATCCGATACCAGCTTGATTCCCTTGACGGCAACTGTCAGCTCATTTACATTTCCCCGGACTTAGAGGAGCAAGTGATTTTTGAATCTGCCAGCGGAAGTGTTGCCGTTCAGCTTCAAGCAGGAGCGAACTACATCGGAATTACCGGTATAGACTTTTCAGGCACAATCCAGATTACCGTGGAGTAAGCGGCAGAATGATATGAAACGAATATTGATAGTGGATGATAACACGGAATATCTGCAAATCCTGTCATCCGTGCTATCGGGTGAATTTGAAACGATTACGGCTACGGGCGTTGAGGACGCATTGGATACACTTCAAACAATCACAGTAGATGCAATTTGCTCCGACTTCAATATGAAAGATGGCACGGGGTTGGATTTACTTGAAAAAATCCGTCAACAAGGTTTGAATAACTGCGCGTCGCATTCTCGTTACTTTCAGTGATGAGTTAGACGCGCAAATTTTTTTACTAAGCAACAGAACAAATGTTTACATAAGCCGATACATATGGTATAATATTTATATGGAAAAAGATATGTTTAATATAGATAAAAACAAACTTTCGTATGGTAGGGGATATGTCTATTCCTTGCAGTATCATCTTGTCTGGTGTACAAAATACAGAAAAAAGGTTTTAAAAAACG
>PPYF01639838.1_pt1 | contig 10333 bp, 4 predicted proteins | sample 1559871 | NCBI WGS metagenome assembly PPYF01 (sample SAMN08240021, study PRJNA423297) | Human gut metagenome, whole genome shotgun sequencing project.
ATCTGGGGACTTTGGGGAAAAGAAAATTATTGCATGGTGGGCAACCATGGAGTATCCGTAGTAGCCGAAGCCTATCGCAAAGGTTTCCGCGGTTTTGACGCCGAACGAGCTTTCAATGCTATTAAAAAGACCCAGACAACATCTCACAAGTTGAAATCCGACTGGGAAACTTATATGAAATATGGCTATCTGCCCACCGACTTGATTCAGACAGAATCCGTATCTTCCACATTGGAGTCGGTTTATGACGACTATGCCGCCGCCGACATGGCCAAACGAATGGGCAAAGAAGAAGACGCAGCTTATTTTGCCAAACGTGCCGACTTCTATAAGAATCTGTTTGATACGAAAACCCAGTTCATGCGTCCGCGAAAAGCAGACGGAACTTGGAAATCTCCGTTCAATCCCAGTCAGGTAGGACACTCGGAAAGCGTGGGAGGTGACTATACCGAAGGAAACGCATGGCAGTACACTTGGCACGTACAACACGATGTACCGGGATTGATCGGGTTATTTGGCGGGGAACAACCATTCCTGACCAAACTGGATTCATTATTCACCCTGAAACTGGAAACCACCCAAGCGGATGTGACCGGTCTGATCGGTCAATATGCACATGGCAATGAACCAAGCCATCACATTACCTATTTATATACGCTGGCAGGCCGTCCCGAACGTACCCAGGAACTGATCCGCGAAATCTTTAATACTCAATATCGCCCCGAACCCGATGGACTGTGCGGCAATGATGATTGCGGACAGATGTCAGCATGGTATATGTTCTCGGCTATGGGATTCTATCCGGTGGATCCGGTAAGCGGCAATTATGTATTCGGTGCTCCGCAGATGCCAGAATTCGTATTGCACCTGGCAGACGGAAAGACTTTCACCATTATTGCCGAAGGATTATCAAAGGAACACAAGTATATTGACAGCATCACCCTGAATGGAGAACCTTATGCAAAGAATTATATTTCTCATGAAGATATCCTGAAAGGAGGAACGCTGATTTATAAGATGAAATAAGATACCTTTTCATATAGATGACGCAGATGACACGGATTTACCTTTAGTTTATCCTTGTTATCTGCGTCATTCGCATGAAAATACATCACAAAGCATCCGGATGGGTTCATCCGATTCTATCTCTATAACACAAACTCTCCTTCCAGCCGGATATCATTGGAAGCCGCACCTACCATCACTTTAAACTCTCCCGGCTCCACCACATAATTCATCTCCGAATCATAGATGGCCAAATCATCTTTCTTCAAATGGAAAATCACTTGCCGGCTCTCTCCTTTCTTCAAGAAAATACGCTGAAAGGCCTTCAGCAACAAAGGAGGTTGTGAAACAGAAGCCACCTTGTCGCCAATATAAAGTTGCACCACTTCCTCGCCATCACGATTACCCGTATTGGTCACCGTACAAGCAACTGTCTGCAAAGTTTCCATCTCCGTGCCTTTTTGGAGTTCCAAACCACTATAAGTGAACCGGGTGTAACTCAAACCATACCCAAAAGCATAAAGCGGTGTACCTTTGCTTTCCACATAATCGCGCTGCGTACCTTGTGAATAGAAAACAGGCAATTGTCCTTCACTGCGCGGAACAGACACCGGCAGACGTCCCGCCGGACTGTAATCGCCAAACAAAATGTCGGCAATTCCCATTCCTCCCTGTTCACCTGGATACCAAGCAGTCAGCAAAGCCTGTGCTTTCTCCGCCGCCAGATTCATATTCATGGTACGCCCCTGAATATACACAACCACCAAAGGCTTTCCCGTAGACGCCACGGCACTAATCAGCTTCTCCTGATCACCCAGCAAACGTAAAGAACTACGGTCGAACCCTTCTCCGCAATCCATATCGGGCAATGTCTTTGCATCTTCGGAAACGGTAGCAGCACCGGTACTGATGTATTTCGTCTTAAAATCACGGGCACTGGAACCGCCCACTACCAGCACTACCGCATCTGCTTTCTGTGCGGCTGCCACAGCAGCGGGAATATCAGTAGCAGTCGTATCGCGCACCGCACATCCCTTTACATAAGTTACCCGAGTGCTTTCCGATACAGCTGCACGTATGCCGTCCAGCACAGTAGCCACCTCTTCACGAACTTGGGGAGCGGTATAATCGCCCAACTGGTTGTACATTTCATCCGCATTAGGGCCGATGACCGCCAAATGTCCGATATGCTTGCTCAATGGCAACACTCCCTCATTCTTCAACAGCACTACCCCTTCACGAGCTACTTGCCGTGCCAGTTCCTTGTGTTCTTTAGAGTGAACCAGCTTCTTTGCCAATTCGGGCGACACATACGGATTCTCGAACAAGCCCATCTGAAACTTCAAACGAAGTACATTACCGACCGCCCTGTCCAGATCGGCCATGGTAATCAAGCCTTCTTCGTATGCCTTCTTCAAATTTTTTCCAAAAGCATTTCCACCCAAATCCATATCCAGACCGGCTTTCAGTGCTTTCACTGCCGCCTCCTTGTTGTCCTTGGCGGCACGCATACCCACAATACCTTCTATACTGATCAAATCCGAATAGACAAACCCTTTGAATCCCCATTGATTGCGCAACACATCAGTCAGCAATTCCTTGTTGGCAGTGCAAGGCACTCCGTCTATCGCATTGTAAGAAGTCATAAGGGTACCTGCTCCCTCCTTCACCGCTTTCCTGAAAGGAGGCAAGTATTCAGAAAGCAACTGGCGCATACCACAATTGGCACGAGATCCGTTATGTCCGGATTCGGGTACACCGTATGCCGCAAAATGCTTCAATGTGGCATACAGATGCTTCCCGTCATTCTGCACTTTACCTTGCATTCCCTTCATCATAGCCACTCCCATGATGGTAGTCAGCACTGGGTCTTCCCCAAAGGTTTCCTCCATGCGTGACCAACGCGGCTCGCGAGCAACATCCAGCACCGGACCATAACCAATGTTCGCCCCTTGCAAACGGGCTTCCAGGGCAATAGCTTCCCCCATTTTCAACATCAGCCCCTCGTTCCAGGTACTGGCAGCCGACAAAGCTGTGGGAAATACGGTAGTTCCGATAGCCATGTGTCCATGTGGGCACTCCTCGGCAAACAAAACCGGAATACCCAGCCTCGTTTCTTCCACAGCATATTTTTGAAGTGCATTCAATGCTTTTGCCGACAACTCAGGACTTAGTCCGGTTTCCAATGTCTTTTGTGTCCACGGATCCGCGCGAAGTACAGCCCAAAATGAGCCTACAGGTGCCTCTGCCATCTTCTTTTTATACAATTCGGATACCGTCACTTCATTCTTTCCCGTTTTGGTGTACATTTCCCAACCCAACGGACAACATAACTGCCCCACCTTCTCTTCAATGGTCATCCGCCCCAACAAGTCCTTCACTCTATATTCTATAGGAACAGCTGCCTGTTTATAGAGCCATTGCTGTGCCATAACCCGTCCGGTGCATAACATACCGGACAGGAGAAGCACTCCCGACAATAACTTCTTCCTTCTTACCATAATCATTATTTCTTTAAAACAAACGATAACGCTATCGGTTCATTCTCTATTCCCTTAGGCAAGGTAACCTCCACTTTATCGCCTTTCAAAACATATTTCACACGCTTATTCCCCTTCAACAACTTCATGTTCCCTTTGGGCAAATTGCCCTTCCATTCAATGACCTCCGGCAACTTCTCGCCTTCGGGCAACGCATAAATAGCATATAAGGTCTTTCCATCCTTATCAGCAGTAAACCATACATTACCATCCCGATACACCGGAGTTATACGGGTATTATAAATAGCTTTTCCATTGAAACGCAGCCACTTTCCTACTTCATGCAGACGTTTTGTCACTTCTTCCTCAATAACTCCATCCGCTGTAGGTCCTACTCCCAACAATAAGCATCCACCTTTAGCCGTAATCTCGCTTAAGATATTAATCACCTTTTGAGGTGACTTAAACGGTGCATTGGGAACCCATCCCCAGTCATTGCTCAGCGTGATGCAACTTTCCCACGGATAGTCCAGCTGTGTTTCAGGAATGCCGCGTTCTGGGGTCTGATAGTTCTCATTCTTGCCACGAATGCTACGGTCTACCGAAATCAAACCGGGATGTTGTTTGCGAGCCTTCTCTAAAATGCCATCCAGATTGATATCATCACCAGTTACCCAACCTCCGTCCAACCACAAAATATCAAAACTGCCATAACGAGTCATCAACTCATCCAGTTGGTTTTGTGTGAAAGTCTGATAATTCTTCCACCAATCCGGATGGTTCTCTTTTTTGTAGTTAATACGACGGTTGGCAGTAGCAAAATAAGGATTCCAGAACCATTCACAATGCCAGTCTGGCTTGGAAAAATAACATCCCATCATAAAACCCTTCTTGCGGAAAACATCAAACACATGAAACGCCACATCCTTACGCGGGTTATTTTTGAACGGACCATTAGCTATAGAAAAATCAGTGTATTTAGAATCGAAAGTGCAAAAACCATCGTGATGCTTAGTTGTGAAAATCATGTATTTAATACCTGCATCCTGCATCACTTCCGCCCACTGTTCCGGATTAAAATTCACAGGATTCAATGAATCTTTCAAGCCCCAATACCATTTTTTATATTCATCATAAGGCAAATTTCCCTTACGGCTTATCCAATCCACATCTTCCGAACAAATGGACCATGACTCTACAATGCCCGGCACAGAGTACAAGCCCCAGTGAAACAACACTCCAAATTTTTGATCTTGCCATTTAGCCAGTTTATCCAATACTTGTTGATCAGTAGGCCACACATAATCCGTAGCCTTGGATTGTTGGTGCACAAATCCCTGCACCTGTTCCTGAGCACTCAAGCTCATTGAGAAAGTGACCAAAGCCACACATCCTAGTAGTTTCTTCAGGTTTTTCATAAATAATTTGTTCAAATACAACATTTTATAAAATAAATCATTTTGCTACCCCGGCAGGTTTCAACAATACAAACATGTAATAATGGATACTTAATCCGCTTTAAAATTAAAACAAAAGAATAACTAAACAATATTCATTTTAGCTTTATTCAAATAATTCACCAACTTACAAACCGGTGATTTACAGAAAAGATACATTCTCCTATCACAATTTCATTGTTCCAATTCCATACAATAATCTAAAATGGAAAATACATCCAGAATGTCTTTCATATCTATTTTATGGTCTTTGGCAAATTTTCTGATCTCGTCTTTATGCCCAATAAATATCTTTTCCAAATGTTTCAAAGATTTCACTTTTTCCAATTTCCCTTCTACCTTTATATAATACGTATTATCATTTTTCCGGCGATATACTTCCGTACTTCCTATCTTCTGACGTTCATAAGGGGTATACATCTCAGTTCCATTCAATCCCAGATCACTCATCTGCAAGTTCTTAACACTTCCTTGTGTCACTGTTCCCAGTGCTCCTTTGGAACCTATATTCACATCTTTCAACAACCAGTCAATGTAAACAACTCCCTCTTTCCTACATACGACTTCATAAAATCCTCTGCCCACCGGAACAAATTTACGTTTTCCTATTATGACCGTATCAACTTGAGCAGGATTTGTCATCTCCATCATTTCCTCTCCCTGTCGAAAAAGCATTATTTTGTTTGAAGCATCATAGTTAAGTGAAACGACAGAAACAGAATGATTACGAAATTTAATCTGGGCCTGAACAAAATCATTAAAGAGAAATATCCGTTTAAACTGCTGCGCAGAAACAGACAAAGAAAAAAAATATAAGATGAAAAAAGTTAGAAACGCTTTCATTGGAGTTTACCTTAATTAATATAAGAAATAAAGGGGGAGACAGAGAGAAATCTCTCTGTCTCCCCCTTTATTCAAAAAAACAGTGAAGATCCGCCCATGTTACCGACCTGCGCCCCATACCGGAGCATTCCTGTCAGCCCACAAACGTTCTGTAGCAAGCACAGAATTATACATACCAGAAGATGTAATAGTCAACCCTTGTTCTGCATAAGCCGCCTTCTTTATATCACCAGCAATATCATCATCAGTAACTGCTCCTGTCGGGAAACGACGCGGTATGCTGGTTGCCGGCACTTCTGCATAGTCTATACGCGGCAAGATAGTTGAATGATAGCTCGGATATCCGGAGCGACGAGCTGTAATATACACTTCATTAGGATACAATGTAAAATGAAGCATTTCCTGCAGATAGATTTTCTCCAGTTTCTCAGCGTTCAGCATAGCAAACTCAGCCAGATAAAGATTAACTTCCGCCGCACTCATATACATACCATACCAAGGACGATCAGTAGTAGTGAATGTATAGGTATCATCCGGCAAAGTAGCTCCCGAAACCTGATCGGCAGCATTGTAATAACGACCAATAATCATCATCTGATTTAAAGTGGAATAAACGGTATAACTAGTTGGATTATTTCCTTCACTATTATGCAAGTACAATTCCTTGTCAGCATTTGTATAGGATGAAGGGAAGAACCATTTATACTTACCTGTATTATCATTACTTGCCATCCATGCTTCGGTCATGCCATAATAGCGCACCCACGGTTCACCCAGACCACCCCATTTTACAAACTTCTTTTTACCGTCAGCACCTACTTCCGAAACAACATTCTTCTCTATAAATTCCGGTATTTCCAGACCTGCATCATAATATCCCTGTACAATCTTGGAATTCCATGAATTCTTTTTATAAAAGAAACGAACACGCGGATCCCGATTCTCTACCATAAAGTTAATAACAGTCTCACGACCGGCACATCCGGTAAAGCCATTACTCCAATGATAAATACAATCGTTTACATACCCTTCATTACCGGTCAAACGTACTTTACCTTTATTAAATCTTACATCTTCATCCAAAGCATCGATATAACCACAAGAAGCACTTGCCACATCAGCTGCAATTTGCTTGGCCTTACTTTCATTCTGTGCCAATAAGCGAACAGCAATACGCAATTTCAAGGAATTAGCAAACTTGGCCCATTTAGCAGTATTACCACCATAGACAACATCCTCTTCCGATTTCATAACCACCTCACCCGAAGTAAAAGAAGCAATTGCAGTATTCAGTTCATTCAGCCATAAGTCATAAAGGCTTTCCACACTATCAAAATTTGGAGTAAGTGTTCCACCATATGCCGCTTGGCAAGCCTCAACATAAGGAATGGAACCATACATGTCTGTCGCATAGATTCCCAGATAAATGCTCAAGACATGAGCCGCAGCCACATATCCCTGATTCTGAGCACGCATGTCTTCATCCAATGACTCCATTTCTTTATCCATAGCACGAAGTACACGCAATACATTCAGATATTGTCTGCTTTGGTCACCGTCAATGCTCAAAGTCAAAATACCTTCAGAGGCACCACCAGTAGAAATTCCCATACCAGACCAAGAATATTTCATTGGGGCATTATAAAAATACTCCAAATAGGCTTGAGGATCGAATCGATTAACGGCTTCAGCAAACAAGAAAGAAACATTTCCTGTTGTTACCGCAGACGGATCCTGATTGATTTCCGAGAAATCATCACGGCATCCAGTAGTCATCAAAGCAGACCCGAAAGCAAGAGCTGCCAAAAGTAATTTATATGATTTCATATTGATCTATTTTTCTAATTATTAGAATGTTGCATTAATAGTAAATGTATAACTTGCCGTATATGGACTTACCGAACGAATCATGAACTGCCCGGCCTGAGTACCACGCAGGGATTCAGGATTGAAATTGTTCGGCAAAGAATTCAACAAATAACCCAAGTTACGTCCGGTCAGTGTCAGGTTAATACCCGATGCTCCTATTTTATCGGCAATTTTACCTGGCATACGGTAACTCAAAGAAACTTCACGCAATGCAATGTAATTCAATTCATGGAACCAATCATTATTTTTCCATACAGCAGCACGTCCCCATGAGTTGTTCCAGTAGTTCCACGAAGAAGCATGTTGAGGGTCAACAATACCACGATTTACCAAATCAGCATAAAGTTCCCCCCCCTCAGCTATGGTATATGTACCGGACGGAGTATTGATAGTCTGTCCACCAGGCATGATAGCTTCCGGAATAATACCGTCATCGTATGTCAGGCCATCCCAAATGGAAGTATAAGTAATACCTCCGTTTTCAGCGTCCACACCATTCATTGAACTCTTCAGATAACCGTATGCTGTACCATAGTGAGAACCATAAATAGCCACCATACCACCAAAACGCATATCCATTGACGCACGCAATGTCCAATTCTTATATCTCAAAGAAGAATTTACAGAACCCAGAAAGTCCGGTTGGATAGAACCTACAGTTTCCACTTTTCCTGAACGCGTATAATATACAGAATGACGGCTATTGTAAGAAGCCAGTTCCAAAATAGGCAGACCGGTTTTGGGGTCGTAATTTGGAGTAGCATCAGATTTCAGCAAACCATATTCGCCACCCACTTCGGCCACAGAGGCGATACGATAATTACCATAAGCCGCGTCACCAACCAAAGTGATATAATTAGCTACGTTCTCATGCAGTTCCACTATTTTCGAAGTATTCTTGGTATAAGTAAAATTCAAATCCCAAGTCCAGTCCTTCGTTTCAATCGGAGTCGTATTGATTGCCAATTCAATACCTTGGTTCTGAATGTTACCAGCATTGATCAACTGATTGGATAGCCCCGATTCTGATGGAACCTTAATAGTCATGATCTGGTCTTTAGTATTCTCTTTATAATAAGTAAAGTCCACACCAATACGATTTCTCAAGAAACGCCAGTCAAGACCTATTTCCCAAGCATTCTTACGTTCCGGCTTCAAATTAGCGGCGTAATAAGTGTCCGGTACTTGCAAACCATAAGAATTATCAATACCATACAAGCTATAAGCTGTATTGATCTTATACGCATCCGTATCATTACCAACCTGAGCCCAAGAACCGCGAATCTTAGCAAACGAGATCCATTCCGGCATCTTTCCACGGAAAGTTTCATGGATCAACCAAGAAGCTGATACAGAAGGGTAGAAATAAGAATAGTTACCATGCTTATCAGCATACACCAATGAAGACGACCAGTCGTTACGTCCGGTCACATCAAGGAACACTTGGTCCTTCCAACTCATCGCCACCTGACCGGCCAATGACAAGATAGTCTTTTCACCCGAAATATTTCCGGAAGTTCCTACAGGATTCTTTGAGTTGCCGATAAAGAACTGACCGGGGATAACCAAACCACCATTGGTGTTGAGTTGCAATTCCTGTTGGAAATTATGATAATATTCTCCACGAATGAAACCACTGATATTAAAATCCTTCACCTCTTTATTCCATGAGAAACTGGCATTCAAGTTTGTCTGTTCCTTTGTGTACTGACCTAACTTATAATATCCTCCCTCATTGGCATAGCCACTACCCAATTCTTTAGATTCATTGCGTTTGTAATAGTAGTTATAATTTCCTTCGGCTGTAAATTTCAACCAACTGTTCAAATCCGCAGTCAATTTAAGGCTTGGACGTACAGAAGTTTCCTTTTGAATGTATTCATTTTCATACACACTCCACCAGACCTCTTTACCTGGAGCATTTCCGTATTCATCATTATAAGCATTATCCGCCAATCCGCCATGTGCACCTTTGTAACGGGTTCTCCAATAACGAGTGTCATACATACGGCTAAAAGTACCATCTATAAATTTTTCACCAAAATTGGTTTCTCCACCCTGTCTCGGAGTAGAATTAGCAAAAGAAATAGCAGCTTCAATTTCCACATCCTTTGATATCTTATGACTAGCCTTACCTAAGAAAGAAATACGTTCAAATGAATTGTTCGGCGTATTACCATCAGCATACTTATAAGATAAAGAGGTATAGAAGGAAGAGGTATCATTGGCACCTTGAACCGAAACGTTCGTATTGGAATTGAAACCATTATCATATGCATCAACAAAATTATCCTCATAAGGAGAATAGTTCACTGTAGTATAATCATAAAATTCAATAGGCTTACCATCAAATCTCGGTCCCCAGGAAACACCACCTCCCCATGCAACAGAACGGTCGCCATTACCATTCAGATAAAACGAATTAGTGTCCTGCATATTACCGGACGACTTATAATTTGCATAACCTGACATGTAACCATCACCACGCTGGTTCTGAAAATCAGGACCTCCATATACATGGTCTATACCGAATGTTTGAGAAAAGCTAACACCAAAACCTTTTTTTCCCTTACCACTTTTAGTTGTGATCACAACAGCACCATTTAAACCACGGGAACCATAAAGAGCTGTTGCCGCAGCCCCTTTCAGAACCGATACCGATTCAAAATCATCCGGATT
>PPYF01029417.1_pt1 | contig 10332 bp, 8 predicted proteins | sample 1559871 | NCBI WGS metagenome assembly PPYF01 (sample SAMN08240021, study PRJNA423297) | Human gut metagenome, whole genome shotgun sequencing project.
GCTGTCGGATGTGCAGCGTTGATACGGGATGCTACGTAATTCGCAACCCATTGTGACATTTCATCGTAGCTCTTCTCTATTATGAGTCTCATGTTATCGAACCTGGATTTTAGTTTTTTTGGTACCCTTTATTTCGATATACAGTCCGGCAGAAAGAGTATTGGCCGGCACCTCTATACCCTGCAAATTATAATAGCGGGCAGGAAGTGTAGTATCATTGGTGATTCCGGCTATACCGGTAATCGTTTGATTACCAATCTTAAGGTTGTTACCCTCTGTGATAAATACATATCCATCATTTGCACAAGAGAACTGGCCAGCGTCAGAACATCCGGTAAAAACCACACGGTCAACTACGGGGGTGACTCCAAGTGTAACTGCTACGGCTTCAGTATTTGCGACGCCTTCGGCGGCAACTGTCGTTTCCGCACCATTTATGCGAAGAGTCAAAGAGTTGTCGCCGCTTATTGTGCAACCGGCTGAGTTATTGGTGGTAACATCTTGGTTGGCGACAGTGCAGTCGACAAATTTTACCCCGTCAATATGCCACTTGCCCCCGTTGGTCGCATCAATGATGCCGCGTGCATTCGTTGTGTTGAAGTTGGCAAATGTTACATCTTTGAGTGTCAGCGAAGCAGAATTCGAGGGCTGGAATGCAGCTACAGTCAACTCGGCATTGCCTCCGTCGAGAGTCACATTGTTGAAGGTGAGTGAAGTGGTGGCAGTGTTGGTCACGGCCATGAAGCGAGCACCGATGTCACCACGACTGATAGTGTAGCCGTTGCCGTTCACGATAATCGTTTTGCCTGCTGTGCGCGAAAGATTACCGGTCAGTGTGATGTCCTCTTTGAGCTCGATAACGGCTTCGCCTCCGTCTTCAACTGCTGTGATGGCAGCGTTCAGAGTTTCATAGCCTGTTTCGCCTATATACACCGGGAAGTTCTGTTCAGGTTTTTTCTCTGCGATAACGAGATTTGTACCGTCGCTTTCGAGGGTCAGATTTTCATCGGAGAGAGTGAAAACATTTGCGTTGGTGCAGTTACGTACTGCGATGTTGCCGACCTCTGTCTTAGCAAACATCAGGCTTACGTTGCCTGCAATGTTGCTGCCCGCAGAGGGTGTAAACAATGTATTCGCATTGTTTACATAGAGAGAAAATGCACAGTCGCCATCAATAGAGAGATTGTTGTTTGCCAAAAGCACCTCGGCATTTGAGGTTGTCGTGCAATTTACCATCTTCACGCCATTGAGGCTGGCAGAGGGAATGTTGCTATTGCTGTTGTTGAGGCTGATGACGCTGGAGCTCGAAGATACGTTAAGGTTAGAAATGGTGACATCGGTAAGCTTGATGCTACCACGACCAACATTGATCGCACCGCGGGTAGAGGCGGTCTCACCTTTGGTATAGTTAAGTGTAAGATTATTCACGTTAAGGGAGCCTGCGGCGTCCATGAGGTTAAACACGTAGAATGTGGCGAAATCAATAGTGTAACCATTGCCATTGACTGTGATTTTCTTTGCGCCCACAAGCAGAGCAGCGTTCTCGTTTGACGTTCCGTCGGCTTTCTTTGCAGGAGTTGCGGTGAAATCCTGGAGCACGTTGATTGTACCCTCGGTCTCGATGGCGTTGAATGCATCCTGAAATGTTTTGAATTCACCTTCGACGCCCTCGACGCTGAGGTTCTGCGCAACTGCCGCAGGAGCTACGGCTATGGCTGCGGCTGTGAGGAAATGTAAGAGTTTTTTCATTTGGTTTATTTTTATGGTATTGTTGATGTCGGTAATTTTCAGGTGCAAAATTATGTTGTAGTATTCTAATAACCAAATCGTTATGCTGTGATTAAACAAATTCAAAACAGAATTAAACAGGAGTGAAACAACCGTTCACTGAACTTAATACACCTGCAAAAGTGCTTCATTATAATAGTATTTAACTTTGCAGTGTCAAATAAATCCTGAATTTAATAAATGAAAAAACGATTCATTCCAGCCTTGATTTTTCTGGCATCTACATTCTCCGCATTCGCGTCAAAGCCAAACATTATTTATATAATGACCGACCAGCAGAGCGCAAATGCCATGAGTTGTGCCTCTAATGCCAATCTCTCCACGCCCAACATGGACAGACTGGCCCAGCATGGCGTCCGATTTACTAACGCCTATTGTGCAATGCCGCTCAGCGGACCGTCGCGTTCGGCAATGTTTACCGGTTACACCCCTTCGGCTACCGGTATGCAGGAGAACGAAACTCCGCTGCCCGACTCCTTGCGCACACGAACTTTGGGTAATCTTATGGAACAAGCCGGGTATGACAACGGATATAGCGGCAAGTGGCACGTCAACACAAATTCGTTGCCGGCTGACACTGCCTTCGGTTTCAGAAATCTACACGGACATAACGATATCGGTCTGGCCGAGGCTGCCATTGAATTCATGCGCGAAGACCACGGCGACAAACCGATGTTTCTTGTAGCGTCATTCGACAATCCTCATAACATCTGTGAATGGGCCCGCGGACAAAAACTCCCTTTTACAGAAGTAAAAGATGCCCCTATTGACAGTTGCCCGAATCTGCCGGCCAACTTCAATCTTAATCCATACGATGCCGACATTCTGCGTTGGGAGCGCGAGAAAAGCTACAGATTATACCCCACCAAGGCATATACGCCCGATGACTGGCGTCGATACCGCAACGCCTATTTCCGTCTGGTAGAGCATATCGACGGCGAAATTGGCAAGATTGTCGATGAGATTGACCGTCAGAATCTGTGGGACAACAGTGTGATAATATTTACGTCTGATCATGGTGATGGTCAGGGGGCACATCAATGGAACCAAAAAACAGCACTATGGGATGAGATCGTTAATGTTCCGATGATTGTCTGTCTGCCAAAAGGGGAAAATGCCGGAGCGGTCAGTGAGGTTCTTGTTAACAACGGCATTGACCTCATGCCAACTGTTCTCGATTATGCGGGCGCTGGAATACCGTCATGGTGCAAGGGTATAAGTTATAGATATGCCGCAGAGAATCCTTCTGTTGATAACAGGAACGACTATATTGTTGTGGAAACCAACTTTGCCCAGACCGGAGGCACTCGCGGATGGGCTGTCAGGACTCCACAATATAAATATGTACTGTATGAGGCCGGCAAAAACCGTGAGATGCTTTTCGACATGGAGAATGATCGTCTTGAACAGACAAATCTTGCGATAGAAAGCCGATATAAAGACGAGCTCATTAAGCATCGTCAAATGCTGCGCCGATGGATGGAGGAAAATCTCATCGGTGAGCAGTATCCTTCCACAAGATTTATCCCGATTAATTAACATCTCAAAATATTATGACCATGAATACAACTATGTTTTCGCTTGAGGGCAAGGTCGCTCTCGTAACCGGCGGTGTGTACGGAATTGGTTTCGCAATAGCTAAGGCTCTTTACGAAGCGGGTGCCAAAATCGTTTACAACTGCAATACTCAGAAATCTATGGATCTGGGTGTAGCCAACTATAAGGAAGCCGGCATCGATGCCAAGGGCTATCTCTGCGACGTCACCGATGAAGAGGCCGTCACAGCCATGGTAGCCGACATTGAGAAGAACCTCGGGGGCGTTGACATTCTGGTCAACAATGCCGGTATCATCAAGCGTATCCCCATGACCGAAATGGAAGCTGCTGACTTTCGCAAAGTCGTTGACATAGACCTCATTGCCCCGTTCATCTGCGCCAAGGCTGTTATCCCCGGCATGATCCGCAAGGGCCACGGCAAAATCATCAACATCTGCTCGATGATGAGCGAGCTCGGTCGCGAGACCGTCAGCGCCTACGCCGCCGCCAAGGGTGGCCTGAAAATGCTCACTCGCAACATCTGCTCGGAATACGGTGAAGCCAACATCCAGTGCAACGGCATCGGCCCGGGCTACATCGCCACTCCACAGACGGCGCCCTTGCGTGAAATCCAGCCCGACGGCAGCCGCCATCCCTTCGACCAGTTCATCATCGCCAAGACCCCCGCAGGACGCTGGGGTACACCCGAGGACCTCATGGGCCCGGCAGTGTTCCTCGCATCTGACGCTTCTAACTTTGTGAATGGTCATGTGCTGTATGTCGACGGAGGCATCCTTGCATATATCGGCAAACAACCTCAATAAATACTCCGGTGAAAACTTTTAACCTCAACAGAACTATTTTATTCCTTGCAGCATTCCTGACAGTGTCTATGCTGAAAGCAGCTGATGCCCGCTCGGTAATCGGGCTACTCGACCTCACACGCCCTGGGCTTGATAAAGTCGCCGGGTACTACAATGCCGGTAACGACTCGCTTGCAACCGTGGCTCTGCTCGATTACTATCGCCACCGAACGGGTGTGAAATCTATCGGTGTAGATCCTGACAATCCGCAATTGACCGACCGCGAGCGAAAATGGGCCGATGATGGATTAGAGCATAAGTTCTATGTCCACGAAGGCTATCAGCCTTCGTATTTCTACGGCGAAAACATCGACTGGCAATACTGGCCGGTGAAGGACAACGAATTGCGTTGGCAGCTCCACCGCACCAAGTGGTGGGTGCCCATGGGCAAGACCTACCGTGTGACCGGCGACGAGAAGTACGCCCGCGAATGGGTGGCCCAGTATCGCGACTGGATCCTCAAGAATCCGCTTACCGAATTCAAAGAAATCAAGGACAAGGCTATGGAAGATGTCGACAATGTCTACTTTGCCTGGCGTCCTCTTGAAGTCGGCGACCGTCTGGAGCACCAGATTGAGCAGTTCGCCCTGTTTCTCCCCTCGGAGCACTTCACCCCGGAGTTCCTGATTGAATTCCTCGACAACTATCACCGCCACGCCGAGTTTGTCAACAGTCACTACTCAGCCGAGGGGAATCATCTGCTTTTTGAAGCGCAGCGAATAATTTTCGCCGGAACATATTTCCCGGAATTCAGGATGGCTGCCGACTGGCGCAAAGCCGGAGTGGATATCCTCAATCGCGAAATTGGCAAACAGGTGTATCCCGACGGCGTTCATTATGAACTCGACCCGCGCTATCACCCCGCGACAATCGACATTTTCGCAAAAGCGCTCGACATGCTCGACTCCAACGGTTATAAAAATGTGTTCCCGCCTGAATATGTCGGGACTCTGTGCAAGATGATTGAGTTCAACTACAACATCATGTTCCCCGACTACAGCATGCCGATGTTCAGCGACGGCAAAAAAGTTGGGAAATCGAGCACAATGCCTCGCTACATATCATGGCTCGACATCAGCCCATCCGACGGAGCTCTGAAATATTTCGCATCCGAAGGGGAAAAGGGCCTGTTGCCCGTGTACGCGTCCCGAGCCTTCGAAAACGGAGGTTTCTACATTTTGCGCAACGGCTGGGATCCGCAGGCGACCGTAATGATTCTCAAAGCCGGTCCTGCAGGTGAATGGCACAACCAGTACGACAACGGCACATTCGAGCTTTGGAGCAAAGGTCGCAACTTCTTCCCCGATTCAGGCAGCTTCATTTATGGAGGCGATGAGGAAGTACTCAGCCAGCGAAACTGGTTCCGTCAGACTGCCGTGCACAATACACTGACTCTTGACAATAAGACTCTTGAAAACCGCGTGTCGAATCTCAAAAAATGGGAAACCAACCCAGATATGGACCTCCTTGTAGTCGAGACCCCGGGTTACAAAGGTCTTACTCACCGCCGTGCCGTATTCTTTGTCGATAAGAAGTTCTATGTCATAGCCGACGAAGCTTATGGTGACGCAGTCGGAGATGTCGCTATACACTATCAGTTGCTCTCGTGCGACCCTCTTGAAAACACTGTCAACAAATCGGTCACAACCGCTTTTGCCGACAACAACAACATGACAATCCGCGTTTTCGGAGCTGACCGCATGTCGGCCGAGGAAGGTTGGACTTCTCCCGACTATCGTGTGAAAAACAGTCGCCCAGCTTATGCTTTCAGCTCCGGCAAGAAATCTGACGAGACTGCAAGATTTATCACCGTAATATATCCTGTGGAAACTAAGAATCCTCTGTCGCCAAAGATTTCGGCTGACTACAAAGGTAAGTTTTCGGTCGACGGCTCGTCGCTCGAAGTAACGGTCGACGGCAAGAAATATAAACTTGGCTACAGATTATGAAACAATATGCAATAGGCATCGATCTTGGAGGGACCATGATCAAGTATGCCATAGTCAGCTCCGATGGTGAGATAATATATCAGAGTTCTACGCTCACACCGCTCGACAAAAGGGGTCAACGGCATTGTCGACGCTTTTATCGTTGCGGCAAAAGCTGCCATTGACGAGGCTTCGCAACGCGGTGTGGAAATCTCGGGCATAGGTATCGGCACACCCGGTATTGTCTCGAAGGACGGGCGCACCGTTGTCGGCGGTGCCGAGAATCTCCCCGAATGGCATAATCTGCCGCTGGCCGACAGCCTGGAGGCTTCTCTGGGGCTTCCGGTGGCAATTATGAACGATGCCAACGCCATGGCATTGGGCGAATCGATTTTCGGCGCGGCACGTAATGTCAGCGATGCGGTATTCGTCACCGTCGGCACCGGCATCGGTGGTGCTGTTATGATTGACGGCTCGCTCTGGCGCGGATATAACGGCCGGGGCATGGAGCTGGGTCACATTTCGGTAGATGCCGGGGAACGCACCTGTGCGTGTGGTGGTAAAGGCTGCCTGGAAATGTATGCCTCGACAAGCGCTCTTGTAAAGCGCTTCAAGGAACTCACCGGCAATGATGCCGACGGTAGAATCATCGTGAGCCTTTACAACAGCGGCGATGAGAAAGCCATCCAGGCTATGACCGAGCACTGGAGATACCTTGGCCGGGGAATTGCCTCATTCATCAATATATTCTCGCCACAGATGGTAGTGGTAGGAGGGGGTATTGCCGAAGCAGGTTCTTTCTATCTGGAAAATTTGAGTAAGGAGGTTCTCTCCCGCGCGCTCCCCGTGAGTGCCGCTGAAACCAGGCTCGTCGCCGCCAGATTAGGCAACACGGCCGGATGTCTTGGCGCTGCAAGCCTGGCTTTCAGGAATAAGGAAATTTAATTGCTGTTAATCTCAGAATTTCAACATGAAGCACAGTATTATTATCACCGCAGTTTTTGCCGGACTTCTGTCGGTGGGCTGCAGCCCTCAGCATAGCGTGACGGTGGAAAACAGTCTCGGCGTTGACCGCAATGACGAAATAGTCGAGATTGATGCCGCTGCTGTCGATTCTTTGATGAATCACCGTCAGTTTCGCATCATCGACGACAAAGACCGCGAAGTACCTTATCAAGTGACCTACGACGGCCGACTGATATTCCCTGCCACAGTTGCCGCCAACAGTATTACTGTCTACACTCTCGTGGAGGGTGAGCCAGCGGATGTCGATACGATTGCCACCGGAGCTTTCTATCCCCGCCGCAAGGATGACTTCACCTGGGAGAACGACCGCAGCGCCTACCGCGCCTATGGCCCGGCTTTGCAGCAGAGCGGCGAAAGGGCTTTTGGCTACGACATCTGGACCAAGTCGGTTGCTCGCCCGGTTGTAGCCCAAAGATACACCGATGCTTTCGCCGAGGTAAAGAATTTCCATCACGACTACGGCGAGGGGATGGATGTCTACTCCGTAGGACCTACCCTCGGGGGAGGCACCGGAGCCCTCATCGACTCTGTGGGCACCATCGTATATCCCCGCAGCTTCAGATCGTTTGAGATTCTCGACAACGGCCCCCTGCGCTTTACCGTAAAACTCGAATACGGCTCCGACCTCGGCGATGCGGTCAGTGAGAACCGTACGATTAGTCTCGATGCCGGCTCATTCCTCAACAAGACAACGGTCAGCTTCAGCGGCCTTCCGGCAAATATAAAATATGCCCCGGGAATTGTAGTGCACAGGCAGAATCCCGATGGCTATTCCCTCCATCCCAAGGAAACGGTAATGGCCTACGCCGATCTTACCGACAATGAGAATGCCGGAAACGGCGTGATATTCATCGGTGTGGTCGCACCTCAGGCCGACACTCTTTGTGTCAGGAATATGCCGGAGCCCGAGGGTGACGCAATCGCCCATCTACTGGCCAAAAGCATGTATGCGCCTGACAGTGAATATACCTATTTCTGGGGCTCGGGATGGTCGAAAGGCTCCATGCCTGACTGGCAGACTTGGAAGGAGTATCTGCTCAATTATCGCCGCAGACTTGACAATCCCCTTAAAATAGAAATAAAGTAATGGAAGAAGTATTTAAATATATAATAGGACTCGGCGCCGCCGTGATGATGCCTGTCATCTTCACCATCCTTGGCATCTGCATCGGCATCAAGCCGGGCGACGCTCTGAAGTCGGGCCTGAAGGTGGGGGTCGGTTTCATCGGTCTGTCAATCGTGACGGCACTACTGACATCGGCTCTCGGCCCTACGCTCAACACCATAGTAGACATCTACGACCTCCAGCTCAAGGTGTTCGACATGGGCTGGCCTGCCGCGGCTTCGGTGGCCTACAACACCGCCGTGGGAGCATTCATCATCCCCGTGTGTCTGGCAGTGAATATCCTGATGCTTGTCACCAAGACCACCCGTACGGTCAACATCGACCTGTGGAACTACTGGCACTTCGCCTTCATCGGCGCTGTAATCTAAACGCTTCTATAAGGATATGGATGGTATATCCATTCCCCAGCCTTTCTGCGCGGGTTTCGTCCCCTTTGCCTGGGCAATCAACAAGGGGCTTGATAAAATCCCTGGCCTTAACAAAATCGACATCGACGCCGAGGGGATGAAGAAGAAATTCGGCCTGATGGGCGAGCCTCTTTTCCTTGGCGTTGTTGTCGGCCTTGGCGTTGGCTGCCTCACCTGCTCATCGTGGTCGGAAATCGTCGATAAAATCCCTTACATCCTCGGTCTGGGTATCAAGATGGGTGCGGTGATGGAACTTATCCCCCGTGTGACCGTGCTGTTCATCGAGGGCCTGAAACCTATCAGCGAAGCTACCCGCAGCCTCATCGCCCGCAAGTTCAAGGGGGCCGACGGTCTGAACATCGGCATGAGTCCGGCGCTTGTCATCGGCCATCCGGCCACGCTGGTTGTGTCGCTGCTGCTCATTCCCGTAACATTGCTGATAGCCGTAGTGTTACCCGGCAACGAGTTCCTTCCTTTGGCGTCACTGGCCGGCATGTTCTACATCTTCCCTTTGGTGCTTCCCTATACCAAGGGTAATGTGTTCAAGACCTTCATAATCGGTCTGGTGGTGATTGTCATAGGACTATATATGGTAACCAATCTGGCTCCGGCCTTCACCCTCGCCGCCAAGGATGTTTTTGCCGCCACAAGCGATGGTGCCGTGGCTATTCCCGAAGGATTCTCGGGAGGCAGCATTGACTTTGCTTCGAGTCCTCTGGCTTGGATGATTTATCAATGCTCTATAAATCTCAAATGGATTGGAGCCTCAATTCTTGTTATTGGCAGTATGGCTCTGATGTGGTGGAACCGCGTACTCATCATCCGCAACCAAAAGGCCATGATTGCCGCTAATTCCGATAAAATTCAAACGCCCGAATAAAATATATGAGTAAGATTGTAACATTAGGCGAAATTATGCTTCGCCTCTCGCCTGCCGGCTGCAAGCGCTTTGTGCAGGTTGATAATTTCGATGTAATCTGGGGTGGTGGCGAAGCCAACGTCGCCGTCAGTTGCGCCAACTACGGTCACGATGCCTACTTTATAACAAAACTTCCCGAACACGAAATCGGTCAGGCAGCCGTCAACGTCCTGCGTCGTTTTGGTGTTGACACGCGTTTTATCGCCCGCGGCGGCAACCGCGTTGGCATATACTACTGCGAGACCGGTGCCTCGATGCGCCCCTCCAAGGTAATCTACGACCGTGCCGGCAGTGCCATCGCCGAGGCCGACCCCACTGACTTTGATTTCGATGCAATCATGGAGGGTGCCGACTGGTTCCACTGGAGCGGCATCACCCCTGCCATCAGCGACAAGGCAGCCGAACTGACCCGACTTGCCTGTGAGGCCGCCAAACGCCACGGCGTAACCGTCAGCGTCGACCTCAACTTCCGCAAGAAACTGTGGACCAAGGAAAAGGCTCAGAGCATCATGCGTCCGCTGATGAAGTATGTCGACGTCTGCATCGGCAACGAGGAGGACGCCGAACTCTGTCTCGGCTTCAAACCCGATGCCGACGTTGAAGGGGGCAATACCGACGCCGAAGGCTACAAGGGAATCTTCGAGGCCATGATGAAGGAATTCGGCTTCAAGTATGTCGTCTCGACCCTGCGCGAGAGCTTCTCGGCCACCCACAACGGCTGGAAGGCAATGATTTACGA
>PPYF01066626.1_pt1 | contig 10332 bp, 5 predicted proteins | sample 1559871 | NCBI WGS metagenome assembly PPYF01 (sample SAMN08240021, study PRJNA423297) | Human gut metagenome, whole genome shotgun sequencing project.
CCTTTCTCCAGTGCTTTTACAAATCCAAACATAAGGGCGAACATAAGCAATACAAAAAATGCTACAATTATATCTAACGTTGCGATTCTTGCCAACGCAAAGTTCATAAAACCTGTACCTAATATTATTGCTGCAAAAAATGCAGTTGATGTTTTTCGAAACATATAAAATGCCAGAAGATACATGAGCGGCATCATCAATATTCCCGCAATAGCACACATAATTCTCCAGCCAAATGGATTCATTCCAAATATTTTGATTCCAATAGAAATTATTGTTTTTCCAAGTGGTGGATGTGTATTCTCATAAATCGGAAGCTGATGCAAAAATTCATACGCGGTACGTGCGTGATATACTTCATCAAACATGCTCTGATCATAATACGTCCTTATCCCCGGAAACAACCCCTGCTCATCAAATAAATTTGGATAATTGTCCGCATTAGACGGGAAAACCCTATTCCCATTACTATCCACGCATACAATCTCATGAATACGTGCTTCCCCTTCCATTAAAACCATTCCAAGTGAAGTAAATTCTCTGTTATTAAAGTCTACCTCATTCCAAGCAAAAGCACTTTCTATGTTATGATTAGCATCCAATACATTCCACCCCTTACTGGCTTCATCCCAGCATGAAAAAGAAATGCTCCGCTTGGAATTATACCCAAGATAAATATAGATTTTTGAAAGGTTCACTTTGCCATTAAAATTCAGTATGATTTCGTTCTGGCCTTTCTCCCCAACCTTAAAGTCCTGATATGTTTCCGGTACACGATGACTTCCTAAGCGAAAAAGAACGAGTACAGCAAATATGCCTGTCACTACTAACATCAGCACGATATCTCTTGTACTAAATCTTCTCTTCCTAACAGCCTTTACACTGCTCCATCCTTCCACCTGTTCTATATTATCTATTTCCACTTTGTTAAAAGGTTTCTCTTTCTTTCTCTTGTCTACATCAGAAAAGACTTTACTAACTTTACTTCCTTTACTTCCAAAATTCCCGCTTATAATTTTATATGTTGATATTCCTAATGCTAAAAATATCAAAACTATTGAGATACTATATAATATGGGTACAGTCTCTTTTGAAAAAATATCTTCAAACCTCTGCCCCTTTACTTTTTTTGCCACAATCCACCCCAGCATCCCAATATTTAACAGAAAATATTCTGTCACAAATTGCAGAAGAGTCCCTCCTTTTTTCTTCACATATCGGTCTGCCATACAAAGAAGCAAAATACCCAAAACGGACAGACACATTCCCGTACTATCTCCCGAAAGAATAAAGAGAATAGACAATGGGCAAAACAGATAAAAAGCGATCACACGCATATAAACTTTTTCAGTTTTCTTTGAATAAAGATAGTAGCTTAGCAATCCAAAAATAATCCATTCTAATAACAGAAGAATCCATATCTCTGTCTTTCGTTCAGGAATCATGAGAACGGGGACAATTCTCGTAAAAATATAAAATAACAGCAGTTCTATGCGAGAATACTCTACGCAATTATTTTTATTGCATAAATAATAAATTCCCCAAAAGAACATAAATACTATTCCAAAAGCTGCATATGACGAAACCATGTCTCCCTGCCTTTCTCTTCGTGATACTCCTTCTCTGTATTTACTTTCCAGAGACTTGTCTTCTCTGACCTTCCCTTTTGTAAATCCATATAATTATTCTACCATTTCTAAACCATTCTTCAAGACAAAAAATGACATAAAAATCCCTGTTATATATATATATATATAAATACATATAACAGGGATTTCTTTCACTGCTTTTTTAGTTAAATCAGCGAATTTACATTCACGTGTTTAGTAATCACTATTTGATCGTGAATTTATGCTTTACTGGTTTGAAGATTTTTTTCTTTATCTTCTTAAGTTTTTTAAGCTTTTTACTACGCACTACTACTTTTTTAAGCTTTGGAAGTTTTCCAAATGCCTGACTCTTGATTGTTGTAACATTCTTACCGATTGTTATTGTGTGTAGTTTCTTTGCATTATAAAAGGCTTTTGTTCCAACAACTTTTACGTTATTGCCGATAACAACTTTCTTTACTGTTTTGTTCTTCAAGAAAGCTTTTGGTGCGATCGATGTAACTTTAAATTTCTTTCCATTAATTGTTATTGTCGATGGAATTACTATTGTCGCTGCTTTCTTTCCTTTGGCAAATCCGCAAACTTGTACATTACCATTTTGTTTTTTAGTTACGCTAGTCACTTTATAAATATATTTTCCTCTGGTAACTTTTGCATTTTTCTTTATTGCTGGTTTTGTTTCTGGTTTACTGGAAGGGTTCTTCTCCCATTTTGCATAGAGAGTTGTTTCTTCCTTGATACTATCTTTATCAAAGTCAAATGCATTCGTACATTCTTTATTCGTATACCAGCCTTTGAAAGTATACCCTTCCTTTGCCGGATCTGCCGGTTTCTTAGCAAATTCTCCGCATTCTATGGTCTGTTCCTCTACTTTGCTTCCTCCCACAGAATCAAAGATTACTTTATTCTCCGGATTTATTACAACAAATTTATTACCGTTTTTCTGTGCATAAGCTTCTGCTGTAGAACCTGCATATCCATAAATTGTGACATTTTTAGGAATAGCAATAAAGTCTTCAACTGTCTCTTTTGGATTATATATATAAACTTTTGTTTTTGATGCTGATTCCTCTTCTGTAACATCTTCTGTTGTTGGTTCTTTGATTACAAGATCTTTATTCAAAATCCATATTTTCTCTAATCCACTCTTTCGGAATGCTTCTACATCTATTGTCTGAACATTCTTAGGAATTGTTATATCCTTCAGTGCTGTTGTCTCATAAAATGCTGCCTGATTGATTACTTTTACTGTTTTAGGAACGGTAAAAGATTTCAGTCTGGTATTTTTCATGAACATAGAACTTCCAAGATTCTGAATATTGTTCATCTGGATATCAATTTCATCAAAATCTAATCCATAGAATAAAGCAGAACCAATTTTTCCAGTTGCCGAATAGCTCTCACCGAGTATAACTTTCTTTAATTTACCTGTAATCGTACTGTCGTTTCGTGTATTGCTCCAGAATACCTCATTAAAGCTACTGCCACTGACCTTATCAAGCGAAGCATAAACTTCTAACTCTTCCAGAGCCGGAATCATCTGAAAAGCTTGTCCTTGTATAGATGTTACACTCTCTGGAATTACTATTTTCTTTACATTTCTTTGTCCAAAGAATGCACCACTTCCAATTGTCTTTACGGACTCTGACAAAATAATATTTTTTATTCCACCATTATCTGTAATTTCATCTGTATATTTTTTGTCATAACTTCCACCAACAGAATTTCCTCCATTGGCATTAATTATAGAAAATGCCTGGCTTCCAATCGAAGTCAGATTTGTAAGTTTTGTAAAATCAATATCAAGATTAACATCAGAATCAAATGCATTATTTCCAATTGTTTCTATACTTGATGGAAGAACAACCTTTTTTAAACTAAAGCATTGCTTAAATGCTCCACTCGGGATTGTCTTCATTCCCTCTGGAAGTGTTACGTTCTCTAATGAAACAAGATGTGCCGCAAAAGCACTGCTGTTATCTAATGCAGTCCCCTCTCCATCATTCTTTATAATTAAAGTCTTTATCGCTGTCTGTCCTGGATATTTTTCTCTGAATTCTTCATTGCTTCTTATCGGATTATTTACCTGCTCGCTGCTGGTATGCATATTATAAGAATACTCACCCTTCACATAGGAAAAATTGCCCAAAATGTTCACCATTCTTCTGTACACCGAATCCTCTCCAGACCACCGGCTTTCCAAAGTCATTGTTTCTAAGCTGATACAGCCGCCAAAAGCTATTCCACCAATTTTTTCTACAGAAGATGGAATCGTTACTTCTGACAATCCGGCTTTTGTAAAAGCATAGGGCATAATCTCTTTTACTCCTGTTAAATCAATAGATTTTAAACCAGTACATTCAGCAAAGGCTGCTGTTCCAATCGTTTTTACATTTTTATCCATATTAACCGTTGTCAAATTAGTACATCCGGCAAACATTTCATATGGTAATTCTGCTTTTGTTAATTCTGCTTTTGAATCTCCAGAGCTTCCTATCGTTACTTTTTCTAAAGTGGTACAGCCAGCAAAAAGCCCTGCTGCCGATCCTCCTCCATAGTTTTTAATTGATTCTTTCGGAAGATAAATTTCTTTCACCTTTACTCCCTGAGCACTTGTTGAGGGGCCAGATGGATTTATATCATAAAAGTTACCAAGGCTCTTTAAATCAATTTTATATGGATAATACCCAAATGCTCCATATTCTATCTTTGTAAGTTTGCTCTCTTTTGAAATATCAATTGTTGCCAGACTGGTACAGCCGGAAAAAGTTTCTGTTCCAATCCGAGTTACACTGTCCAGAATTTTAATAGAAGTTAATGCTGTACAGTCATAAAATGCTCTCCAATCCAAATCTTCTATCTGTGCATCTGCCGCAAAGTTCACCTGTGAAAGATTCGTACAGCCGGCAAATGCTGCCCCACCGATTGCTTTGACGGATGCCGGGATATTTACTTTCTTAACATCTGTATTTTTGAAAAGTGCTTTGTGTGCAATCTTTGTACATCCGTCTTTAAAAGTAATTTCCGATACTTTTTCTGCCTCTGGCACATAAACTGCTACTTTCCCTGCATATACAACCCCATTTTCCGGCTTCATTTTAGATAGCCACGTTGGAACGATAACGGAATCCGGATGCTTATCCCAGTTCAGAAAACCGTCTTCTACATCTTCTAATGTAGATGGAAAGGAAATCGTGACGGTATCACTGTCAGCATACCCTTTTCCCCAGACTCCTTCAGCCATTGATGTGATGCCTTCTTCAATCTTCACTGATTCAAGACTATCCTTATAGGCAACGCTTTCAATATTTTTGATTTCATAAGTCCCATTTGCATCTGTTACTTTAGACTTAATATGCAATTCTTCAGGTGTTGCGTCTTCATCAACAAAGCTGATCGCAGCACTGTAAGTACCCGCAGAATCCCCACGCTTGCTTAATTCGTACTGTACTTTCACCCCATTGTCATCATCTGTAACTGTAATGGAATCTGCCGCCTGTCCTCTTATCGGGAAGACTAACAGCAGGAATGCCAGCAACAGGCATCCTCCTATACTGCTCATTAGTTTTTGTTTCATGCTACTCCTCCTTTTCTTTTGAATGTACTCATCAAATTCATCACATGAAAAATTGTGCAAGTACCATTCATTTTTAAATGTTTTTTATTCTCACTCGTTTGTCAGACGAGAAATGAGCGCGGTTATACATTCATCAAATATTCTATTTCTTTTTAATTCCTGTGGAAGTACCGGTGCACGGTTATACAGGAAATTCATATAGCAGCAACGTGTGTCAGTATCTATGTTTGTCCAGTCTATTTCAAATAAATATTGCCTATTATCGCTGTTTTGAAGAAGTCCTCTCTTTAGGCAAAGTGTGATTTCTGTTTCTTTTAGAAAAATAATTCCCTTCAAAAGAGATTTCTCTGCGATTTCTCCTTTGTTAATTCCTTTCGATTCTTCTCTCCCACTCTTTCTCACTGTGACTTCTTTTCTCTCAGATTCTTTTCCGTATTCTCTTTTTGTGAGTTCTTTCCCTGTATTCTCTTTTCTTTCCTTCATATCTTTTATATCACTGTCTTTTAGTAACGGAATTTCTACTAAAACAAAGTGATCGGAAAAGCCCTTACACTGTGCTGTGTATCTCTTTATGCGCGATTGTCCTTTCGATTCTGTTTGCATTTTTGCTTTCAATTTTGCTTCTGCTTTTATTTCTGTTTGCATTTCTGCTTTCAATGTAAAGATTGCCCCGGCAGATATATTCTGTATCTGGTAATCTGTCTTTATCTTTCTGCCAGCGGCTATATATAGTGCCATTACCATAAAATAAAGGTTTAAAAACAGCCAGAAAAGAATAACGCAGTAAGTAAATGTCTGCTCTCTTCCAGATAAACCAACCAGCCGCACAATACCAATAATCGAAAGTGTGATTCCGCAAAGGTACGGTATGGTATAACGAAATGCACTGTTATTCTCTGTTTCCGTTGATTTATCGGTTACTCGAAAAAGGCTCTCTGTCTTTCCAATACCTGCTGCAAGAACGGTCGGCAAAAGCCATGGTGCCAATGTGGTTTCATAAATATCTGTCCATTTTGTTGTACGGATATTTCTTGAAAAGCGACGCATACAGATATTTCCGGAGATATACATTGGCAGCCAGAACAGAAACACCTGATACAGGCGGCATTTCACTATCATGATTCCAAAAAATGCGAAAAGTAACGGTGCCATAAAATAGATGAGCCGTTTTACGGGTGTGTACCAATAGCTGATTGCCGTCAGATAATTTAACTTCTGTAAAAAAGTTAATTTCTTTGAAAACAGGAAATGGGTCTTTTTTCCAGATTGTATACAGCCTTTTGCCCATCTTCTTCGCTGTCCGACCAGTTCTTTAAATGTCATTGGCGGCATCCCACTTGCGAGCACTTCAGGAATGGCAATGCCCTTATATCCTTTCTTTTCAATTTCAATCCCTGTCGCAAAGTCTTCCGTGACAACACCGGTAACAAAACCACCGGTTTCTTCTAATGCCTTTCGGGAAAGTACAGCGTTAGACCCTCCGAAAATAACACTATTTGACTTATTTTTCGCCACCTGCACTACTTTATAAAAATAATCCTGCTCATTTGGAATGTGATCTGCAGCATAAAGATTATACTGAAACAAGTCTGGATAACAGAAATTCTGCGGAGTCTGGACAAAGCCTGTCCTTTCCTTACCAAACCACGGGATTGTCTTCATAAGAAACTTTTTCTTTGGCATCATATCTGCATCAAATACTGCAATATAAGGTGACTGGGATAGCTGCAAGGCATGATTTAAATTGCCGGCTTTGGCATCCTTATGCTCTTCCCGCGTTATATAATTTATGTACAATCTTTCTGCCAGTTCCTTCACTTCCTGACGATTCCCATCATCACAGAGATAAATATGAACCTTATTCGGGTCTGGATATTCCATCTGCTTGCAGGCAATCAATGTTTTTTCTAACAGCGGAACCTCTTCATTAATTGTTGGAATAAATATATCAACTTCCGGAAAATCTTCTTTTTTCATGTAAGGCGGGTGTAATTTTATTCGGTCATAGTCGTACATATTATAAAAATGTACTGCCATCTCCAGCAGTCCCACACATTCTGCAAGAAGAAGAATTGCCCAGAAAACGATGGATACTATACCCTCTTCTTTCGGTATGGTAAAAAAGATTCGCCAGATCAGATAATCTAATGTAAAAATCATTGTGAGGATAATAAAAAACTTATTCCATCCTGTATTCTTTTTCTTTGTGCCACCTTGTTTTTTCTCCATATGTCTGTCCTCACCTTCTCCAGCTGCTATTTCTATCAATTATAATAACAATTTAGAATGATAACCTTCCTGTTCTTCCTGACAAGCCTTCTGCCTGCAAACTTCTTATCTCCCTAAATTCAGAATTCACTTTTTATCTCCCTTTTAAAGCAGAAAATAAAATCTTTCCGACCTCTGTAAAATCTTCTTCTTTCCAGCTTGCATATTTATTACATTCTGGCTTTAAGGAAGAAAACACCTCGTCTTTATTACACAATGACCATGCGGCAAAGCTGATTCCATTCTGATTTAAGTAATCGGCAAATTCTGTTCCCTGCTTTAGCGCATCCTGTCCTCCCTGTTCTGTATTGATTCCCCACTCAGATACAAAAATTGGAATTCCATCTTTCTGACAATCTTCTATCATATTTTTATAGGCACTGTCATACTGCCCTGCGTAAAAATGATAACTGTACATTAGATTAGAATATGGCAATGCATCTTTTTTTACCTTTGTAATCGAGTAGCTGTAATCCGGTGTTCCCACTAAAATAACTGCATCTGAAGCATTCTCCCGAATCACAGGGATTACCTGACTGGCATATTCTACAATGTCTTCCCAGGTAGTGTCTCCATTCGGTTCGTTACAGATTTCGTAAATTACCCCTGCCTCATCTCCATAAAGAGCAGAAACTTTTGAAAAAAATTCCTTTGCCTTCTCAACATTATGAAGTGGATTCTGTTCCCGAAGCACATGCCAGTCTACAACTGCATACATATCTGCTGCTAATGTATTCTCTATCGCTGCCTGCATCAGCTTCCAGCTAAGCTCTGGATTTTGAATATAGCCTCCATCTCCATTTCCATCATCTGAATACATCGCAATACGAAACATATTTGCTCCATGCTTCTTTGTCTCATAAATCGAGGCGTAATTAGTGTATTCTGGATACCATAAAAGCCCATGACTGCTCATTCCCCGGAGCTGCACTTTATCTCCGTTTTTATCCGTCAGATCAATTCCTTTTACAGAAAGCTTTCCATGCGCTTTTACACCATCTCCCGCCAGTTCCTGCTTTTTCTTTGCGGCAGTCGTTTTTCTGCTGTTCTCTGCCTGCACCTGACCCGATCGCAGCTTCCGGTTCTGCTCCCGGCTGCTGGAAAGCAGGGCATACTCTATAAGACAGGCCACACACAAAATAATGCTGATAAATATTAGTAAGAGAATTCCCTTTTTATTTCCGCTCTTCAAAACCGTCCCTCCTTATCCCGAAGCACTTTTCAAAAGAAAAATAACATAAAAAATCCCTATTATATATATAAATACATATAACTGAGATTCCTTTCACCCAGAAAATGTTTAAAAAACATTTTTCAGACATGCCTGGAGCGTGTTTGAAAAATGCTTTCTGCAAGATGTGCGTCGCAATTTGCGGGAGATTTCGCCTGAATGAGGGCGGCGTAGCGGGCTACGTCAACTGAATGAAGGCAAAATATACCGTAAATTGAGGCGTGCAGGTTGCTGGAATGATTTTTCAAACACGCTCTAAAAGCTTTTGTGCCATTAATTCCGGAGCCGTTGCATAATCCAGTGCTGTCTCCCTCGTTATTTTCCCCTCTTTATATAACTTTGTAATATACGAATCCATTGAGAACATTTTCTCCTGCCCAGAAGAACCGATGAGTCCATCTATCTGATGCACTTTATTATCTCGTATCATATTTTTAATCGCACGGTTGACTGTCATAAGTTCAAATGCCGGAATGAGTTTCCCTTCTTTATCTGGTAAAAGCTGCTGGGAAACAACCGCATTCAGTACGGAGGCAAGCTGTACGATAATCTGTCTTTGCTGATTAGCCGGAAATACATCAATAATTCGGTCTACCGCGTTGGCTGCCCCCAGTGTATGAAGTGTAGAAAAAACAAGATGTCCCGTTTCTGCGGCTGTCATCGCAATATTAATAGTCTCATAGTCACGCATCTCTCCAAGGAGGATAACATCGGGGCTCTGACGAAGAGAAGCCCTGAGCGCTACTTTATAGCTTTCTGTATCAGAACTCACCTCACGCTGGCTTACAATACTCTTTTTATGACGATGCAAAAATTCCAGAGGGTCTTCCAATGTAATGATATGTTCTTCCCTCGTGCTGTTAATCTGTTCAATCAGACAGGCAAGTGTTGTGGACTTTCCACTTCCTGCGGAACCTGTTACAAGAACAAGACCCTTTCTGTATTCTGCAAGCTGCATAATCTGAGAAGGAATGCTAAGTTCTGCCGGATCTGGAAGCTGGAACGCAATCAGACGGATCACTGCTGCAAGAGAACCTCTCTGTCGGTAAGTAGATACACGAAATCGTCCTAAATTTGGAATAGAGAAAGAAAAATCATCATCTCCTCCCGTTTCTAATGTCTCTATCTTTCTTTCCTGCGCAATCGCATAAATATCTTCTACCAGCTTACGGGTGTCTTCTGGCATCAGACGGTCCCCCACCCTTATCATCTTTCGATTAATTTTATAAGTTAAAGGTAATCCGGCTACGATAAATAAATCAGATGCACCCTTTCCCGTTGCTTCCTGTAAATATTCCTGTATTCCCATTTCGTCTCCCCTCCAATGTTATAATGTTATTCGCCACTCTGATATACATCCAGAGAATCATCGGCCTGCCAGTCATCTGATGAGCAAAGTTTCCATTTTTGTATGTAATACTGTGGATAACCTCCTGTTTCATCTAGCTGTAATGTAACAACGAGCTGCTGGCTCTTTGAAACGCTTTCTGTCAACTTTATCTGGCTTTTCGCAACTTTTTTAATATCCTTCTGAGACTGCTTCTGCATATTCTTTACAGTTTTCACTTTTATCTTTTTCTCGGTACTCTTAGTCTCCGCAGTTTTTATTTCTGCTTTTTTTTGACTACTCTTAGCCTCTGGAGTTT
>PPYF01603436.1_pt1 | contig 10329 bp, 10 predicted proteins | sample 1559871 | NCBI WGS metagenome assembly PPYF01 (sample SAMN08240021, study PRJNA423297) | Human gut metagenome, whole genome shotgun sequencing project.
ATGTTACTTAAACAAACAGAAGGAAAAGGTATAAATATATATACACATGGAGAGATGATACCTTCTCATGGTTACCCAGAGTTAAAAAAATATCCTCATCTTGTAGGAAACTTTGGTGGTGCTTGGCAAGATCAACAAAAAGAATTTGACGACATACCAGGATGTATACTTATGACGACTAACTGTTTAATGAGACCTAGAGAAACTTATAAAGACAGAATATTTACTACTAGCGTTGTAGGATGGGATGGAGTTAAATATATAGGTAAAAAGGAAGATGGAACAAAAGACTTTAGTGAAATAATTGATAAGGCATTAGAACTTGGAGGATATAAAGAAGATCAAGAGCCACATGAAATATTAGTTGGATTTGGACATCATGCTACATTAAGCCATGCAGAGACAATAGTCAATGCTGTTAAAGAAGGAAAAATAAGACACTTCTTTTTAATAGGAGGTTGTGATGGAGCTAGACCAGGTAGAAATTACTATACAGAGTTTGCTAAAAAAGTTCCAAAAGACTGTGTAATACTTACACTAGCATGTGGAAAATATAGATTTAATAAATTAGAATTTGGAGAAGTTGCAGGACTTCCAAGACTATTAGATGTAGGTCAATGTAATGATGCATATTCAGCAGTTAGAATAGCAACAGCACTTGCAGATGCTTTTGATACTGATGTTAATGGATTTAAGACTTATAAGTACTCCAGATGATGATTTAAAATCTTGTTTAGAACAAGGTATATAATATACTAATTAAACTTAAGAACATTGTATAACAATGTTCTTTCGGCATTTTTCTGTAAAAAAAATGAAATAAAATGTTGAATCTTGTAGAAAAATGTATTAGTATATATCTAAGTTATTAGTAATTAGAATTTTTATAATTTATTCCTAAAAAAAATTTATTATTTTATTGTGCTTACACACAATAGAAAAATGGGTGTTGCAACAAATGCAACACCATTTTTTTATTTTTATATATTAAAGTGATTTAAAGATACTATTAAAAGATTAAAATTATATTTTATATTTTTAAACTTTTAAAAAAGATATAAATATAAAAAGCTAATCATATAAATATTATTGACAAGCAAAAATAATAAGGAGGGATATATTTGGAATTAGTAGTAACAATAATATTTGGGATTTTAGTTGCTTACATATTATATTTTTTCTTAAAAGAAAAACAATACTCAAAGGAATCAGTACTTGGAAATATAGCATCAACTATAGGTGTACTTGGGACATTTGTAGGTATATCAATAGGACTATGGAAGTTTAACCCAAATGACATAACATCTAGTGTACCGCTTTTATTAAGTGGTATGAAAATAGCTTTTGCAACATCTATAATAGGAATGGCAGCATCAATATTTATGAAGTACATAGCTTTAAAGAATGAAGACGAAGAAAATATAGATGATATTATGGAATTATTTAATACAATGATAGCTGAAAGTAGAAATGTAAATAACACACTTATAGAAAATCAAAAACAAACTGAAAATGTATTAAATAAAGTAAGTGAAATATGGGCTAGTCATCAAGAAAATTTAACAGTAGAATTAAAAAGCGAAATAGCAAGCTTAAACAATAACACTATATCAAAACAAGAAGAACTTATAGGTGAATTTAAAAAGCTTGGAGAATGTTTTACACTTTTAAATAGTGGAGTAAATAATTTACTAATATGGCAAGAAAACTATAAAGAAACTATAGAAAATACAACTAAAGAATTAGAAATAGTAATACAAACTATACATAATGCAGATGAATCAATAGAAAGTATTTCTAAAAACTCATCACTTATAAAAGAAAATAATGAAAACTTAAGTGAAGTACTTAAAGAAATTAATAAAACTCAAAACGTAATAATAGATTCAAATAAATCTATAATTGAAATATCAAATACTGCAAAAGAATCTATACCACAAATAAATGAACATTTCACAAATATAGATAACCGTACAAAAGAAAGTACAGCTTATCTACAAACTTTAATTTCTGAAAACTTAAATAATATAAAATCATATTTAGAAAAAATAACAGAAGATGTATTATCAAAAACTACACAATCAATATATGAAAATAATAGACAATTTAAATATGAAATATCAGAACATATAAGTCAATGTAAAATGTTAATATACAGCCTAAAAGATTTAATACCAGATATAAATGAACATTTATTAAGTACACAAAAAAGATTTAATAAAACATTAATACACTTTAATGAAGAAGTACAAAATTCATTTAAAGAAAATACTTATGAAATTAATAAACAAGTACAATTATTAAAAGAAACTACAACAAATATAAATAATACACTAGATGACACTATATCAGAGTCTACAAAGAGATTAGAAAATATAACTGTAGCAACTTCAAATCAAATAAAAACTATGGCAGAAGAAATGGAAAAATTATGTGTTAGAAAAATAGAAAAATTAGATAATACATTAATAGAAGAATTTACAGATGCCTTAAGTTGTTTAGCTGGTCAATTAGTAACTATATCAGAAGGATTTTCAGAGGATTATTATAGATTATTAGAAGAATTAAAAGAAGCATTTGCACAAAATGATGTAGTAAGTACTATAGATAATGAAGCTATCTCAGAAGGAGATAAATAGAGTATGAGCAAACTAGATAAATTTAAAAGAAAAGATAAAAATAGTGATAATGTATGGTCATCAATATCTGATTTAATGTCAGGGCTTATGATAGTTTTTCTATTTACATCAGTTATATTTATGAGTAAAGTAATAGATGAAAATACAAATATAAAAAAACAGCAACAAACTGTAGAAAATATAGTTACAACCTATGAAGAAAGCAAAGAAAATATATATGAAGATTTATACAATGAATTTGAAGGGGATATGGATAACTGGCATATGGAAATAGATAAAGATGGAACAATAAGATTTAAAGAGCCAGAAGTATTCTTTGATATGGGAGAATCAGAGCTTAAAAGTCAATTTAAAGATATACTTGATTCATTTTTCCCTAGATATATAAATGTAATTTACAAAAACTATAAAGATAAGGTAACAGAAATTAGAATAGAAGGTCATACATCTAGTGAATGGGAAGAAGGAGCAGACACTAAGACTGCTTACTTTAAAAATATGGAATTATCTCAAGATAGAACTAGAAATGTATTAGAGTATGTTATGAATATGGAAAGCCTTAGTGAATATGAAAATTGGCTAATAGATAATATTACTGCTAATGGTATGAGTTACAGTCATAGAATATATAAAGATAATGTAGAAGATAAAGATGCATCTAGAAGAGTTGAGTTTAGAGTTATAACTAATTCTGAGGAAACTATTAATGAGATTATAGATAATTATAAAAAGTAGATATATAAATTACCCTATGTCAAAATTAACGACATAGGGTGATTTTTTACCTATAAAGAATTTCTAATACATTAAAATATATTGATAATTTATGAATAAAAGCAATATTAATTTGAGCAAAGTGAAATTTTATAACTCAAAAGTTTGACTGTCTTTATTTATATCAATTATTTTGTCTTTGTAAGTAGATGCATACTCTGAGTCTTTAAAGATTTTAGAAAGAGAGTACGCTCTAAAAAAATGCATTGGAAATGCAACTTTAGTATTAGTATTTCTCATAAAATAATCAAATCCTAAATAGTACTGATTTCCTTGTCTAGAATCTAGAGGAAGAAAAGCAACATCAATATTTTCTCCTTTTATTTTATCTATTGCACTTTTAAATTTATCCTCAGCAAACTTATTTTCTTCAGGAGTGTTTTCACCTTCCCAGTGCCACCAATTTAAATCACCAGCATGGTATATTATTTTATCATCAACCTTTACAATAAATGCAACACCTAACTAAAACTACTATGGTGAATATATGTTATTTTCATATTTAATCCTTTCTTAGTTATATAATTATTATAGTTTAAATTAAATTTATTAATATACTGTATAAAATATATTATATCAAAAAATAGTTATATAGATAAAATATTAAACACTAAAAAAACCATATAAGTATTTTTGCATAATATATATAATTTATTACCAAATTGGAAAATATTAATAGTATATAATAGCAACTTTATTGGAGGCAATTATGAATAAATTAAAAGATTTAAAGTTAAAGAATCAACTTATAATTTCAACATATATAATGCTTTTTATATTATTAATATTTAAGCCAACACTAATACCTAGTATATATAATAGGTTAATAATAGCTTTTAAGCCATTTATAATTGGTGGATTAATTGCATTTTTAATAAATATACCAATGAAGCTTATAGAAGAAAAAATAATAAAACCATTAACTAAAAATCATGAAAAACTAAATAAACTATCAAGAATAATAGCGTTAGTATCTACTATTATAATAGTTGTAATAATAGTAGCTGCATTTATAAATTTTATAGTGCCACAACTTATTGAAAGTATAAAAAGCTTAACTGAAACTATTCCAAATTATATAATATCCTTACAAAACTATGTAACAAAAAATTTAAGTAATTTAGATATACTTAAAAATGTAGAGTTTGATATTTCTTCTATGCTTCAAAAATCTATATCATATATTGGAAATCTTATAAATATGTTTATATCTAATTTACTTAATTTTACCTTTGGGATTACAAACTTTTTTGTAAATCTATTTTTAGGAATAATAATAGCAATGTATACACTACTTGGAAAAGAAAAATTAATACATCAATTTAAAAAAGTATTATATGCATTTTTTAGTGAGAGAGCATGTAAGAAAATATTATATATTTTAAGACTTACTAATTATAAATTTTCTAGGTTTATATTAGGTCAATCAACAGATGGAATTATACTTGGAACTACATTTTTTATAGTATTTTCAATGGTTAAAATTCCATATGCATTGCTTATAAGTATAATGATACCAATACTTAACTTCATACCTATATTTGGAACATATGTGGGAATTGTTATATCTATGTTTATAATACTTATGGCAAAGCCTTCATCTGTAATATTATTTTTAGTTTTAATTATTACAATTCAACAGTTAGATGGTAAGTTTGTATATCCAGTGGTAGTTGGAAATTCCTTAGGTCTTTCTTCTTTATGGATATTATTAGCTATTATAGTTGGAGGTAATTTGTTTGGAGTTCTAGGTATGGTTTTAGGGATGCCTTTAGTAAGTGTTATATATGATTTATTCTCAGAATATGTTAATAAGAGAATAGAGATAAAAAGAAAGATTGAAAAATAGAGTAGGATAAGAAACTTATAGTGTAGTTTATGTAAATTTAGGGTATTAATAAATTACTTAAATTTAAAACAGGAGAAATACTTAATGAATATAAATCATAAAAATTTGATAAATGAGTACAGAAATTATTTGATAATGTTAAAAGTGAACACTACTAAAGTTAATATGAGTATTAAAAGTATTGATGATATAAAGATATATGAAGAAGAATGTAAACTTAATTTAAATAAGTTAGAAACTTTGAGCAAAGACCATAAACTATATGAAAAAGATTATGATGATTTTAGAGTATCTATGGGAAAGTTTGCAATTGGGCTTAGTAAGTTTCATAAGTTAAAAATAAGTGATAAAGAAAAGTTAAGACTGACTAAAGTATTTTTAGAGTTTAATGAAAGCTTTGAAGATTTGATGCAAAGAAATATTATTAAAGATGCGTATATATGGAAGTAAGGTAATTAGTATACTATATGTATATTATCTTAATGGAATATATATGAAATTAATAAGATGAATATCTTTATGAAATCTATAATAAAAAATAGTAGCTATTTTGTTGGAGTTTCTATTTAAATAATATAGATGTAGAAAAATATATAAAAAAATAATATAAAAGCATTAAGAGATAAGATATATAAAGAAAATAAATATATAAAGACTGTATGGGGAGTAGGTTATAAATTAGTAAAGCCTATTAGTGAATAATATGAAGATTAAAAATAAAATTAAAAATGTAGTGAATTTAATAAATGAGGAATATGAAGATGAATTGTCACACTTAAATATAGATTTTTCAATTGAATTTAATTGTTATGAAGGATTTGTTGATATAGATATATCAACACTTTAGCAATAAAGGTGATTTTTTAGAAACTATTTTATTACTTATATTTATAGCATTAAAATTTATTTATTATAGATAAGTATAATTGATGCTATAAAAAATATTTGATTATATCAAAAAAAATAGGATATATACTTGAATACATAAGTCATCAAATATTTTTATCAAAAGTAATAAATTAGGAGGTAAATCATGGATTTTAAGAAGATTGCTAGAGAGATATTAGCAAATGTTGGTAATGAAGAAAACATCAAAGATGTAATCCATTGTCATACAAGATTAAGGTTTTCATTAATAGATTCTGATAAAGTAAATAAAGATAACCTATCAAAAATAGAAGGAGTAATAACTGTAGTAGAAAGTATGGACCAGCTACAAGTAGTTATAGGTAGTAATGTAGACAAGGTGTATAAAGAGTTAGAAAAAATGTTAGGCAAAACTACAGATGTTTCTAATAATGAAGTTTTAAAAAATGAAAAAACAAAAGGAAATTCATTTAACAAAGCACTAACTACTATGGCACAAATATTTACACCGACAATATATGCACTAGCTGGTTCTGGTATGATAAAAGGTATACTAGCTGTTGTATCAATGTATTATTTAAATGTTCACAATATAGATATAAAGCAAAATGATACATATGTAATATTAAGTGCAGCATCAGATGCAGTATTTTACTTTTTCCCAATAATACTTGGATATACTTCAGCAAAGGTATTTAAAACTCACGAAATTATATCAATGGTACTTGGAGCAACACTTTGTTATCCAGGTATAGTAGCCTTAATGGCAGAGGATAGAGTAGTAACATTATTTAATATAAATATTACAAAAGCAAGTTATACATCATCAGTAATACCAATAATTATTGCAATATGGGTATTATCATATGTAGAAAGATTTTTAAAGAAGGTTATTCCAGATGTTATTGAAATGATAATGGTACCTACACTTTCAATATTAATAATGGTACCTGCAACATTATTAGTATTTGGACCTATTGGAATATATATTGGGAATGGTGTAAACTGGTTATATCAATTACTTATAAACTTTAGCCCTATACTATGTGGTGCATTTATAGGTGGAATGTGGTGTGTTTTAGTTATATTTGGTGCACATAGACCAATATTACCTATTGCTATAAATGATATAGCTCAAAATGGACGTCAAAACTTATTAGCATTTGCAGGAGCTGCAAACTTCTCACAAGCAGGAGCTGCTATGGGTGTATTTTTAAAATCAAAAAATAAATCATTAAAGACAGTTGCATTATCAGGTAGTATAACAGCACTATTTGGTATAACAGAACCTGCAATATATGGGGCAAACTTACGTCTTAAAAAACCTATGATTTGTGCAGTAATCTGTGGTGCAATAGGTGGAGGTATAATGGGATATGGAGGTGCATTTGGTATAGCATTTGCAAATCAAGGAATCCTTACTATACCAGTATATGCACAAGCTGGAGTTAAAGGATTTTTATCTTATTTAATAGGATGTTTAGTAGCATTTTTCGGTTCAGCTATACTTACTTATATCGTTGGATTTAATGATATAGAAGAAAAAGATAATTAATAAATAGACACTAGGAGGAAAAGTAATGAAAAGTGTATTTCCAAAAGATTTTCTATGGGGGGCATCATCTTCAGCATTTCAAATAGAAGGTGGATGGAATGAAGATAAAAAAGGAATGACTGTTGCTGATTTTAACTCATTTAAAAAATCAGATGTACAAGCAGATAGCAAGGTAGCAAGTGATTTTTATCATAAATGGAAAGAAGATATAGACCTTATGAAGGAATTAGGTCTAAAAACATATAGATTTTCTCTATCTTGGGCAAGAATTATACCTACTGGAGATGGTGAGATAAATCAATTAGGAATTGATTTTTATAATAAGGTTATAGATTATCTTATAGAGTGTGGTATAACTCCATTTGTAACTTTATATCATTTTGATTTACCCTATGCATTAGTTGAAAAGTATAATGGATGGGAAAGTAGAGAATGTGCATTTGCATTTGAAAGATATGCAAAAGTTTGTTTTGAAAACTTCGGTGATAGAGTAAAGTATTGGCAACCTCATAATGAGCAAAACCTAATGATGCGTGTAAAAGAACGTATGAATATATACGAAAGTGATGCTTATTTAGTTGAAAAAATGAGAGCACAAATGGATTATCATATGTCATTAGCTCATGCACTTGCTGTTAGAGCTTGTCATGAGATGGTAGAGGGTGGAAAAATTGGACCATCAATATCAGCTACAGTTACTTACCCATATTCAAACAAGCCAGAAGATGTATGGGCAGCAAAATTAAATGATAACTTTAAGACAAATTATTTACTAGATATGCATTATAATGGAGAATATCCAGCATACTATATGAAATATTTAGAAGAACTTAATATAGTTCCAAATATGCCAAAAGAAGATAAAGAAGTATTAAAAAATGCTAAAATGGACTTTATAGCATTTAACTATTATCGTACTTTATGTGCTAGACATCTTGAAGCTACAGATGAAAAGCCAGTTGGAACTCGTGAAAGTGAAATTGACTACGATTTATATGGATACTTTAAAATAGAGAAAAATTCTAATTTAAAAGCTACAGAGTATGGTGCACAAATTGACCCTGTAGGTATGAGAATAGCTTTAAATGAATACTATAATAGGTATCATCTTCCACTTATAATTACAGAAAATGGTCTTGGAACAGCAGATACTTTAACAGAAGATGAAAAAGTACATGATGATTATAGAATAGACTATTTAAGAGACCATATAATAGCTTGTAAAAAAGGTATTGAAGATGGAGTAGAGCTAATGGGATATTGTCCATGGTCAGTAATAGATTTACTTAGTTCACATCAAGGATTTAAAAAGAGATATGGTTTTGTGTATATAAATAGAGAAGACCATGACTTTAAAGATTTAAGAAGAATAAAAAAAGATAGCTATTACTGGTATCAAGAAGTAATAAAATCTAATGGGGAAAATTTATAAAGTAAATTGTAAGTATTTATAAATTAATAAAAAAGGATTACGATGATTTTAGAGTATTTATGGGAAAGTTTGCAATTGGACTTAGCAAGTTTCATAAGTTAAAGTTAAGTGATAAGGAAAAGTTAAGATTAATTAAAGTATTTTTAGAGTTTAATGAAAGCTTTGAAGATTTGATGCAAAGAAATATTATTAAAGATGCTTATATATGGAAATAAGGTAAGTAATATAGAAAATCCAATAGTTGACCTATTGGATTTTTTTATTATTAATATATTAATAATGCGAATTAAATTATATAACAAAAGCATGTATATTCATTAAAGTTTACCAACCATAAACATCAAATTGTACATCAGATATATAATTACCTATTGCTCTTTTAATATATGGTATAGTGTTACTTGGGAGATTATTTATATCAAACCATGATAAATCATCACATTTTTGTGGTTCCATATTTGTTATTTCACCTTCCCACGAATCTGCTATAAAAAAGAAATCAATTCTTTCATCATCTGATTTTCTATGCATAACACTTGCAAAGTTGATATTGTTTGGAGTAATTTCTATACCAGCTTCTTCCTTTGCCTCTCTTATCATTGCTGTTTTTAAATCTTCATCACTATCTACATGCCTAGCCACAACGCTATAGTTCCATCTTCATAGCCAGTATTAAATCTTCTTAATAATAATACTTTATTATCTTTAACAAGCAAAAGATGTACGGCTACAGGCATTTGAAATCTTATTTTTCTCAAATTAAAATCTTCTTTCTGTAATGTACATTATACAATAATTGTGAATTAATGCATATTATAACATTTTAAACATTAATTTAAAGCATATCTTAATAAAAAATAAAATAGATATACCTCATTTTATAAGTTAAATACAAAATGGTCGATATTAAAATCAAAAAATGATTTTGCAGTTTACAAAAAAGAATTTTTAAAATATTATATGATTAAATGTGAATATGGAAATAGAGGATATACTTGAAAATAATCAAAAGAAAATCATCTAAATAGGAGGAAATATAAATGAGAATAGCAGTAATATCAGATATACATAGTAATATATACGCACTAGATAAGGTAATAGAGGATATAAAATCAAAAAATGTAGACATGATAATTTGTACAGGAGATTTAGTTGGGTATGGAACGCGTCCAAATGAAGTTATACATAAGATGAAGGAAGAAAAAATACTTAC
>PPYF01306450.1_pt1 | contig 10328 bp, 9 predicted proteins | sample 1559871 | NCBI WGS metagenome assembly PPYF01 (sample SAMN08240021, study PRJNA423297) | Human gut metagenome, whole genome shotgun sequencing project.
CTGCTGAACGATGCTGTGAAGAAGGGCGGCGTCATGGCGTCCTCCTCCGTGGGCGGACTGTCCGGCGCCTTTATCCCTGTCAGCGAGGACGAGGGCATGATCGCCGCCGCCAAGGCGGGGACCCTGTGCGTGGATAAGCTGGAGGCCATGACCTGCGTTTGCTCCGTGGGTCTGGATATGATCGCCGTGCCCGGCGACACCCCGGCGGAGACCATCTCCGCCATCATCGCGGACGAGGCGGCCATCGGCATGGTGAACAACAAGACCACCGCCGTCCGCCTGCTGCCCACCCCCGGCAAGAACGTGGGCGACACGGTGGAAATGGGCGGCCTGCTGGGCAGTGCTCCGGTGATGCCGGTGCACAAGGAGTCCAGCGCCGACTTCATCCAGCGGGGCGGCCGCATCCCGGCCCCGCTCCACAGCCTGCGGAACTGATTTGAATAGTTGAACAGCAAACCCCCGCCGTAGTCATCGGCGGGGGTTTTGGCAAAAATCAGCGGTTTGCAAAATAAAAACGCTCTGGAAATGGGAATTGAAACCGGTCAGTCTTCCTTTTTGAAACACCGCACCAGTCCCACAAGGCTGATAAGATCGGAGGGGAGACTGCCGAGGATGGGGAGCCAGGGAGAGAGCGGCGCATATAGCATCAGCATACCGGCAAACAGGATCAGCGCGATCCCCTGCAACTGATTTTTCATCTAAAAACTCCTTTACAAAACGGGGCGGGCTTATGCCTGCTCCGCAAATTTTTTCTTGTCCCGGTCGATCTGCTTCTGGTAGCGGTCCTGTTCGGAAAAGACACACCCGCAGTACTTCTGCATATAAAAGCCAAGTTCTCTGGCCCGCTGATTTCCTGCCCGGAAATTGGGCCGGAAATCCCGGTAGAGAAATTCCACGCCGTACTGCCGGGCGTATTTCTCCGCCGCGGCCTTGATGCCGTCGTGATCCTGATAGAGACTGGCCAGCAGGGTGGAGGTAAAGGCCTCATAGCCGTGCTCCGCCGCGTACCGGGCCGTTTCCTCCAGCCGGTGCTGATAACAGTAGGTGCAGCGGTGGTCAATATCGCTTGCAACGTGCTCGACAAACGTCCGCAGGCCGTAGTCCTCGTCTACAATGACCTGCATTTCAATGGTGGGAGCGTAGGCCAGCAGACAGTCCCGCCGGGCCTCGTATTCCTTCCAAGGGTGGATGTTGGGATTGTACCAAAAGGCCACCGGCTCGATCCCTTCGGCCCGGAGCGGATCGATACAGCTGAGGGAGCAGGGGGCGCAGCAGGTGTGCATCAAAACAGATGTCATAACGGAAACTTCCCTTCTGAAAAAGCATGTTTTTTATAGTATAACATAGGTTGTCAAATGAAGAAAGTCTAAGGAAGTAACCGATTTCTTAACGGAATATTCACGAAAATTCCATGTTTTTTACATTGAGAATTACGGCGGAGAAACGTAAAATATTGGTAATAAGCTAAAGTGGGGCTGAAAGGCCCCTAAAGGAGGAACTCCCCTTGCGGGTCGGACTTGATGTAGGCTCCACCACCATCAAATGCGTGGTGTTGGATGACCGGAACAACTTGATATACCATACATACGAGCGGCATTACAGCCATATTGTAGAGAAATCCGCAGAGCTTCTACGGCGGGTAGCGGAGCGTTGCGGCCGGGAGGCGGTGTTTGCCATCTCCGGCTCTGCCGGCATGGGCATGGCGGAGAGCGTAAAGGCTCCCTTTGTGCAGGAGGTGTTCGCTACCCGGGTGGCGGCCAACCGTCTGGCACCGGGGACGGACGTTATCATCGAACTGGGCGGCGAGGATGCCAAGATCCTCTTTCTGACCAACGGTATGGAGGTCCGGATGAACGGCTCCTGCGCCGGCGGCACCGGGGCCTTCATCGACCAGATGGCCACGCTGCTGAAAATGGGCGCGGAGGAGATGGACAAAGCCGCCCAGACAGCGGAAAAGACCTACACCATCGCCGCCCGCTGCGGCGTGTTTGCCAAGAGCGACATCCAGCCCCTCATCAATCAGGGGGCCAAATCCGCCGACATCGCCAAGAGCATCTATCAGGCGGTGGTGAATCAGACCATCGCGGGTCTGGCGCAGGGACGGCCTATCAAGGGCCACGTTCTGTATCTGGGCGGGCCGCTGACCTTTTCCAAGTGTCTGCGGCAGAGCTTCGACGAGACCTTGGGCGTCACCGGAACCTGTCCGGAGAACAGCCTGCTGTTTGTGGCCCTGGGCGCGGCGTTTTACGCCGAGGAATCGTGGGACCTGCTGAAAACGGCGGAGCTGTTGGAGCAGCGCGGCATGTCGGAGACCTACCGCTCCCAGCCGCCCCTCTTTGAAAATCAGGCGGAATATGACGCGTTCAAAGCCCGTCACGCCAAGGCGGCGGTGCCGCAGGCGGACTTCCCGACGGACTACGCCAAGCCCGTCCACATCGGCATCGATTCAGGCTCCACCACGGTGAAGGTGGCGGTCATCGACGAGAACGCGGAGCTGCTGTTCACCGACTACCGGCCCAATCAGGGGGACCCCATTGCCCTGCTGAAAACCGTGCTGCTGGGGTTATATGAGAGCCATCCCAAGCTGAACGTGGCGTCCGTCACCACCACCGGCTACGGCGAGGATTTGGCCAAGGCCGCCTTCCACGCGGATTTCGGCGTAGTGGAGACCGTCGCCCACTTTACCGCCGCCAAGCATTTTATGCCGGATGTGGACTTCATCATCGACATAGGCGGTCAGGACATGAAGTGCTTCAAGATCGAAAACGGCGCCATCAGCGACATTTTCCTCAACGAAGCCTGTTCTTCCGGCTGCGGCAGCTTTTTGCAGACCTTCGCCCAGGCGTTGGGCTACGATGTGAAGGACTTTACGAAGCTGGGCCTGTTTGCGGACCGGCCCGTGGATCTGGGCAGCCGGTGCACGGTGTTTATGAACTCCAGTGTGAAGCAGGCCCAGAAGGACGGCGCCTCCGTGGAAAACATCTCCGCGGGACTGTCCATCTCTGTGGTGAAAAACGCCATCTACAAGGTGATCCGGGCCTCCTCGCCGGAGGAGCTGGGCCGTCATGTGGTGGTGCAGGGGGGCACGTTTTATAACGAGGCCGTTCTCCGGGCCTTTGAAAAGGAGATGGGGGTGGAGGTCATCCGCCCCAACATCGCGGGCCTCATGGGAGCCTACGGCGCGGCCCTGTACGGCATGAAAAAGGCTGTCAAGGGAAACCACAGTACACTCCTGACAGAGCCGGAGATGCGGGCGTTCCATCGGGAAACAGAGAGCCGCAGCTGCGGCCAGTGCGGAAACAACTGCCAGCTTACCGTCAACACCTTCTCCGATGGCGGACGGCTCATCAGCGGCAACCGCTGTGAGCGGCCCATCACCGGCAAAAAGGACGATGATCGCTGGAATCTGTATGAATATAAGCGGCAGCTGCTTTTAGGCTACAAGCCGGGGGAGAACCGGCGGGGGCGGATCGGCCTGCCCCTGTGCCTGAACTTCTGGGAGCTGTACCCATTCTGGTACACGTTCTTCACAAAGCTGGGCTTCCAGGTGGTCCACAGCCCCATGTCCAGTCGAAAGCTGTATCTGGAGGGGCAGGGGAGCATCCCCAGCGACACCGCCTGCTTCCCGGCGAAGCTGGCCCACGGCCACATTGAATTTCTGGCCAAGCTGGGGCTGGACGCCATTTTCTACCCCTGCATGACCTACAACATCGACGAGGGTCTGGGCCAGAACCACTACAACTGCCCGGTGGTGGCCTACTACCCGGAGGTTCTGGCGGGCAACTGCGACTGTCTGAAGAACACGAAATTCATTTATGACTATGTGGGCATCCACCGGCCCCACGATTTCACAAAGAAGATGACCGCCGTGATGGAGCGGGAGTTTGGCCCCATTCCCCACGGAGAGATCAAGGCGGCGGTAGAGGCGGCCTACGGAGAATATGAGCGTCACATGAAGCAGATCCGGGAGAAGGGTGCGGAGATCATGGCCGCCGCCCGGAAGGAGGGGCGCCGGATCATCGTTCTGGCAGGCCGGCCCTACCATGTGGACCCGGAGGTCAATCACGGCATCGATACCCTCATCACCCAATTCGGCGCGGCAGTCATCACGGAGGATTCCGTTTCTCAGCTGACAGATCCGTTCAAGACCACGGTGCTGAACCAGTGGACGTATCACGCCCGGCTCTATGCGGCGGCGAAGTACTGCTGCTCCCAGCCGGATATGGATCTGGTGCAGCTTGTGAGCTTTGGCTGCGGCGTGGACGCCATCACCACCGACGAGACCCGGGAAATTTTGCGGGAGGGCGGCAAGCTGTATACCCAGCTGAAAATTGATGAGATCACCAATCTGGGCGCGGTACGCATCCGTTTGCGGAGCCTGTTTGCGGCGTTGGAGGAACAGGAGGAGACCTGATATGGAACAGACCTATCCCCGGTTTACACCGGACATGAAAAAGACCCATAAAATTCTCATTCCCAATATGGCACCGGTGCAGTTCCGCATTCTGGCAGCCAGCATGGAGAACCATGGCTATCAGGTGGAGCTGCTGGGCAACTGCGGCGAGCGGGTGGCGGAGCTGGGACTGAAATACGTCCATAATGACACCTGCTATCCGGCGCTGCTGGTCATCGGCCAGTTTTTGGACGCACTGGATTCCGGCAAGTATGATCTGGACCACACCGCCCTCATCATCACCCAGACCGGCGGCGGCTGCCGGGCGTCCAACTACATTTTCCTGCTGCGGAAGGCTCTGGAAAAGGCGGGCTACGGCAATATCCCCGTGCTGAGCCTGAACTTCTCCGGCCTGGAAAAGGACAGCAGTATGCCCATGGATCTGAAATTCATGCGGCAGGCTCTGGCTGCCATCTACTACGGCGACCTGCTGATGACCCTCCGAGCCCAGACCCAGCCTTATGAGCTGGAAGCTGGGGCTGCGGAGCGGCTGCAAAACAAGTGGCTGGACATTCTCTGCGATGAAGTCCGCCACGATAAGGGCTATTCCGGCCGGGAGATGAAGGCCGTCATGCCGAAGATCGCGGCGGAGTTTGCCGCCATCCCGGTGCGGCGGGTGCCCAAGGTCAAGGTAGGTGTAGTGGGGGAGATCTACGTCAAATATTCCCCCTTAGGCAATAACGAACTGGAAAAGTTCCTGGCCTCTCAGGACTGCGAAGTGAACCTGCCGGGGCTGATGGGCTTCGTGCAGTATTGCGCCTACAACATGGCGGAGACCGTGCGGCTCTACGGTGGCTCTCTGGTGGAAAAAACCGCCGCGGAGGCGGCACTGGCCCTCATCGCGGGCATGGAGAAGGTCATCATCAAGACCCTCAAGGACGCGGGCTACCATGCCCCCATGCCCTTCAGCGAGCTGATCAAGCTGCCGGAGCAGAGCCACACCATCGGCATGGGCTGCAAAATGGGCGAGGGATGGCTGCTGACGGCGGAAATGCTGGAGCTGGTGCGCTCCGGGTATGAGAACATCGTCTGCGCCCAGCCCTTCGGCTGCCTGCCCAACCACATCTGCGGCAAGGGTATGGTGAATAAGATCCGGGAGCTGTACCCGGAGGCCAACATCACCCCCATCGACTACGATCCCAGCGCCACGCGGGTCAATCAGGAGAATCGGATCAAGCTGATGCTGGCGGTGGCAAGAGAACGCCTGTCGGAGCGGCGGGAGCCGCCTGCCGACTTGCCGAAGGTTCGGACGTCTGTATCTGCCAAGCTTACCAAACCCAAGTCCCTGTGCGCAAACATCTGATTTTGAAGAGAGTCGCTTTGGCGGCTCTCTTTTTTGCTGTCCGCAAGGGACGGACGGACAAAATTGATGGAATTTGGTTGACCGGGCAAGATAAAAAAGGTATAATGAAATGATTTTATAATGAGAAAGTATGTCCCTCGGTGCTCCGCGGGACATGGAGGAGGAACCATCTATGTGGATCGCGGATCAATGGCAGGATTATGAGCTGCTGGACTGCGGCGGCGGTGAAAAGCTGGAGCGCTGGGACAAGCAGTATCTGGTGCGTCCTGACCCACAGGCCATCTGGGAAACGCCCCGGCGTCTGCCGGAGTGGAAACGGGCCAACGCACGGTATCTCCGCAGTCAGACCGGCGGCGGACACTGGGAGAAAAAGGCGCTGCCGGAAAGCTGGCAGGTGCATTATAAGGATCTGACCTTCCAGGTCAAGCCCATGAACTTCAAGCATACGGGTCTGTTCCCGGAGCAGGCGGTGAACTGGGATTTTGCCATGGACAAGATCCGCAAGGCTGACCGTCCCATCCGGGTGCTGAACCTGTTCGCCTATACCGGCGGCGCTACGGTGGCCTGTGCCAAGGCCGGCGCTGCCGTCTGCCATGTGGATGCGGCCAAGGGCATGGTGGCCTGGGCCAAGGACAACGCCCGGCTCTCCGGTCTCTCCGACGCGCCCATCCGCTGGATCGTGGATGATTGCGCCAAGTTCGTGGAGCGGGAGATCCGCCGGGGCAAGACCTATGACGCGATCATCATGGACCCGCCCAGCTACGGCCGGGGTCCCGGCGGCGAGGTCTGGAAGCTGGAGGAGAGCCTGTACCCCTTTGTGAAGCTCTGCGCCGGGGTTCTGTCGGACAAGCCGTTGTTCGTGCTCATCAACTCCTACACCACAGGTCTGGCCCCCAGTGTGCTGGGGTATCTGCTGCACCTGCTGGTGGCGGAGAAGTACGGCGGCACCGTCAGCTGGGACGAGCTGGGTCTGCCGGTGACGGCTACCGGCATGGCGCTGCCCTGCGGCGCCACCGGACGATGGTTTTCTGAGTAATAAACAGATAAACAAGGAGCGGCTATGTTAAAAACGAAGAATAAGCATCTGCGGTATGTGATCACATTTTTTGCGGTCCTGTGTTCTTCGCTGCTGCAGACGTTTGTGATCGAAAGCTTTGTCCATTCCGCCGGACTGCTCTCCGGCGGCTTTACGGGCGTTGCCATTTTGATCGACCGGGCGGCATCGCTTTACGGCGGGTCCATCTCCACTTCTCTCGCACTGGTGGCGCTGAATCTGCCGGTGGCGGTGCTCTGCTACCGGAGCATCAGCCCGAGATTCACGCTTTTTTCCCTTCTGCAAGTAGGCATGACCAGCTTATTCCTGAAATACTTCTCTCTGCCGCCGATTTTTGACGATATTCTGCTCAGCGCGGTGTTCGGCGGCTTCCTTATGGGCATCAGCATCGTGCTGGCCCTGAAGGGAAACGCCTCCACCGGCGGCACGGACTTTATCGCGCTGTATGTCTCCAATAAGACCGGAAAATCCATCTGGTCCTATGTTTTCATGTTTAACGCCTGTATTTTGTGCATCTTTGGCTATCTGTTCGGCTGGCTGTACGCAGGCTACTCCATCCTGTTTCAGTTTATCTCCACAAAGACGGTGGAGACCTTCCATCACCGCTACGAACGGCTGACGCTTCAGATCACCACCCAAAAGGCAGAGGAGATCATGGCGGCCTATGTGAGCGGGTGCCGGCACGGGATGTCCTGCGTGAAGGCGGTGGGCGGATACAGCCACAAGGATATGAGCGTCCTGCACACCGTGATCTCCAGCTATGAGGAGAGCGACATCGTGCACCTGATCTTGCAGGTGGACCCCCATGCGATCATCAACGTGCTCCGCACGGAAAACTTCTACGGCGGCTTTTACCGGGCCCCGTTGGATTGAATATCAAGTTAAATGAGGGAACCGATCCATGGATATGATCGAAACAAAGGCTCTGGAATTCGCCTATCCGGCGGAGGAAGGGGAGAAGCCGGTCCTGGCCCTGCGGGGCGTGGACACGGCCATTGAAAAGGGCAGCTTTGTGGTGGTGCTGGGGCATAACGGCTCCGGCAAATCCACCTTTGCCAAAAGCCTGAACGCCATTTTGCTGCCCTGCGGCGGCAAGGTGTATGTGGAGGGCATGGATACGCAGGACGAGGCGTGTCTGCTGGAGATCCGCCGCCGGGTGGGCATGGTGTTCCAGAATCCGGACAACCAGATCGTCGCCAACGTGGTGGAGGAGGATGTGGCCTTTGCCCCGGAGAATTTAGGCGTGGCCTCAGAGGAGATCCGCCGCCGGGTGGATGACGCCCTGACCGCCGTGGATATGACCGCCTTTATGACCCATGCGCCCCATCTGCTGTCCGGCGGTCAGAAGCAGCGGGTCGCCATCGCCGGTGTCATCGCCATGGAGCCGGAGTGCATCGTACTGGACGAGGCCACCGCCATGCTGGACCCTATCGGGCGGCAGGAGGTGCTTTCCGCCGTTCATAAGCTGAACCGGGAGAAGGGCATCACCGTGGTGCTCATCACCCACCACATGAACGAGGCGGAGGAGGCGGACCGGGTCATCGTCATGGATGACGGCCGCATCGCGCTGGACGGCACCCCCAAGGAGGTTTTTACCCAGGTGGAGCCGCTGCGGACCATGGGCCTGACGGTGCCAGACACGGTGGACCTGCTGGACCGTCTGCGGAAGGACGGGCTGGACGTACCCCTGGACGCTTTAACGGTGGACGAATGTGCGGCTGCCATTATCGCGGCTCTGGCGAAGAATTGACGGAGGACAGAAGGATTGGAACCGATTCTACAGGTAAAAGACCTGACACATACCTATGGCGCCGGAACGCCGTTCCAGCGCAGTGCCGTGGAGCACATGAGCTTTGATGTGAACGAGGGAGAATTCTTAGGGATCATCGGCCATACCGGCTCCGGCAAATCCACCCTGATCCAGCATCTGAACGGTCTGCTCCAGCCAACGGCAGGAGAGATCCTGCTGCGGGGGAAGAATATCTGGGCGGAGCCGAAAAAGATCCGGGAGGTTCGCTTCAAGGTGGGTCTGGTGTTCCAGTACCCGGAATATCAGCTGTTTGAGGAAACGGTGTATAAGGACATCGCCTTCGGCCCCGCTAATCAGGGAAAAACCGGGGACGAACTGGATCACGCCGTCCGGGAGGCCGCCAAGTTAGTGGGTATCCGGGACGATCAGCTGGAAAAATCCCCCTTTGAGCTGTCCGGCGGACAAAAGCGCCGGGTGGCGTTGGCGGGCGTACTGGCTATGGAGCCGGAGGTGCTGGTGCTGGACGAGCCCACGGCGGGCCTTGACCCGGCGGGCCGGGAAAACCTCATGGCCAACATCCGGGACTACCACCGCAACAAGGGAAAAACCATTATTTTGGTGAGCCACAGCATGGACGAGATCGCCCGGAACGTGGACCGCATTCTGGTGCTGAAAAACGCCCATGTGCTGATGCAGGGAACACCCGCGGAGGTGTTCGCCCGGGGCGAGGAACTGCTCTCCGCCGGTCTGGACGTGCCGCAGATCACCCGGATCGCTATGGAGTTGAAGCGTCGGGGCGTGGACATCGACCCGGCTGTTTATACGGTGGAGGCGCTGGAGCGTCAGCTCCTTGCCCTGCGGAAGGGGGGAGCGGGATGCTGAAGGACATTACCTTAGGCCAGTATTTCCCGGGAAATTCCATCGCCCATAAGCTGGACCCCCGGACGAAAATCTTGCTGGTGACGCTGTACATCATCGCGCTGTTCAGCGCCAAGGGCTGGATGGGCTACGCTGTCATGGCGGTAACGCTGGCCGCGTGCGTGAAGGTGTCCCATGTGGGCCTGCGGGCGCTGGTGCGTGGCCTGAAGCCGCTGGTGTTCATCATCGCGTTCACCGGCATCCTCAATATGTTCTTCACCCCGGACACCCACTACCTCTGGGAGTGGGGCATCCTCCGGGTCTCCGTGAAGGGTATTGAAAACGCGCTGTTCATGGTCATCCGCATCATGCTGCTGGTGATGGGGACATTTCTGATGACCTACACCACCAGCCCCATCCGCCTGACGGACGGACTGGAATCCCTGCTGAACCCCCTGAAAAAGATCCATGTCCCCGTTCACGAGCTGGCCATGATGATGGCCATTGCCCTGCGGTTCATCCCCACGCTGATCGAGGAAACGGACAAGATCATGTCCGCGCAGAAGGCCCGTGGCGCGGACTTTGAAAGCGGCGGCCTGTTTCAAAAGGCCAAGGCGCTGGTGCCCATTCTGGTACCGTTGTTCATCAGTGCCTTCCGCCGGGCGGATGAGCTGGCCACGGCCATGGAGTGCCGCTGCTACCACGGCGGTGAGGGCCGCACCAAGCTCCACGTTCTGAAATACCAGCGGCGGGACTACGTTGCTCTGACGGGCGGCGTGGGCATTCTGGCGCTGGTGGTGGTCCTGCGGAGACTGGGCGCCTAAAACTATAAAACGTTGTAACACAAATGCTGTAAAGGAAAAAACTTTGCGTGAAAGGGACGGCCTTATGAAGGAAAAACGGTTTCAGA
>PPYF01511147.1_pt1 | contig 10328 bp, 10 predicted proteins | sample 1559871 | NCBI WGS metagenome assembly PPYF01 (sample SAMN08240021, study PRJNA423297) | Human gut metagenome, whole genome shotgun sequencing project.
TTCTTTCGTCAGGCATTCAAGCTGGATAAAACCGGGCGCAATAAAATGTTTGTCGCCTTTGTCCTGATGCTCGAAGCGGTGGTGTTTTACATTCTCTACGCCCAGATGCCAACGTCGCTGAACTTCTTTGCCATCAACAACGTGCATCATGAAATTCTCGGCTTTTCCATCAACCCGGTCAGCTTCCAGGCGCTTAACCCGTTCTGGGTGGTACTCGCCAGCCCAATACTGGCAGGCATTTACACGCATCTGGGTAACAAAGGCAAAGATCTCTCGATGCCGATGAAGTTTACTCTCGGCATGTTTATGTGCTCACTGGGCTTTTTGACGGCTGCAGCTGCTGGAATGTGGTTTGCGGATGCCCAGGGGCTGACATCGCCATGGTTTATCGTGCTGGTGTACTTATTCCAGAGCTTAGGTGAACTGTTTATTAGCGCCCTTGGCCTGGCGATGATTGCTGCCCTGGTGCCGCAGCATTTGATGGGCTTTATTCTCGGGATGTGGTTCCTGACGCAGGCTGCCGCGTTCTTGCTGGGCGGCTATGTGGCAACATTTACCGCAGTACCAGACAACATTACCGATCCACTTGAGACGTTGCCCGTCTATACCAACGTGTTTGGTAAGATTGGCCTGGTTACGCTGGGCGTTGCAGTAGTGATGCTATTGATGGTGCCGTGGCTGAAACGCATGATTGCGACGCCGGAAAGCCATTAATTATTCTTGCAGAAAGCGGGGTAGCGTTATCGCTACCCCGCTTTACTTTTACACCGGCGTTCCGGCGTAAATATCAAAGCGATGCCCTTTAGTGACTACCGCGTTTGGCGTGGCGACATTCGCCAGCGGCGGCGCATAGTCCGGACGCTTCACCACCACGCGTTTGGTTGCCAGCAACCGCGCAGGCTCCAACAATCCATCGGCATCAAGATCCGGCCCCACCAGCGACTGAAACACGCGCATCTCTTTTTTCACCAGCGCGCTTTTCTGCTTATGCGGGAACATTGGGTCAAGATAAACTACCTGCGGACGCGGGGTGATATCGCTCAGCGCCGTCAGACTGGAGGCGTGAATCAACTGCAAACGTTCCTGTAACCAGCCGCCGATTTCCGCATCCGCATAACCACGCGCCAGGCCATCGTCGAGCAGCGCGGCAACCACTGGATTACGCTCCAGCATCCGCACGCGGCAGCCGACCGAAGCCAGCACAAAGGCATCGCGCCCTAATCCTGCGGTGGCGTCCACCACATCCGGCAAATAATCGCCTTTAATGCCCACCGCTTTCGCCACCGCCTCTCCGCGACCACCGCCGAATTTGCGTCGGTGCGCCATCGCCCCGCCAACAAAATCAACAAAGATGCCGCCCAGCTTCGGCTCATCACGCTTGCGCAGTTCCAGGTGCTCCGGCGTTAACACCAGCGCCATCAGGTTGTCTTCATCGTGCTCCAGCCCCCAGCGGGCCGCCAGAACAGATAAGGCGCCGTCTCCGGCGCCTGTTTCATCAATTAAGCAGATTTTCACTGAATGTTCAGCCCTTAATGCCGTAATGCTCCAGCATCGCATCCAGCTGTGGTTCACGACCACGGAAGCGTTTGAACAGCTCCATCGGCTCTTCTGAACCGCCACGGCTCAGAATGTTGTCGAGGAACGACTGCCCAGTTTCACGGTTGAAAATGCCCTCTTCCTCAAAACGCGAGAAGGCATCTGCCGCCAGCACATCGGCCCACAGGTAGCTGTAGTAACCTGCCGCATAACCACCGGCAAAAATGTGGCTGAAAGCATGCGGGAAACGGCCCCATGACGGAGACGGTACCACGGCAACCAGTTTCTTGATTTCTGCCAGAGTTTCGAGGATTTTCGCCCCCTGATCCGGACGGAACTCGGCATGGAGGCGGAAATCGAACAGGCCGAACTCCAGCTGGCGCAGAATAAACAGCGCCGCCTGGTAATTTTTCGCTGCCAGCATTTTATCCAGCAGCTCCTTCGGCAGCGGCTCGCCGGTTTCATAGTGACCGGAGATAAACGCCAGCGCCTCCGGCTCCCAGCACCAGTTTTCCATAAACTGGCTCGGCAGTTCGACCGCATCCCACGGCACCCCACTGATCCCGGAAACACCAGCGGTTTCAATGCGGGTCAGCATATGGTGCAGGCCGTGACCGAACTCGTGGAACAGGGTGATCACTTCGTCATGGGTAAACAGCGCCGGTTTACCATTTACCGGGCGGTTGAAGTTGCAGGTCAGATACGCGACCGGTTTTTGCAGCGAACCGTCGGCTTTACGCATCTGGCCTACGCAGTCATCCATCCACGCCCCGCCGCGTTTGTTTTCACGGGCATACAGGTCGAGGTAGAAGCTGCCGCGCAGTTCGTCGTTCTCGTCATACAGCTCGAAGAAACGTACATCCGGATGCCAGACATCAACATCTTTACGCTCTTTAGCGGTGATGCCGTAAATACGTTTCACCACTTCAAACAGGCCGTTAACCGCTTTGTTTTCCGGGAAGTACGGACGCAGTTGTTCATCGCTGATGCTGTAGAGGTGCTGTTTCTGTTTTTCGCTGTAGTAAGCGATATCCCACGGTTGTAACTCATCGACGCCAAATTCGGCTTTGGCGAAGGCGCGCAGTTGCGCCAGCTCTTTTTCGCCTTGCGGGCGCGCGCGTTTTGCCAGATCGGTTAAGAAATCCAGCACCTGCTGCGGGTTTTCTGCCATTTTAGTGGCAAGTGATTTGAAGGCGTAGTTTTCAAAGCCCAGCAGTTGCGCCAGTTCGTGACGCAGCGCGAGGATCTCTTCCATCACCTTGCTGTTGTCCCACTTACCGGCGTTCGGACCTTGATCGGAAGCACGAGTGCTATAAGCGCGATACATCTCTTCGCGCAGGGCCTGGTTGTCGCAGTAGGTCATTACCGGCAGGTAGCTTGGGATATCCAGCGTCAGCAAATAACCTTCCAGCTCTTTCGCTTCAGCCTGGGCTTTTGCCGCAGCCAGCGCGCTTTCTGGCATCCCCGCCAGCTCCGCTTCGTCGGTAACGAGTTTGGTCCAGCCCATCGTCGCATCGAGGACGTTGTTGCTGTACTGGTTGCCCAGTTCAGAAAGACGGGTAGCAATTTCGCCGTAACGCTGCTGTTTCTCTTTCGGCAGACCGATGCCAGAGAGTTCGAAGTCGCGCAGTGCGTTATCAACCGCTTTTTTCTGCGCCGTGTTCAGCGTGGCGTCGTAATGATCGCCATCGCGCAGGTCGCGATATGCCTTATACAGCCCTTCATGTTGCCCTACCCAGGTGCTGTATTCTGACAGCAGCGGCAGGGTTTGTTCGTACGCTTCACGCAGTTCCGGGCTATTTTTCACCGAGTTCAGATGGCTGACCGGGGAGAAGATACGCCCCAGCACATCGTCCACTTCCGCCAACGGCTGGCAGAGATTTTCCCAGGTGTACGGTGCCCCTTGCGCTACTACGCGCTCCACATTTTCGCGGCAGTCGTTCAGCGCCTTAGTCACGGCTGGAACGACATGTTCCGGGAGAATTTTAGAAAACGGAGGCAATTCAAAGGGAGTCAGTAACGGATTCGTCATTAGCGCAGTCCTGGTTAAAGAGGTTAAGGAAGCGCTCAACAGGCGCTTTACATAATGTTTGTAGCATGGGGTTAAGTGTAGTGAATTTCAATGAGAAACGTTACGCTTTCGCGGCGGCGGCCTCTTTTCGGTATACTGTCCTGATAGGCTTTTGTGCGCCCCGAATACGGGCCGATTTTTACTTACCGGAACACCTTTACCCATGCTCAGTTATCGCCACAGCTTTCACGCTGGCAACCACGCCGACGTCCTTAAACATACCGTTCAGAGCCTGATCATTGAGTCGCTGAAAGAGAAAGATAAACCGTTTCTCTATCTCGACACCCACGCAGGGGCCGGGCGTTATCAGTTAGGCAGCGAACATGCCGAGCGTACCGGCGAATATCTCGAAGGCATCGCCCGTATCTGGCAGCAGGACGATTTGCCTGCGGAGCTGGAGGCGTACATCAATGTGGTAAAACACTTCAACCGTAGCGGGCAGTTGCGTTATTACCCCGGTTCGCCGTTGATTGCTCGCCAGCTACTGCGTGAACAGGACAGCCTGCAACTGACCGAACTGCACCCGAGCGATTACCCGTTGCTGCGTTCTGAATTTCAGAAAGACAGCCGTGCGCGCGTCGAAAAAGCCGACGGTTTCCAGCAGCTTAAGGCCAAGCTGCCGCCGGTTTCCCGCCGTGGTTTAATCCTTATCGACCCGCCGTATGAAATGAAAACCGACTATCAGGCGGTGGTCAGCGGGATAGCAGAAGGTTACAAACGTTTCGCCACTGGCACTTACGCATTGTGGTATCCAGTGGTGCTGCGCCAGCAAATTAAGCGCATGATCCACGACCTGGAAGCGACCGGCATTCGCAAAATTCTGCAAATTGAACTGGCGGTGCTGCCAGACAGCGATCGCCGTGGCATGACCGCTTCCGGCATGATTGTGATTAACCCGCCGTGGAAGCTGGAACAGCAGATGAATAACGTGCTGCCGTGGCTGCACAGCAAACTGGTTCCGGCAGGCACCGGGCACGCCACCGTAAGCTGGATCGTGCCAGAGTAATTGCAGCCATTGCTGGCACCTATTACGTCTCGCGCTACAATCGCGGTAATCAACGATAAGGACAATATGTCATGACTAAACACTATGATTACATCGCCATCGGCGGCGGCAGCGGCGGTATCGCCTCCATCAACCGCGCGGCTATGTACGGCCAGAAATGCGCACTGATTGAAGCCAAAGAGCTGGGCGGCACCTGCGTAAATGTTGGCTGTGTGCCGAAAAAAGTGATGTGGCACGCGGCGCAAATCCGTGAAGCGATCCATATGTACGGCCCGGATTATGGTTTTGATACCACTATCAATAAATTCAACTGGGAAACGTTGATCGCCAGCCGTACCGCCTATATCGACCGTATTCATACTTCCTATGAGAACGTGCTCGGTAAAAATAACGTTGATGTAATCAAAGGCTTTGCCCGCTTCGTTGATGCCAAAACCATTGAAGTCAACGGCGAAACCATCACGGCCGATCATATTCTGATCGCCACCGGTGGTCGTCCGAGCCACCCGGATATTCCGGGCGTGGAATACGGTATTGATTCTGATGGCTTCTTCGCCCTTCCGGCTTTGCCAGAGCGCGTAGCGGTTGTTGGCGCGGGTTACATCGCCGTTGAACTGGCGGGCGTGATTAACGGCCTCGGTGCGAAGACGCATCTGTTTGTGCGTAAACATGCGCCGCTGCGCAGCTTCGACCCGATGCTCTCTGAAACGCTGGTTGAAGTGATGAACGCCGAAGGCCCGCAGTTGCACACCAACGCCATCCCGAAAGCGGTAGTGAAAAATGCCGATGGTAGCCTGACGCTGGAGCTGGAAGATGGTCGCAGTGAAACGGTGGATTGCCTGATTTGGGCGATTGGTCGCGAGCCTGCCAATGACAACATCAACCTGGAAGCCGCTGGCGTTAAAACCAACGAAAAAGGCTATATCGTCGTCGATAAATATCAAAACACCAACGTTGAAGGTATTTACGCGGTGGGCGATAACACGGGTGCAGTGGAACTGACACCGGTGGCTGTTGCAGCAGGTCGCCGTCTCTCTGAACGCCTGTTTAATAACAAGCCGGATGAGCATCTGGATTACAGCAACATTCCGACCGTGGTCTTCAGCCATCCGCCGATTGGTACTGTTGGTTTAACGGAGCCGCAGGCGCGCGAGCAGTACGGCGACGATCAGGTGAAAGTGTATAAATCCTCTTTCACCGCGATGTATACCGCCGTCACCACTCACCGCCAGCCGTGTCGCATGAAACTGGTATGCGTTGGACCGGAAGAGAAGATTGTCGGTATTCACGGCATTGGTTTTGGTATGGACGAAATGTTGCAGGGCTTCGCGGTGGCGCTGAAGATGGGTGCAACCAAAAAAGACTTCGACAACACGGTTGCCATTCACCCGACAGCGGCAGAAGAGTTCGTGACAATGCGTTAAATGTTAAAGGGCTAAGAGTAGTGTGCTCTTAGCCCTTAGCTACGTTTCCGCTATCAGTTCAGAAGCTGAAGCAGAAAGCGGATCAGTTCCAGCAGCGCAATTAACGCCCCAAGAACGATGATTGCTTTATCAATCACCCGTTTTCTCCATGCGATGGAGTGAGAATGCATCCGCTTACTCATCCACTGATTCAGACCTCCTTTCAAATGAATGCCCAACGCTTAATTCACACCTACACCTTTCTCTACACTTACATATTCGTTAAACCATATGTGTTTTTGACTTGTCCGCTTTGGTTTGTAACTCTGGTGGCGCTGGCGCTACACCTCTCTTTCACATCGTAATGAGATACTGATATGAGCAACATTACCATTTATCACAACCCGGCCTGCGGTACGTCACGTAATACGCTGGAGATGATCCGCAACAGCGGTACAGAACCGACCATTATCTATTATCTGGAAACACCACCGACGCGCGATGAGCTGGTAAAACTCATTGCCGATATGGGGATTACCGTACGCGCGCTGCTACGTAAAAACGTCGAGCCGTATGAGGAACTGGGCCTTGCAGAAGATAAATTTACTCACGATCAGTTAATCGACTTTATGCTTCAGCACCCGATTCTGATTAATCGCCCGATTGTGGTGACGCCGCTGGGAACTCGCCTGTGCCGCCCTTCAGAAGTCGTGCTGGAAATTCTGCCAGATGCGCAAAAAGGCGCGTTCACCAAGGAAGATGGCGAGAAAGTGGTTGATGAGGCGGGTAATCGCCTGAAATAAAGCGGCTATATTCCCCCACAGGTTGTTAGAAAAATGCGCTTTATTTATGTCGGATGCGACGCTGGCGCATTTTATCCGACCTACAAAGTTATGATAATTCTATGAATTGTATGTTATTTGTAGGCCTGACAGTCGTAGCGTATCAGGCGATTTTGCTATTTACACAGTACTCCCTGCGTGAGATTCCAATTATCGCGTCCAGCATGGTGTATCAGTGAGCTGCTTAGTTATCAGCGATACAGTGCAGCAGTTTAAAGATGTACTGGATTATGATTTATCAGTGGTTTACACAATAAATAATTTCAACATACGTTAACCTATTTTATTATTACATATCTAAAACATCACAAAAATATCACTTCACACACTATCAGAGAACATCATACCTTTTTAAAACGAGCATTTTCGATAGTTGTTAACGTTTTCTTTTGCGATATGATTATTGCCTTTTTTTGCACTCAAATATTACCAGATGGAAATAAAAGAGAAGTCAAAGGTAATTATATCAGGAAGATATGACGCATTATATTTACTGTATGTAGAAGAAAATCCATTCCTGTTCTAATTATCCAATTTAAAAATCTTAGCATAAAACAAATGATGAATAAGGAATGTTATGTCAATTGACTTTACCCCAGGTGTAATAAATACATATAACGGTGATATTTATAACTGCACAACAAATACCGATAATGTTAAAACGCCAGACACACCGAAGTGGCCTTGTGATAACCGGGAAGAACAACACCCCATTAATGCCCCATTCTCTGGAGAATGGATACACCTCTGAACAATTTGATTTAGCGCAACAACGCCAACAAATTAATGCGTGCCATACGAACACCACATATACAAATGCAGACTACTCAAAGTTGAGGCTCAACTTGTAAGTCTTATTAATAACATTGAAACGATAAGCTCGACACCACTTCCGCAAAAGACACAATCAATACTTAATCAGATAAATAATATTAGACACGAAAAGATTAAAAACCTCTGAATATAGATTATGGAACAATGGATACTCATGCCACGCCCAAAAATTAACTGAGCTCAACTAAACAGAAGAGATATAAACATCAGACAGGTTTACGTTACTATCAGGCATATCGCCTCAGAATCAGATGAAAACTATAAAGAAATATCTATTATGGTTTTAATATTTGTTGATAAGGATAGTAACATGAACATGACAAAAGGTGCACTCATCCTCAGCCTTTCATTTTTGCTTGCCGCATGTAGTTCAATTCCGCAAAATATCAAAGGCAATAACCAACCTGATATTCAAAAAAGTTTTGTTGCTGTTCATAACCAGCCGGGGTTATATGTTGGTCAACAAGCGCGCTTTGGCGGGAAGGTTATCAACGTTATCAATGGCAAAACGGATACGTTGTTAGAAATCGCTGTATTACCGTTGGATAGCTATGCGAAGCCTGATATTGAAGCCAACTATCAGGGCCGACTGCTCGCCAGACAAAGCGGCTTCCTTGATCCAGTGAACTATCGTAATCACTTTGTTACCATCCTCGGTACCATTCAGGGTGAACAACCTGGCTTTATCAATAAAGTCCCGTATAACTTCCTGGAAGTGAATATGCAGGGCATCCAGGTGTGGCATTTGAGAGAAGTGGTTAATACCACCTATAACTTGTGGGATTACGGCTATGGTGCATTCTGGCCGGAACCGGGCTGGGGGGCTCCTTACTACACCAATGCGGTGAGTCAGGTAACACCTGAGCTGGTCAAATAACACCACCGAAAGATGCAGATGCTTTCTCAGTATCTGCATCATGCATTACATCAAATTAATACACAGTAAGCTAACTATTATTATAAGCCCTGTCCTGTTAATTACCTTTGGCAAACTTATTATAAAGTTAATGTCCGTACCAGGAGTCGGTTATGTTTCTTATAATTACCAGGGATACGATGTTTTTCACCGCGATGAAAAACATTCTGAGTAAAGGTAATGTCGTTCATATACAGAACGAAGAAGAGATCGACGTAATGTTGCATCAGAATGCCTTCGTCATTATTGATACATTAATGAATAATGTATTTCATTCTAATTTTCTCACTCAAATTGAACGATTAAAACCTGTCCATGTAATTATTTTCTCCCCCTTTAATATTAAACGCTGCCTGGGGAAAGTACCGGTGACCTTTGTTCCGCGAACTATCGCCATCATCGACTTTGTCGCACTCATCAATGGCAGTTACTGCTCTGTGCCTGAAGCGGATGTGTCCCTCTCGCGCAAGCAGCATCAGGTTCTGAGCTGCATTGCGAATCAAATGACAACGGAAGATATTCTGGAGAAACTGAAAATATCGCTAAAAACGTTCTACTGCCATAAACACAATATCATGATGATCCTCAATCTTAAGCGGATCAATGAGATACGTTATGCAGTAACGCCTTCCGGTATCAACGAAGCAATTTGCTTACGCCATTGCGCTTGCTCCTGTTCACCTTCTGTACGTTGACCATAAAGTTGCGCTATCTGCGTACCATCATGGGCAAACAATTCCAGACTGGTTACGTGACCATCGCTGGTCGGTTTACGGGTAACCCAGGCTTCAGCAATGCTCTCTTCTAATAGATGAAGGGTAAACGTCGGGTTGAAAATATTCAGCCAACCTTTCATTGGCACCACTTTTTCTACCACACCGGTGAAAATCTGTACGCAGCCACGGTTGCCAACAAACACCATGATTTCATTGCCATCCTGCTGTGCAGATTCAAGAATTTGCGCCAACGCACTGTTGGATACTTTGCAGGCCAAATCGTCTGCCACCAGATTGAACGCCTGTTGGCGCGTCAGGTTGTGGCGCTTGAGCAACGTAAAAAACTGATGAACGTCGGTCATCGCCCGCCACTCTTGCTCGACCACACTGGCATCGGCTCGCGTTTGAACAACTGGCGCATCAACGGCTTTTAACTCAAGCGGCGTATTCTCATCGGTGATAAACCGTGCCAGAAGCTCACTCCATGCCGCCATATCGGTATTGTCGGTGGCATAAACTTTTAGTAATGCATCGCCCTGATGATCAAAGAACTGAATACTCTGGCGTTCGCCACGAGCCGTGTTTTCTTTGATGTGGAAAACACTGGCCCATTGATTGAGAAACAGACGTAAATCCAGCGCGCGCGGATTGAGGATCAATCCGGCATGTCCGTTCAAATGCTGGTTTGTGAACGAGCCAACTTGCTCATGGACTGCATATTCATTACGACAAATACATTTGGTTTCACCAACGCTTTCCAGCGCCGCCAGAATTTCACGAATATCGCCGCGCATCCGCCACGCGTCGTGCGTGACGCGTGCAAATGCCAGTTCTGCTTCGCTGATATTCATTAAACCTGCGATGTCACGCGCGTACTTTCCGGGATTTTGTTCTTTTAACTCAAGCCAGCGTGTGTAGTGGTTCATTGTCTCTCTTCCTTCCAGATAAATGCCCCGAAATATCGGGGCAGATGATTACCATTGATAACTCACGAAAATTTTTCC
>PPYF01188620.1_pt1 | contig 10326 bp, 7 predicted proteins | sample 1559871 | NCBI WGS metagenome assembly PPYF01 (sample SAMN08240021, study PRJNA423297) | Human gut metagenome, whole genome shotgun sequencing project.
TGCAAAGTTTGCACTCATTGTGCGTGAGGCGACGCACAGAATCCAGTATTCGTCGCGATAATTATTGCAATCGTTCTTACCTTTCAGGCTGCGGACGCCAGACCAGCGCGCCACCGATCAGCAGCGCAACCGCAGCAATCCCCAGCGCGGGCTCCAGTCGCTGGGTCAGCCAGGTCGAGAGCGCCGAAGTCATTGGCCCTATCAGTTGCCCGACGGCATAGCCGGTGGTCAGCAGCCCGGCCATATAGCGGGCGTGATTTGGCGCCAGCTCGCGGCCATAAAGCAGAGAGAGTTGTACCGCAGCGAGGAATCCGCCGCCAACCAGCAGCGCGCCGACAACCAGCCCGCTCATCCCCGGCAGCAGCCAGGCGGCCAGCACGCCGACGCCCTGCAGCCACAATACTATCGCCAACCGCTGGTGCGTGTGACCCAGGCCACGCGTAGCAATACTCAGCGCAATCCCTGTTGCCCCCGCGAGGCCAAAGACCGGCCAGATAAACTGAGCAAACAGGCTGTCCGGGAAACGCTGGCTCGCCATTTGCGATAAAAAGGTGGCGGGCAGAATATAACCAAAGCCCGCCAGGCTGTAGCTCCACACCAGCCGCTTCAGGTTGCGGGTTAAGGTTAATGGCTCCGGCTTTTCACCGCTACGGTGCAGTTCGCCAGGCCGCGGCAACCAGCGGCCAATCAACGCCACCAGCAGCAGCGCCAGCACGCCGTACAGCTGCCAGCCCGCCGCCGCGCTCAGCGCCTGCGCATGAATAAATACGCCCAGCAGGCCGCTTATCGCGATCCCCGCCCCCGGCCCGGCAAACACCGCCGCACTGAGCCCCGGCCTGGCATAGTGCGCCAGCCGTTCATTCACCCATGCCGCCGTCAGCACCATCGACCAGCCGCTCATGCAGCCGATAACAAAACGTAGCGCACCGTGCAGCCAGGCGTTATCCGCCAACGCGGATAGAAAGGTCAGCGCCACCGCACCGATGATGCCAAGATACAGTCGGGCCTCAACGCCGCGATGGGTACGCATGGCATCCCAGGCTCCCACCAGATAACCCAGATAGTTAAGCGCCGCCACCAGCCCGGCGCTGGTCAGCGTCAGCTCACCTTCCGCGATCATCAGCGGCACCTGAGGCGTAAAAGCAAAGCGGCCAATCCCCATCGTGGCCACCAGCACCAGAAAGCCGCTGAGCGCAATTCGTACCGGCATGAAAGCCCCAAATGTGAATGTAAAGTTATCTTTATGATGCAACATGTAAATATTATGCGAAAGTGAAAGTTACTCACCAGCGATGAATTATCTGTATGATGGGACTATTAATTCTGACCAAAACCGCGAGGAGCCCGCATGGAAATGCTTGAAGAGCACCGCTGTTATGGCGGCTGGCAACAGCGCTGGCAGCACCATTCCACCACGCTGAACTGCCCGATGACGTTCAGCCTGTTTTTGCCACCGGAAGGTAAAAAAACGCCGCCGCCGGTACTGTACTGGCTGTCCGGTCTGACCTGCAATGACGAGAACTTCACCACCAAAGCGGGCGCGCAGCGCGTTGCCGCAGAATTAGGTATTGTGCTGGTCATGCCCGATACCAGCCCACGCGGTGAAGGCGTGGCGAACGATGCCGCTTACGATCTTGGCCAGGGTGCTGGCTTCTATTTAAACGCCACCCAGGCGCCGTGGGCCGCACACTTCCGCATGTATGATTACCTGCGTGAAGAACTGCCAACGCTGATTCAGGAACAGTTCAACGTGAGTGAACGCTGCGCCATCAGCGGCCATTCGATGGGCGGCCATGGCGCACTGATGCTGGCGCTGAAAAATCCGGGCAAATATTGCAGCGCCTCGGCCTTTGCGCCCATCGTCAACCCGAGCCGTGTGCCCTGGGGAAAGAAAGCCTTTAGCGCCTATCTCGGTGACGATATCGCCCGCTGGGCCGAGTGGGACAGCACCGAGCTGCTGCTGGCAAGCCGCGCTGAAGCGCCGATTCCGCTGCTGATTGACCAGGGCGATAACGATCAGTTCCTCGCCGACCAGCTACAGCCCGCGGTGTTTGCCGAAGCCGCGCGGCAGAAAGACTGGCCGCTCACCCTGCGCATTCAGCCGGGTTACGACCATAGCTATTACTTTATTGCCTCCTTTATTGAAGACCATCTGCGGTTCCACGCCGAGCATCTCTTTGCGTAGTTCGGATAAGCGTAGCGCCCCGTCCGGCAATGCCCTACCCTGCCGGATGGCGGCGTAAACGCCTTATCCGGCCTACAAATTAGCGCCCGGCAGCGTGTAGGGATACGCCTTGCGATACTGCAACGGCGTTTTACCCATATTCTTGCGAAAACAGGTAATAAACCACGCGTATTCGGTAAAACCGACCCGTTCAGCAATTTCCCGCACCGAGAGCTGTGAATGCAACAATAATTCGCAAGCCTGACGAATTCTCCGCATCATCAAATATTCCTGAATCGTGCCGCCGGTCTCATCATGAAAACGCCGCGAGGTGTGTCCGCGCGAACAGCCCATTACCGCCGCAATCTCCTCCAGCGAACAGCGTTCGTGGTAGTGATTTTCCAGCCAGCGAATAATGGTCGATGAAAAGGTATTATGCCCGGTCGCCTGCTCCTGCTGCGGCAGCAGACTAATTAGCTGCATAATCAGAAAGGCGCTGTCGCTGGTGCTCCAGCTCTCCTCGTGGGTCAACGTTTCAAAGCGTTGTAACAGCGTTTCAATCACCGGCTGCAGGTCACCAACGTCAAACACCCGCGCCTTCTCACCGCGCCCACACAGCTGGCGCAACAGCATCTGCTGACGAGGAAAATCCCGCAGCCAGGGGTCCAGCAGCAGCGGGTTAAAGTGTAGGGTCGTACGATGGTAAAGGTTACGTTCATCCTGCTCGACGTACACCTTGTGCAGCTTGCCGGGCGGGAAAATAAACAGGCGCCCCGGTTTTACCGTGTACTGCTGGTGCTCCATCAGCGCAATCCCAACGCCACGCGACACCGAGAGAATCTCCGCACACTGGTGCCAGTGATAGTAATTGGCGGGCATATTCTGCATCCGATTGAAATAAATCGATTTATCGTTGAGATGGATCTGCTCAAGATAAGTCGTGTCTTCCGTTCGCTGGGAGTGAGCCACCGCGTTTGCCTCGCATGTTAATAAACTTAAACTTTCATCATCGAAGTAAAATTTTCAGGCCAAAATACGCCATAAAATTATTTTTAATTACCTGACATGCGTAAAAGTAAGAGCGCAATCACATTTGCCTGCCTGCGCAAATTCCTATTATTCGTCCGCCATCAACGATATGAAACGGGATTTCATCATGCGGACGAAACAAGAATACAGTGCACAAGTAATACGTTGGATTACGGCAGCGGTTCCCCACCTGTCAGCCGATTGCACGCGCCTTCACGCAGGGAACACCGCTGCGCAATACCCGGACGAGGTTGCCGGAATGGAAGGTTTTATTCGTCTGCTGTGGGGGCTGTTTCCACTGGTTAGCGGCGGCACAACGCCGGCGTGGCACGATAAATTCATGACCGGCGTGCGTAACGGCTGTAACCCGCTTCATCCCGGCTACTGGGGCGATGTTGGCGATAACGATCAGCGCTGCGTTGAGATGGCCGCGTTTGGTTTCGGTCTGGCGCTACCGAACAACGGACTGTGGCAGGCGCTGTCCGCCGCTGAGCAGGATAACCTCGTGCGCTGGCTCAGCCAAAGCGCGGATGTCGCCGTGCCGGACAATAACTGGCACTTTTTCCCGGTGCTGATTCAACTGGGTCTGAAGTGCGTTGGCCGTGAATACGATATGGCGGTGATCCACCGACATCTCGATGCCATCGAACCTTTCTGGCTCGGCAACGGCTGGTACTGCGACGGTAAAGGTAAACCGCGCGATTACTACATCTCCAGCGCCTTCCATTTCTATGGCCTGATCTACAGCCATTTTATGCAGGATATCGACCCGGAGCGCTGCCTGCGCTACCGCCAGCGTGCCCAGCAGTTTGCCCTGGATTATCGCTATTACTTCACTGCCGACGGCGCGGGCATTCCGTTTGGCCGTAGCCTGACCTATCGCTTTGTGCAGGTCGCCTTCTGGAGCGCCGTGGCGTTTACCGGGCTGGACGTCTTCACGCCGGGCGTGGTGAAAGGGCTGATTTTGCGCAATCTGGAGCACTGGCAGACGCAGCCATTCCTCGACGCCGACGGTCTGTTTACGATCGGCTATGCCTACCCGAACCTCATTATGGCCGAAGACTATAACAGCCCCGGCTCACCGTACTGGGCGCTAAAGGCAATGCTGATTCTGGCATTACCGGAAGAGAGCGCCTTCTGGCAGGCCGAGTGCGAACCGCTGCCCGCATTGCCGACCATTCACCCGATTCCCGAAGCCGGGCAAATCATCGTGCATAGCAGTGAAAACCGCCACGCCTGGATGCTGATGTCCGGTCAGTTCGACAAGAACAACTTTGTCAACTTTGAGCAAAAATACTGCAAATTCGCCTATTCCAGCCAGTTCGGCTTCACCCTGGAGCGCGGGCGTTATGGGCTGAATCACGCCGCCGTCGATTCCATGCTGCTGTTCAGCGCGGGGGATGACTATTATCGCGGCCGCCGCGAGTGCGACAGTTCGCAAGTGACCGCGCATTGGGTACGCAGCGAGTGGCGTCCGTGGGACGACGTCGAGGTCACCAGTTGGCTCATCCCGCTGGAAAGCGGCCACGTTCGCATTCATCGCGTGAACACACCGCGAGCGCTGAACTGCGTCGAAGGGGGATTTGCCGCCAACCGTCATCGCCAGACGCGGCTCGAACAACTTGCCGATGCCGCCACCGTGCAAACGGCAGATGATTACAGCCAGATGGTGAATCTTTACGGCAATCGCCAATCGCTTGTCGTTACCACGCCGCCAAACAGCAATGTGCTGTATGCCGCACCCGCTGATATTCCCTGCCTGTCCGCGTCGCTGAGCGCCGGTACCCACTGGCTGGCCTGCTACGTCAGCGCTGACCAGGGCACCGCATGCCCGCTGCCGGAGGGGCTGGAGTTTGACCCTGCTACACGACAGTTAACCGTGAACGGTAACTCGCTCACGCTGGTATAAACCTGACCTCTGAATCACGGCGGAGACCGTAATGACAACCACAATTCAGTCGACTCGTTCGGCGTATATCAAGTTAAGTCTCTTTGTTTTCCTCTTTACCTTTACCTGGGCGGCAAGCTTTGGCCTGTACGCCATCTGGCTTGGCGACAAAGCCGGGCTGGACGCTGTCGATATTGGCACCGTGTTTGCGGTGAACGGCGTATTCGCCGTAGTGATTAAGCCGGTGTACGGCTACATCATGGACAAAATCGGCATGAAGAAGCACCTGCTCTATTTTGTCTGTATTGTCTCGGCGCTGATGGCCCCCTTCTATATCTGGATCTATCTGCCGCTGCTGCAAAGCCACTTTATCAGCGGCATGATCGTCGGCGCGCTGTTCTTTAGCCTCGGCTGGTATGCCGGCGTCGCGGCGGAAGAGTCCTATGTTGACCGCTTCAGCCGCCTCTACAACATGGAGTTTGGCCGCATCCGCATGTGGGCGGCGCTGGGCTGGGCCACCGCCTCGTCGTTCTCCGGCTTCCTCTATAACATCTCGCCTAAAATCAACTTTGCCATCAGCAGCGTCTCGGCGCTGTGTATGTTCGCCGTGCTGCTGACGCTGAAGGTGGACCATTTCGGCCAGGAGGAAAACAACGTCCTGTCGAAAGATAAGATTGTGATTACCGACGTGCTGCACCTGCTGGCGAACCGCAAATTCTGGATGTTTGCGCTCTATATTGCCGGCGTAGCGTGGATGATGTTTATCGCCGAGCAGCAGTTCTCCCGTTACTTCGTCACCTTCTTTGCCACCAAAGAAGAAGGTAACGCCATGTTCGGTTATATGAGCACCGCCCAGTCCGCCGCCGAGTTCTTCGGCATGATGCTGGTGCCCGCCATTATCAATCGCATCGGTGCGAAGCAAGGGATGCTGCTCACCGGGCTGGTGATCAGCCTGCGCTTGATTATCTCCGGCCTGACCAGCGACCCGCTGATTATCTGCCTGGTGAAACCGCTATACGGCATTGAAATCGCGCTGATTCTGGTGTCGGTGTTTAAGTATATCGCCGAGCATTTCGACAAACGCGTTAACGCCACCATGTACCTGCTGGGCTACCAGGCGATGATTTACGTCGGCTCTATCGTGGTCGCGCCGCCTGCGGGTTATGCCTATCAGACCATTGGTTTTGAACATACCTATCTGATTATGGGCATCATCGCCCTGGTCTTTACCGGCGTATCCGCCCTCACTCTCTCTGCCTGCTACAGCCACAAGAAGAACGCTGTAGGCCAGGAAATCAAACACGAAGCGATTAATTAAAAACGGGAATATGACAGCATGACGTCTGAAACGATCAGCAAAGAACCGCTCGCCTGCCAACCGCTCCAGCCGGGCGAACGTGAAGCACTTGGCCGTAAAATTCGCGGGATAATGCCCGACCTGCTGAAAGCAATTGAGAGCAACGCGGACTACTTTGGTCAGCGTTTTCCGGATGCGGCCTGCGAGAAAGGGATCTATCCCATCATCGACAATATTGAGTGGACCACCAGCTTCTGGACCGGCCAGCTGTGGCTGGCCTATGAATGGACCGGGCAGGAACAGTACCGCACGCTTGCAGAGCAGCATATTCATTCGTTCGGCCAGCGGATTATTAACCGCGATCATACTAACCACCACGATCTGGGCTTCCTCTATAGCCTGTCATGCGTGGCGGGCCAGCGCCTGACCGGCAACCGCGAAGCAGGCTATATCGCCCTGCTCGCTGCCGAAGCGCTGATGGAACGCTATAACGAAAAAGCCGGGATCATCCAGGCCTGGGGCGAGCTGAACAACCCCGAACAGCAAGGGCGTATGATCATCGACTGTAATATGAATCTGCCGCTGCTGTACGAGGCCAGCCGCGCGAGCGGCGACCCGCGCTACGCCGAGGCGGCAAAGCAGCATATTGAGCGCGCGCGTCGCTATATCGTGCGTGAAGATGGCTCGACCTTCCACACCTGGTATATGGACGTTGAGACTGGCGCACCGCGCTTTGGCAATACCCATCAGGGCTTCTCCGACGATTCCTGCTGGGCGCGCGGCCAGGCATGGGGCGTTTACGGCTTCCTGTTGAACTACCTGTATACCGGCGACGAACGCCTGCTGGAACTCAGCCAGACGCTGGCAAACTACTACCTGAATCGTCTGCCGGACGACCTTATCTGCTATTGGGATCTGGCGCTCACCAACCCCACCAGCGAACGCGACAGTTCGGCAGCCGCTATCGTCGCCTGCGCGCTGCTGGAATTGGTGAAACATCTCCCGGCCACGCATCCGGATAAGGAGAGCTACGAAACGCTGGCGCTACGCATGATCGGCAATATGATCGATGGTTATGTGAATCGCGAGCATAAGCCGGGCCAGGGGCTGCTGAAGCATTCAGTGTACTACTTCAAAGGTGGAATTGGGGTCAACGAGTGCTGTAGCTGGGGGGATTACTTCCTGATGGAAGCGATCACGCGTGCGGTGCAGAACTGGCGTAGCTACTGGTAAGCGAGCTTGCCCGATGACGCTACGCTTATCGGGCCTACGCGAGCGCGCAATATGGTCACGCCGGGTTAAATCCGGCACGACCATCATCACAGGTTAGAAGCGGTAATCCACCGCCATAAAGTAGCGACGGCCATCTTCGTTGTAGCTGTAATCGTCACGCGACAGATCTTTGTCGCCCAGGTTCAGTATGCCCGCACGCAGCTTAACGTCTTTGGTTGCCTGCCATGCCCCGCCAAGATCCCAGGTGGTGTAGCCGCCCGGCGTTTTGGAGGTTTCGCTCACCGCACGCTGCTTGCCGTTATAGCGGGCCGCCAGATAGAACGACCAGTCCTGTAGCGGCGTCCAGTCCAGACGCCCGTTAGCGGTATGGAACGGCAGCTCCTGTAGCGGCTTGTCTGCACCGTTGCTCCGATCGCGACCATCGTTATAGGTATAGTTCAGCGTCACTTTCCAGGCGTCGCCAACCGGTACCTTCAGCTCGGTTTCGACACCACGAATACGCGCTTTATTCACGTTATAGTAGGAGAATACCGGCACGCCGTTATCAAAACCGACAAAGTTCGGATAGCCCGGCGCGGCATTGCGATCGCGCGTACGGCTCACGTTAATCATATCGTCGATATCGTTCTGGAAAGTGGTGACGCTACCCTGCACGCCTTCCAGCCAGCCTTCTTCCCCCTGGTAATAAAGACCAATTTCATAGCTTTCGCTGGTTTCCGGTTTCAGGTCCGGGCTACCGACAATGCGACAGCCGCCGCGGCACGAGTTGGAACTCCAGTCCGGGCTAAGCTGAAGCAGCGATGGCGCTTTAAACGCGGTTGCCCAGCCCCCTTTCACCGTTAGCGTATCGGTGGCGCTATACACCAGATACGCACGCGGGCTCCAGTGATCGCCGTAGGTCTGGTGATCGTCCATGCGGATCCCGGTGGTCAGCGCCAGCGGTTCGAAGATGCGCCACTCGTCTTCGAGGAACAGCGCATACTGGCTGGCGGAGGTTTCGCTGCTGGAACCGCCGGTCAGGTTGACCGGATCGCTCAGCTTATCGTGACGCCATTCGCCGCCAAAGGTCACCAGTTGATTAATCGCCCCCAGCGGCAGCACGTATTTGCCGTCGATGGTATTACTTTGCGATGTGATATTACTGCTATTCCCCGGATTCTTGTTGACCACCTTTTCGCCGTAATACTTCAGTTCGCTGTTACCCAAGTCCCAGCGCCCGTTGTGGCTCAGCGAGTAGTTCTGGCGCTCCAGACGGTTGCGGTCGAGAGAATCGGAATCACGGTCCTGGCGGTCGAAGCCGTAACCGGCGGTGATGTCGTTATTTTCATTCGGCGTCCAGGCAAACTCCACGTTACCATCGCGGCTGGTGTAACCCTCAATGCGCGGTGATTCGCCGGTCGTGCTGGTCGTCGAGCTCTGCGGACTATCCTTTTCACGCTTCGACAGACTCCCGAACGCCTTCATGCCCAGCACGCCGTCCACCAGCGGGCCGGAGGTGAAGAACTGGCCGTTCCAGGTATCGCCGCGATCGCGATGTTCCTGAATGGTGGTATCGGCAGTGACGGAACCGGTCCACTTCGCGCCGATTTTTTTGGTGATGATATTCACCACGCCGCCCAGCGCATCGGAGCCGTAGAGAGAAGACATCGGGCCGCGCACCACTTCGATACGTTCGATGGCGTCAACCGGGATCCAGTTCAGGTCGAAGTCGTTGTGGCGGAAGACGGCATTACGCGAGTTAACGCGTTTACCGTCGATGAGAATCAACGTATAGCTGCTGTCCAGGCCGCGAATGCTGACGCCCTGACGGTTATCCCCCTCGTTGGTGAGCTGGACGCCCGGCACTTCTTTCAGCACATCTTTCAGGTTCTGCACCGGCTTGCGCTGCAGGTCTTCCTGGGTAATGACGCTGATACTCGCGGGAGCATCCTTCACGCTTTGTTCGGTAGCCGCTGCCGTGACGACCAGCACTTCATGATTATCTGCGGCCGCTGCGGGCAGCGTCAGGGACATAACGGACGCGCACAGCCCGCCCCGAACGATGGGGTTTAACCTAAACATTTCCTTTCTCCATGAGGTGAATACTGAATTAAAACAAAAGGGTCTTACTCACAAATGCTGCTTGGTACCGCTGACTGACGGTCTGTTTTTATGCAGATGTGGCTGGTCCCTCCGGTATCGTCTTCACCGGGATAAGGAAGTGGCTTCATCCATTTGTATGGGCATGGATGATAAAAGTAATGATAATAGTTATCAATTAAGATTGTTTAAAGTTATGTCAAGACGTAACAAAACATCGCGCATAAAAAAACCTCTCCGAAGAGAGGTTTTTGTTATCACCGGGAACCCGACGCGCTATTTCTTAAAGCGTTCCGGGAAGTGCATTTCGCTATAGCGAACAAAGTGCGTACCACGGGTCAGCTTATAGCCGAACCAGATAACCAGGAACAGCGGGATACCGATATAGGTCGCCGCGACGCCGCCCCAGTCGATGGTATCGGCGAGGAACGCTTCGTAGTTCTGGCCCAGCGTGATAATCAGGCACAGCACGAAGGCGAAGATCGGCCCCAGCGGGAAGAACCCGGAGCGGTACGGCAGGTTGTTAATATCGTGACCCTGCATAATGTAACCGCGGCGGAAGCGATAATGGCTAATCGCAATCCCCAGCCAGGCGATAAAGCCGGTCATCCCGGAGGTGTTCAGCAGCCACAGGTA